>MDTG01414966.1_pt1 | contig 27990 bp, 26 predicted proteins | sample 811421 | NCBI WGS metagenome assembly MDTG01 (sample SAMN05326645, study PRJNA326480) | marine metagenome | isolation source: seawater | place: Pacific Ocean: South East | collected 2011
AATTTTGTATCAGAAAACATATTTATTGTTATTTGGTCAGGATTTATGAGCCTTTTAATTTTGCAAATAATTTTTTCAATAACAAATGGATGGGAGCATAGCAAAAAATTTATTATCTCAACATTTATTTGTATATTTTTTACCTGTATTGCCTTAGATACGAGTAGAGTCTTTTCTCTTGCGGTAATCCCAATATCAATATATTCAATAAAAAGTTTTAAAAAATCATCATATTTAGATAAAAACTTATCATATTTTTATATTTTTGCTTTTACTACGACTTTATTAATTGGACCAAGATTTGTTTATGGTTCGGTTTTAACAAATTCTCCAAATAACTCTATTGAATCAATATATAATTTCATTCCAAGAATTATAAATTCATTAATGAGTAGTATCTGGAGTTAATCAATAAAAATTGTTTAATGAAAAAGTACAATTAACTTCCTTCAATAAACTTCAAAATTTCTTTTGCTACATATTTGGAGCCAAAATATGTGAAATGCACATGGTCTAAGAAATAATAATGGTCACTAGTCCTAAATTTACATTTCTCATTTTTACAAAATAAGTATTCTAAGTTAATTACACTAAAATTCGCTAGATCTATTTTTTTTATTATTTGTTCTATTTCATCGACTGAAGTCTTCCATTGTTCATAATCGTGTTTTGGATATTTTTTATTTTTAAAATAAAACATTCTTTCATTAATTCGTGGTTCAGGAAGTGGGCTTATCAAGTAAACCTTGTTATTATTTTTTGTAAGTAATTTGATAGTTTCCTTTAAATCATTTTCAATTTTAAGTGTTTCAACATTTGAATTTATATGGTTTTGATATCTCCCACCTAGGACAAAAATGGAATTTTTGATTTCTAATAATGAATTGTACCTTTGCGAACCTTCATAAAAATCACAGGTATTTAGAAGTAGAGCACATCCGCCTTTAGTAACTTCAATAATATTGTATTCACTTTGAACTGACTCATCAATAAAACCACCAACCAATGAAGAGACCATAGAATCTCCAACAATATAGAGCTTCTCCTCAGATTTATTCGCATTAAAAGTGCAGAACGAATTCAAATTTGATCTATTTAGGCACTGAGATCCCCCCTGAGTCAAATAATTTGTACCATTTAAAAATGTATTATTATTCATTTGTTTAAAACTTATCAAATCAGTATGTCTGTTAGCGTATCCATTTGTATTTAATGCAACAAAAGAGAATGAAATAGTTAGAAAAGTTAAAACTATGAATAATCTAAAACCACTGAAAGAAAAATATTGTACTTTTCTATATTTGTTTTCAATCAATAAGTAATTTAGATATGAAATCAAAAAAATAACTAAAATTACAATTAAAAAAATTATGGGGTCTTTAAGGTTTATATATAAAGCACCATCAATAGTTGTGTACTTATTGTGATTTCTGATTCCTGATAAAATACCCTGGTGAAATAAATATAAAGAGTATGATATATTTCCACTGAAGATTAAAAACTTTATTAAAAAGTTTTTTTTCAATTTAAATTCAAAATTTATTATAAGAATCATAAATGTAACAAAATTTGCAATCAACATTCTTGAGAGATCGTTTACATACATAAGGTCAAAATAAATCGTTATTAATAAAAATAAAAACAAAAATGAACCATATTGCCTAAATTTGACTAGATGCTTTTTTTCTAATAATGAATTATTAAAAAACATTGCAAGCACACCAAGAATAAATTCCCAAACTCTAGTTAAAGGACTGTAAAACAAATAATTTTGATAATTAAGAAATATTCTTTGAAGAAAACCTATGGTGTCATAAAAAATAAACGTCATTGAAACAAAGGAAAAGAAAATTAAGATACTATAAAAAATTAATTGTTTTTTTGGTTTATAGTTTGAAAAAAAGATAGCAATAAAAGGAAATACGAGATAAAACTGTTCCTCTACGGAAAGGCTCCATAAATTAATTACTAAATTTTTTGAGCTATCATCAGCAAAGTACTCAAGATATTGAGATATGTGTACGTTAGCCAAAAATAATAAGGAGTATAGAGAAGTTTTTGTATTTTGAATTACATTTTGATGGTCAACATTAAAATACAGAACAACTTGAACAAACAATAAATATGATATTAAAGCAGGTACGATTCGTCTAAAGCGCATAAAGTAAAAGCTACTCATACTGAATGTTTTTTGAGCTAGCTTTGAATAAATTAGGTTGGAAATTACAAAACCTGAAATTACAAAAAATATATCAACACCCAAATAGCCAAATTTAAATATATCTTTATCTAGATGAAATAAAATTACTGATATGACTGCTATTCCTCTTAAAATTTGAATATCATTTCGAAAGCTAATACGTTTTATCATTTCAATTTCTTAATTCTTTAATTTTCTAATAAATAATAATTAATATATTAAAACATTAGACAGATTTGCCTACAATTTTAATAGGGTTGCATTATTAATTTTAAGAGGCTCACCATGACTCCTTAAAGTTTATTAAATCATATTGGCGCTCAAAAATAATTTAATGAAAAACTATTTTCTAATACTCTCTGATGGTTAATAATACTTTCCTTTAAATGAAGAAGTTACTATTTTAAATTTTGTTGAACTAAAATGAAAAACGGATGAATTTATCCTATATTAAATAAATAACTAATATATGTAATTATGATTATTTTATTATCTATCTTTCTTGTAAGTTTAGTTTTTAACAATTTTTTAATTAATAACTTAAACACTAGAGACCTTTCAATTACTTTACAAAATTTTGAATACATACAAGGAGATCTAGAAAGAATTTCATTTCCAGTAAATTTTCAAATTAATTCACTTTTGATTTCATTAATTTTAAGTTTTTTAATTACCACTCTTATCAAATTAACTGTAGTAAAAAATTTCTCTGTAGATAATCCTATTTCAATTATGACTGACTTAACAAAAATATTTTTTATTTATAGCGGATCAATATTTGCTGTTTTGTATTTATTACGATTCTATAACCTTTCAAGAGGATTTTTGTTACTAGGAATATTCGTTTTCCCCATTCTTCTCTATTTACTAATCTTTTTTCTGCAACTCGAAGTGTTTAAAAATTTATCAAGTCTTAAAGTGGTAAAAATAATACTCCCCGTTATTTTACTTTTTTCTATAGGATATCTTGTATTACAAAGAGTGGACAGTGAAGAAGCAACATTAAATTACTCAAATACAATAGAGGAAATTGATTTGACGACTACTACACTTTATGAAATTGCAATTGGCTCAGAGGAAGTTAAAGAATGTTTGCCATGGTCTGGAAGCGAAAATTTTACAGAATGTATATCAGGATCAACTATTGTAAGCGCTGAAAAATGGTCTGATAGTTTGAACAATGTTGTGTTTTTTGAAGAAAACATGTTTGTTATTGATGTTTCAGGAAAAGTTTTTAAAAATGATATTAACAATATTTATCTTGATTTGAGTGACATTGTTTTTGACAGAACTATATGGAATAAGGGAGAGCTTGGTTTGTTTAGTATGGCTTTTCATCCAACAGAAAAATATTTCCTAATAAGCTACGTAAATTATGACAATAATCTTGAAGTAGCCAAATATTTTTTAGATGAAAATTCTGAACCGATTATCGAAAATAGAGAAATAATATATAAATTAGCAAGTGATGGACATATGCATTATGGTGGAAACTTGATTTGGTCAGAATTTTTTGAAGATTTTCTACTTAGCCTTGGGGACAACTTTGATGAAACTTTTGATACTACTACTCCAAGAAGTAAGATACTTTTTATTAATAAAAAAATAAGCGAGCCAGAACTAATATCTGCAGACAGTAATGCAGTACCTAGAAATGATATCCTAGCATTTGGATTAAGAAATCCTTGGAAAACTTCAGAGTATAAAAATTATTTATTTATTCCTGATATACAGCAATATACACAGGAAGAATTAAATGTTGTAGATTTAAATGAATTTAAAAAAACAAAAAAGCCTTATTTATTTGGATGGCCCTATTTTGAAGCTTCGTTAATCCATGAACCATATAAAAACCTATGTAATGGTCAAGATAAAAAAATTCCAGAAACTTGTGATGCTGAAAAAGGAATATTCTTTGATACATTAATTCATCAAGATGGACAATCTAAAAATCTTGAAAAATATATATTAGATAACTCCATTAAGCCTGTAGTTTATTATGACCATGATTCCCCAGAGATTTATAGAGCAGCAATTATTGGTGGTGGTGTAATCACAGATAAAGATAGTAGGTTTTTTGAGCATTACATTTACGCCGATTATATTAGTAATGAGCTTTTTGCATTTGATTTTATTAACAATGAATTAAAAATGATTAAACTCGATAACTTAGGAACACCAATAACTTCTTTAATCATACATCAACTTAAAAGCAATACCGTATTACTAACTACAAGAGATGGTCGGTTAGTAGAAGTATTGTTACCTTGACTTTGGCTTTAGGTGGAAAAATAATCAAATTTAAATAATTGGATTACATTTAATAGTTTAAGTTATTAATATTCTCTTGTGATTATTGATAATTTAAAATTAATGCGTAAACATAGAAAATCGATATCAGACAACTTCACATATCCTGAATTTTGTTTAAAAGCAAGTGTTGATGATTTGACATTTAACACTTTTAGAAACAATGAAATTTATAAAAATATTTTAGAACATATTGACTATAATTTAGCTCTGAGTTATTACGATCTTTTATTAAAAAAATATAAATTAGCGCCGAAAAAAATATATTCAATGATAAAAAAACTAAATTATACTGGCGGTCCTTCATTAATAAAAATAGATGATTCGATTCCAGAACTGTCAGCCACGGGTCTTCGATATCTGTTTACCGGATTAGAGATTAAAGATTTTGTTAAAAAAAATAACTTACAATCAAGCAATATTGTTGAATTGGGTTGTGGTTATGGTGGACAGTCAATAATTCTTCAAGAACTCTTAGATATTGATAATTACACATATGTTGATTTAAATGAAGTAAATTTATTAATAAAACGTTTTATTAATAATTATGATATTAACTTTAAACCAATTTACAAAACTCTGAAAAGTAATTTTAATTCAAATTATGATATATTTATTTCAAATTATTCATTTAGTGAACTACCGCGGAATCTTCAAAAAAAAGCTGTAAAAAAAATAATTAATAATAGTTTAAGTGGTTACATGATAATAAACTCTGAAAATTTTTCAAAGAAATATAATTTTATGAAAAAAGATGATTACAAAAATCTTTTTAAAAACTATGAAATTTATAACGAATTCCCTCAGTCAAGTCAAAGAGAATTAAATTACGTTTATAAATTTATAAAGGATTAGTTTTAAACAAATTCTATAAACTTCTTAAGAAAATAGCTTTTTAGATTTTTTGAGATTATATGAAGATTTATAATGACATAATTATTTTTCTGCCACTTTAAAAAAATTTTTACTAATTTTGATGTCTACTTTTGACATGGTGCATCTTGTATTTGCCCAACATTGATCACCTTCCGAAGGAAAGACCCAGTTTTCATTAAATGAAGTGAACCCTGTAACATAATTTATTTCATTACTTGTTCTTGGATCAAATATTTTTAAATCATCATTAACAATAAAAGATTCATATGAAGCGAGCCTAGGTAATAAGAAGACCGATACAAAAATGAATAAATAAATAAAAACTCTGTTCAATCTAAATCTTAATTTATTTGTTAAAAAACCAAATGAAGCAGCTGTCAACATACAAATACCAATTGCATATCTTGGAATCGGGCCAAAAAAGAGTAGATATAAAAAATTTATTATGATAAATGTATATAAAATTAAAGAAAAATTACCTGTATTGTTTGTTTTATTAAATATCAAATTTTTAATAATAAATAACAAGAATATAGAAAAAAGAAAATTTAAGAATATTTCTGTTCTAAATTCAAAAGATGGTGCCGTCGCTAACCAGTCCTGGAAAGAGTCTCCTAATTTGTAAGCAAGACTTGCTTGAGTAGTTATCGCCTCAAAGGTTTCTGTAGATCCTTTAATATACCAACTAAAGCCTTCAAAGCATGTAAAGGATACAGGGAAGAGAAAACAACCAGATGAAAAAAGGTTTTTTACTGACCAAGTCATTGCAAAAAAGATAATAGGAATATTTAGATAAATTATTTTCTTCATTTGAATATTTTTATTTATTACAATTGTATAAATAAGAACTAAATATAAAAAAGATATAAGAATTCCACTAACTTTCAATTGGTAAATAAATAAAACAAAAAAAGAAATGAGAAATAAGTCTAATTCTTTAAATTTTTTTTCTTTTATTCCTAAAAGTAAAATTACGGATACAACATAGAATAAAATCGCAACAGGTATATCTTGTTTTCCTACGCCTTGAATATAAATAAACCCATTTCTTCCTCCTAAGCTCATTTCATCTAATATAGGAATATTTGAATATTTTGAAATATACGCACTAAATCCGAAATTGTCTAGCAAAGAATAGACCAATATAAATAGAGATGTATTCTTTAATTCAACATATTTTGAATCTAAAATATTTTGAATTAAGAAAATGTAAAAAGCATGAATAAAAATTAAATCTATAAAATGTAATAACACAAAAGTTTTATCAATCCATAAAAAGGCTGAAATATACTCATAAATTGAAGATATTCCAAAAGGCCAAAAGATATTTACCATACCTACGATTAAATTTGAGTCTCTAAACCAAGCTTGGTTTAATAAATGGTAATAACCAGCATCATAATTGTATGAAGTGTCCCAGATAGATATGACAAGAATAGATGGAATTAATATATAATTAAAAAAATATTCGAAATTCAAATATTTTTTAAAATTTATATCTAAATTAAAAAAATTAGGTAACAAAAGTATAAAAGCAAAAAAAATTATAATATCGCTTGAAATAGGAAATATAAAATTTAGGATAAATAAAAGATTTCCTAAAAATATTAAACCTATTAAAGGATAAGCTACCCCACTTTTGCAAAAAAGAATAGATTTGGGAATCTCTTTATACTTAAATATTTTGTAACTTAGAAAAATTAGAAAAGCTCTTCCAAGAAAATACGAATAGGTATAAAGAAGTAAATATTTAAATAAATAGGTCAGGTAACTAATTAGCAATATTAGTTAATTCTAACGATTTATATAAAATTTAAAATAAAATAAAATATATTAGAGTTTGCTTTTAAAAATTTTATTCCAATTGTCAAACATCATTATATGAACAAAATTTTTATCTTTTGTAATTTCAAAATATAAAGATTTTAATATTTGAAAATTTAAATCTTTTAAATCTTCCCATTCGTCTAAAATCAGGATAGGAAAATTCAAGTCTTTTAAGTTCATAGAAAAATCAGATCTTTCCAAAACAGGAATTGTTTTTGTTAATAAAGATTCCCATATCCTGTGAGTATCGAGCCCATTACCAGAGGGACATAAGTTAAATTTATATTCATTAAGATTTTTAATATAATTTTTATGGTTTGAATATTTAAAAATATCCACAAACTCTAACCTCTTTGCTATTTCTAAAACTTTATTTCTCTTGTCGTGATTTGTAGATTCATTAAAAGAACATAGAATAAATTTGTTTTTCTCATTATCAGTGTTGATTTTAAAATCTTTAATAACACCATTGTTTTGATAACGAAGATTTTCTAGGCCAATCGGAAGAGGGCTAATTTTTGAATTTTTTTTGATTCCTAGATTTTGAGCAAACCAATGTATTATTTTTTCGTCTATAAATTTGGCGTCTCTTGATGTAATGCTCAAATCAGAATTATGTGTTATTAAAATATACTTATTCTTAATTTTTGGATTGACTTTCTCAAAAAAGTCAGAAATTAAACTAGTATTTAAAAATACAATATCGTTTTTTTTAATATTGCTTGGATTGACCCTTTTTGTTTCATCATATATATGATCTGCAAGCTTTCTAAATGTGTCTCCTGATATATAAGGATAACTTGAAGGTCTGTACAAACCACTATCATTTTTAACTAAGTAATTAATTACTTTTCTTTTTAATTTAAAATAATATTTTTTAATCAAATTAATAAAATACTAATAGAAATAAAACTTAAATATTGGAATCATTTAACTTATAAGAAAATTAAAAATATTTATTCTCCCTCTTATTTAGTGTTTAAAATTAAATAGCGAAAGAAAAGGTCTTGTTGAAATATTTTTTGGTTTTGAGACCATGGCAATGGGCAAAAAATTTGTTAATATTTATTCCATTTATATTAACTGATGATCCCATATCTTCAGTTATTTTTGAACTTATAGTGGTGTTTTCCCTTTTCTCTCTATTTGTCTCCGGAACATATATTCTAAATGACATAAGAGACCATTCAACAGACATAAATCATCCACAAAAGAAATTACGACCTATTGCATCAGGAAAAATAAAAATAAGAGAAGGAAGGATTTATGCATATTTATTAATTTCTTTTTCTGTTTCTACCTTATCATTTGTTGATACTCAATTAATAATATATTTTTTAATTTATTTATTATTTACTACTGTTTATTCAAGAGTCCTAAAATATAAAAATTTTTTTGACTCACTTTCTATTTCTACATTATTTTGCTTAAGAATAATTATTGGAAGTGTGTTTACAAATATACAAATAACATCTGACTTATTTCTTTTTGTTTTTTTCACAAGTTTTTATATTTCGATGTTAAAGAAAAACTCTATAATCAATACAAAAATTCCAGATACAAATCGTTATTATAAATTATTAAAAAAGCAAAATGAATCAATTCCATTTAGAATCTTACTTTTTATAACAGGAGTCTTTTCAAATCTATCGCTCAATTATTGGGGAACAACTTTTATTTCATCAGAAAATGTTTTAAATAATATTTCAATTATTACATTTATGATTTTATATTTATTTTTTACATTTTTACTTTATGAATCTTCTAATAAAGGCTTGTTAGAAGATTTTGTATATGGAATTACAAAGAATAAAAAACTTATTTCACTAATTATTCTTCAATTAATTTTATTTATATATTTCTATTTTTAAATACTTAAAATTTATTACTATAGTTATCAAAATGAGAAATGATATTGTAATTATTGGTGGAGATTCTGAAATTGCTAGAGAATTTAATAAAATAGCTATAAGTAATAATTCAAAAATCTTTGATATTTCCAGAAAAAAAGAGGGTGCGACTTTAAAAGTACATGATTATATCTCAAGTGCAAATGACATAATTGAAGAAATAAAAAAATTAGAAAATCCAATAATAATTTTTTTTAATGGATTTCTTGCTGAAAATAGGCCAGTCCAGTTCCCCTCAAGTGAAGAAATTTTAAATACTATTCAAATCAATTTTTTAATCCCCTATTTATTAACTAAAGAAATAAGTTGCAAGATCGATTGCGAAAAATTTGTTTATATATCATCAATCGCAGCAATAAAGCCAAGGATGAAAAATTACATCTATGGATTAAGTAAAAGAAATCTTGAAATTTCCATAAAAAAACTGGGTGTGCAAAATTATTTAATTTTGAGATTTGGACTTGTTAAAACAAAAATGTCTAAAGGGCACGATGTTCCTCCGTTCAGTTTAGATGCTCAACAGGCGGCTATGTTAATATACAAGAATTTGAATAAGAATGGCATTAAATATCCAAATAAAGGTTTAAGCTTCATAGGAAAATTATTAAATTTGCTACCTATAAAAATTATTAATTATTTGGAAAAAAATATTAATACAGTTAAAAATATTTATAAATAATTCACAAAAAGAAATCTTTTTTTACCTCGTAATTTTTGGTTGTTTTCAATAATTAAGAGAAGATTGTAAAAATATTAATTATCTTTTTTTATAAAAACACTCAACTCTTTGTAGGGGTCCTTATAGTAATTTAAATTAGGATTATTTCGATATTGGTCTGTATCTAATTTGAAATAATTTTTTCTATAGTCAGTTATCTGACAATTGTATAAAGTATTAGTTGTTGGGATGCCGCGAATAATCATAGTTTGAGAGCAAATAATTACATCTGGTTCTTCATATAGGAGAATATTTTCAATATAATTTTTATTTATAATATTTATATCAGAAAGGCTAGAAACGATAAACTCTTCAAAATGGTTTGAGGGATGAACAATATATGTATAGTTTTCCTTATCAAGATAATACAAGACAAGAACATAGTCTAAAGCTAAAATTGTATAATCATCCTGAAAATGAGAATCTATTTCTTTAGCTAAATTATTCAAAGGATATTGATTAAAAGTTTCATCAATATTAGTGATATTTAATATAGATTTTTGAGCACTTCTTTCAATAAAAACAAAAACAGAAATAATAATAAATGAATATACAAGAATTGCTTGACTATTAAATTCTAAGTCTAAAAATAAAAATGTTAAGAAGTATAATGAAAAAATTAAATGATGGTAATAATTATGCGAACCAATAAAGTAAAAAAGAAAGGAGAAAAAAATATTTAAATATCTTAATTCAAAAAAAATATTATTTAAAAGAGATATTTTTTTAAATATAGAAATAAAAGAAAATAAAACCAAAGATATTAATGCAAAATAAAGAGGTTCAATATATTCATAAAAAGTTCGAAGAAAAACTTTTAATTCATAAAAATTAGCATAATTTGAGTCAATATATCCCAATGGAATGTAAATATAAGTAGCAAGATATACATTTAATAAATCTCGACTTATATATAGAAGTAATGAAAGTAAGTGGGGAATAATAAGTCCTGATAAAAATATTGAAAATACTTTAGATAAGCTTTCTATCTTATGCTTTTTATAATAAATTAAAAAATATGGCAATATAAACAAAAAAGTTCCTTGATTAATAAGAGTTGTCAACGAAAGGAGTAAACCAACTATAAAAATATTCTTATAATTTAGTTTGTAATCTAATGCAAAGTAATTTGCAATTGATAAAAATAATAATGAATACAGTTCAGAATACTCACCTATAGCCCACGCTTGACTCATAAGAAGTATGAATAGCAAAGAAGAAAAAAAAGCTCTAAAGTATGCTTTTTCTTTTACTTTAAGAATTGAAAAGAATAAGATTATTGAAATAACGAAAAGAATTAAATCATTAAATAATTTAAATAAAACAAAATTTTTCGATACAGCTAAAGATAAGATGTTATACAAATAAAATAAAAGAGGGCCTTTAGATTCCCATTGGTTTTCATTTGGTATATTTCCTTTATTAATATCTTGTGCTGCAACTAAGTAGGATGAAACATCCCAATCTACTGTTTCATAATTTAAAAATACATTTTGTGAAACAAAAGTAAAAAAAAGTAAAAAAAGAATCATGAAAAAAGAAATTGAATTAATTTTAAATTTATACATATTTTGTTCATGAGAAATAAATAATTTTTTATAAAATATCAATATAAAAAAAACTAAAATAATTAAAGATAATGTGGCTTTTTTTTGAATGTTTAAAGTATTAAACAAAAAATAAAAAATTATCGAAAATAAAACAATCAAATGATAATTTTTATATTGAAGTTTCATTACATAAATATTACATCAAAAATATTAATTATTCATGAGGTTATTTTTAATAAAAAGTATTTAATAATAATGATTTTTCCTATATAAATTATGAAGTTAACAAGAACTGTTTGTTTTAATAATAATAAAAGGTTACAAATAAAACCTGGGGTTTATACTTTCTTTGGCTCAGGTATGGTCGAAGACAAAGACTAAATTGAATATGAATAAGATGGTATAAAATTTTTAGTAATAACTGTTAATTATGTTGATTAAATTCGTACATATAAATCTTTGTTTTGAATTATTAAGATGATCCCCAAGAGGAATGTAAAAACCATTTCTTCCTAAAAATTCTGAATTATTTAAATTACTATGTTTTAACTTATATTCTGAGGGTAATGCGTCTTGTAGGTGTAGTGGCCAAAAAAAGGGCCTAGTCTGAATTCCAATATTTTCTAGATCTTTAATCACATTTTCTCTAATGCCTTCTTTATTAAGTAATATGCCGTACACCCAATAGTGATTATCAACTCCCCTAACTGTTGTAGGGGGGATTTTAAACATTTTATTATTTTCAAGTAACTGATTGTAGTAATTAGATTGCTTTCTTTTTCTTTTAACAGTTTTATCAATTTTTTTTATTTGTGACAATCCAAGAGATGCTTGTAATCCACTTAATCTATAATTCCAATAAAGGTTTTTATGTTTAAATCTATTTGCATTATCAAAATCTAAATTAACCATTTGTTTCAATTTTTTATAAATTATTTCATCATTTGTTAATACGGCTCCTCCTTCGCCGGTTGTAATGTGCTTATTTGCATAGAAACTAAAAGTTGAAATATTTCCAAATGATCCACATTTTCTATTATCGATTACTTGACCATGTGCCTCAGCAGCATCTTCAATGAGAAAAATATCATTTTCGTTACAATAGTTTTCTATTTCAATAGCTTCAGCAGTTAGTCCATATAGGTGAACCATCAGAATTGCTTTTGTCTTTTCTGTAACTTTTTCTTTTGTTAATTCAAGGGTCATGTTCCAATTATCAATGTCAACATCACAAAAAATAGGAGTAGCTCCTGTTCTAATAATTGCAGCTAAGCAAGAGATAATCGTAAATGAAGGAACAATTACTTCATCACCTTTTTTTAAATCTAAGGCATTGAAAGCAACGTCTAACGCAGAACTTCCGTTAGTTACCGCAACGGAATATTCTCTATTAAATACCTTAGAAATCTCTTCTTCAAATTTATTAACTATTGGACTAGTTCCTGATATTTCATTTTTTAGTAATGTTCTAAGTACGTTGAATTTATCTAATAATGAAAGTTTTGGACTGAATACACTTATCAATTTAAAAATGCTTTTTGTCCGTTTTTGGATCGTAAGGTCCTTGCTTCACTTCAATAAATTTTGAGTCTTCCACCATTATGATTCTATGACCACCATTGTAAAGTGCAACCACTTCGCCTTTGTTAATTATTTCTGTAGTGTTTAGTTCTAAATTATTATCATAAATTTCAACTTTGATTTTACCATTGGTAACAACAAGTACCTCTGAAGTTAAATTAATCTTTCTCTCCTGTTTTGGATGATAATGTCTTAATATCTCCTCTCCTTTTTGTAATTTAAATGAGGCAAGTTGGAGCTCTGATTCATTTTCTGTAGCAAAAAACTTTGAATCGTTTGTATCCTGTGTTCTTAATATTATTGCTAAAAGATTTCCTTCATTGTCTTTAATAATCATTATTCTATTCTACTAACAAAAGCAGCTTTTATGTAAGGCCAACCTTTTAGTGTTAAATCAAAAATATTATTTGCAGTTTTAGATTTTCCATACTGTCTGGTTAAACAAATATATCCAATTTCTTCAAATTCAACTCCTTTTCTTTGAAGGTCGGAAATAAGATAAACAAAATAGTCTCCGTAGTTAGCCCTTGAAAAAGAATTTTCACTAAAGTACTCTTTCTTACCAACAATAAAGCCACTTGTAATATCCTTTACTTTAGAATTTATTAAAAATATTAAAACTCTGTTGAAAATTTTTGAAAGAAGAACAGCCAATAACGAGTCCTCTGATTTATATAAATTTTTAATGATTCTAATTAATGATGAGCTGCCATCCTTTTCAACACCTTTATAGCCACCACCTTCAACAAATCTTGATCCAATAATTACCTTATCTTTAGAAGAATATAGTCTTTCAATAAGCTTTCCGGCAACTTCTGCTGGCATTGATCGATCAGCATCCATCCAGAGGACATATTCGTAATTAGATAAACTAATACCTTCGTAAATTGATAAAGGTAGAGATGCCTTTCCACTTCTTACATGAAATCTAACAAAATTGATTTCATTCATAATATTATTTACAACATCTTTTGTATTATCTGTTGAGTTGTCATCAACTACAATTATTTCGAAATCTAAGTTTTGAATTTTAGATAAAGATTTATCTAGCTCTGGAATTAAACTCTTTAAATTCTCGTCTTCATTAAATGTTGGAAGAATTATGCTTACCGCAATTTTATTTTTCATTTCTTTGATAATTCTATCAACAATAAGAACCCCATTTTATTTTTTGTTAATTTCTCAAAAAAATTATTTATCCTCACAGCAAATTTTAAATTAAACAAAGCAAAAAATAAAAATATATTATTGAACATTGAGATATTTATTTCCCATTTATTTAATCCATCAATAAGTTTATAAATTCTTTTTTTTGAAAATTTATTTATATTTTCTAATCCGTAATCAACTGGACCAAAAAAGTTAAGCAATTTATCAATTAGGTACATCGATCCACCGTAATTAGGTGTTGTTATTATTAACTTACCTTTGTCGTTTAAGATTCTATATAATTCATTTAATAAATCAATAATTTCACTGTCTTTTAAATACTCAAAAAGGCCGATTACAGTTATTGCATCAAATTTATTAATATTTTTTTTTAAATTAAAATCATCAAGAGTTTTAAATTGGCCTTTATCTAAATATTTATCCTTTGCATAATTGATCTGATTCGTAGAAATGTCAACGCCTAAAGAGTTCGATTTTGTGTAATTACCAATTAATGTACCGGAGCCACACGCATAGTCTAAGTGTTCTTTTGAACCAAAAATAATTTGTGATGTTTTTATATATGTAAGGTTATGCCAACAAGCTTGTATGCCCCTATTGTTTTCTAGTCCTTTTCTAACAATTAAATCATAATATCCAATAGGAATTTTGTTTTCCCAAAAATTTTTCACAAATTTATGTTAACAAATATATTTAATTGTCAATGGTTCAAAATAACTTATTTAAATAAAGTTTTTATTCTCGAATAAAAAAAAGGCATTACTATCGAGGGATAATCAAATACAGGTCTTATTTTTGTATGTTTCTGTTCTTTATCGTATTTTATTTCAACAGGAACTTCCTTGGATTTAATTTTACTATTTCCTAAAACAAGTCCAAATAAGTAGGTTTCAAAAGAATATCCATAAAGCCACGATCTATCATACTTTTCTAGAACTTCTGAAAGAATAGAAATCTTAAAAGCCCTAAACCCATTTGTAGCATCGGTTATTTTTCTGAAGAATAAAATACTTATAAATTTACTTAAAATTGGAATTGATGCTTCTCTAAATTTTGGTGTATCTATAGCTGTGTCTTTTCTTAAAAACCTACTTCCCCAAATAAAATCAAAATTATCATTTATTATTGGATCAAGTACTGTTTTAAAATCTTTTGGATTCATTTTATTATTTCCCGACAACACTACTAACACATCAAAATTATTTGTCTGAGCATAATTAATCGCTTTTATAAAAAGATACCCTAAACCTTTATTTCCATTTAAATCTAAATATTTGTAATTAGTTTTTTTAACTATATTTAACGAGTCATCAGTAGAGCCGCTATTAACAAATAAGAACTCATCTATTTTATAATTATGAATATTGATTCTTTCAATTAAGTTTTTAAGATTTTCTTCTTCGTTGAAAAACGGTATAAAACAAAGTATTCTCAAAAGAATCCCTTTTATTTGCTTATGTATAAATAGTAGTCAATATTATAAATTTAATATGGGTATGGTAAATTTATATAGAAGAAAGAGAAATTATTTTAAATATTAGAAACTTAGTTCTTAGTTTTATCATGTCTCCTTTATTAATTAATTTTATTTACAATAATTTTTTTGAAAATAAAATTTTAAATAATCCTAATAATTTCAAAATTCTAAATTTTTTAATTTCTATCCTATTTTGTATTTCTTTTCTTATTTTTGGAAAAATTATTAAGGGTATATTTTACTTTGATACTGTAAGTTTTGGTGTTGTTATATTTTTAGTTAGTTTTTTTATTTTTGATAAAATCACCCTAATTTTGAATAGTAATTTACTATTTGATCACTTGTTTGCTTTAGTAATCTTATTTTGGGCCTTAGTTTTTCTTGTAAATTATAAAAAGATACAAATAAAAGAAATACTGGCATTAATAGCCTCTTACATTATCAGCTTTCAGTCTTTAAATATGTTGAATAAATCTATTAATTTATCAACAATTGATTTTTTAACATCAGATGAAAAATACTTCTGGTACCCTTTGTCTAAAAATATTTACGAAGTAAATTACTATGACGCAATATTTAACAACTATTTAAGTAGCTATGGCTTGTTAATTGCTCACATTCATGCAGTCCTAAACAAAATTTTTTCTTTCTCAAGTGAGTTTTTATATTTTCCCGCATATAAAAATATATTTTTTCTCCTTACGATTTTTTTCATATTTGAGTTAAAAAATTCTTTAAATTCAAAAATAATTTTTTCTTTATTTTTTTCAATTATAGTTTTGACAAGTGATTGGTTTAATTATTTATTTTTTAACTCACTATTAGCAGAGTCAATAACTTCATATTTTTTTGGTATTTCAATATATGAATCTATAAATGATGGGGGTAAGAAACCCAGCAACAAAATTGTTATTCTTTGTCTCGGTTTTTTATATTTTTCCAAACAATTTATTTCAATCTTTAGTATCTTTTTCGGACTTTATATATTATTAAAAAATAAAGAACGTTTAAGTTATTATGTTTTATTGTTTTTTGGAATAATAATTGACTTATTAAATGCAATTTTTATAGACACACCAATAACTTGGTCAATGTACTTAAATAATATTAATACTTCTGAAGCTCAAACTTTTAATGGAATAAAGTTTGAAAATATTATAAATATAATAAAACAATTTACTATTGACCGTCCAGTTTCATATTTCATATTTATTATTTTTCTCTTATCAATATATTCTTATATTCAGAACAGTTTCGAAGTAAAAAATGTTTATCTTATAATTATTGTTTTAAATACAATTTTTGTCTTTTTGTTATATATTTTTATATGGACAAATGTTGAATATGAATCAAGCTATAGGTATTTACTTAATGTATTGCACATAATTATTATTTACACATTAAACACTTTTGATATTTTTTTGAACAAAGAAAAATAATATCTTATTAATTTATAATATCTACCGCGGTTTAATTTAATTTTGTAATTATTTACATTACTTTTTAATATTTCTTTACTTTCAATAAATTGAAAATTTTCATTGCTAGAAATTGAATTGTCTTTTATTTTATTTATCCAGTATTGCATTTTTAACTTATCGTAATTTTTATTATTAAGGTCGTTAAAAGTATTTTTTAAATCATTAAAAGTAAAATTTAGTATATCATCAACAATTTCTGCAGGTAAATTGTCAAGAGTTTTTAAGGTTTCATGTTTTTCAACTATAGGTGTGGATCCTGCATAAAGCGTCTCCCATATACGATGAGTATCTAACCCATTACCTCTTGGACAAAGTACATACTTATAATTTACTAATTGTTGTAAATATTTATCTAGGTCAATTATTTTATTTTCAACAAAAAATCTTTCTTCTTTAAGTACTTTATCAAATAGAGGCGATCTTAATTTTGAAAATGTATTCTTAGTAAAATTAACATATATCTCTTCTAACTTATTTTCTCGATCAAGGTTTGCTTTTATATAATTTTCATAAAATAAATTTTTAGGAGAATAATAATTTGATAATCCGATTGGAATTGCGTATAAGTTGGGTGCAAAATGATTAACGTTTATTGAGTACCACTCAGAAATACATTCAGGTTTAAGTGAATAAAGTTTTTTATTAATAGGTAAATCTGTTTGGTGAGTAATTAACTTTAAATTCTTTAAATTTTTACACCCTTCAAGACTCTCAAACAAATATTTGACAAAATTTGTATTTGAAAAAATTACATCATTTTCCTTCAACTTAATAACAGGATTAATATATAAAATTCTATAATCACTATGAACTATAAAATGCTCGTTATTTGTTAACTCTTCATATTGATCATGTGTTAACTCTTCTGAATAAACAAAGTCAGAGTTTCTCGCAAAATTGTAACTAGATAAAATATCTTCTTTTTTTAAATCTTGAAAAAATTTATTGTTAACCACGTTTTTTTACTAAAAAATAAAGCACACTTAAGATTAAACCTAATCTGTTTTTTATTTCAAACTCTCGTTTATTTTTAATAATCGTTTTCAAATCACCATAAGCCTGCTGTTTCCAGTTTGTTGAAATGTGATAGGGTAAATAAAATACCTTTTTATAAATCCCTTGATAATGAATTGAGTTTTTATTTACTACACCTCTTACAGTCCATGGTTTTGACTTCCCCATGTAGTGCACAACATTTACATGAGGAGTTATCATAGGCTGAGATCTGTCATCTACATCGACTTTATAATTATTAATTTCATTTAATTCTTGATAATCTCCATCAAATAAGCTGTTTAGAACATCCTGATCCCAAAATTTGATTACTTTTTTAATCTCTTCTTGTCTTAATTGAAGTTTTGAGCTTATATTGTTGCCAATCCATTTTTTATAATCAATAAACATTACGCCAGCATTAAAATATTTTTCTGATTTCATTTTTATATTTTTTGTATGTTCTGTATTGACTGATTCTTTTTTTACCGCAATAGAATAATCGGAGTTAATTAAATCTTCCATTATTTTATAAAACTCCTCAGAAATATGATTTACTATTACAGTGTCGGCATCTAAATAAATTAATGACTCTATATCTTGATCAATATAGTCATCAATATATAGTCTATAATACGTTGCCTCAGATATATGGGCATTTTCAAGATTTGGAAAATTTGCATAACTATTAAATTGATAAATTTTTAATTCATTTAAATTTTTATGCCTAAATAATTTTTTTTTATATTTTTTAAAAGTTTTAGGATCTTTATGAATCATAAAAATATTTATTTTTGTTGAAACATTTTCTAGCAACGAATAAATCGATACAAAAGCTTGAATATTATAATTTTTGTCTAAACAATATAAAAAATTCATTTAATATCTAATTATAAATGATTTTAAAACTTGCACTTAAATAGAAACTAGATCTGAGGATATGTGAAATATTCTATTATTACAATAAAAGGTGGCTTTGGAAACCAACTTTTCCAATATTGCTTAGCAAACAGCCTGAAAAGTTTTGGAGTAATAGTTAAATTAAATATAGATTTTTACGATAAAAATCGATTTGATTTCAATAATAATACCTATAGGGATTTAATTTTTGAACCAAATTTTTTTCAACTTAAGGAAAAAAATTTATTTGATGACATTATTCTGAAAATTAGAAATTTTGGACACAGATTTAACTTAAATTTATTTCAATTTTTTAAAGGTTATGAATTTCAATATTCTAATTTAAAAACCGTTAATATATTTGACGGTTATTGGCAAAATAAAGAAATTTTAATAGAAAATAAAAATTTTTTAATTAATGAGTTATCTAAAATTAAACTTATAAAAAATAATTTAGAAAATACCTCAAATCTTGAAAGAACGATGATTCATGTAAGACGAAATGATTATTTAGGCATGGAGGAAGAATTAAATTCAAATTTTTATGAAAAATCATTAGATTATTTAAATAAAAATATTAATAGATTGTCTTATGATGTATTTACTGATGATGAGGAGTGGGTTAAAAATAATACAATATTTAGCGAGGCTGAAAATATTTATGGAGAAAAATATTTAGAAAACAACCCAATAAAAATATTTTCTAAAATGCTTTTATATAATAATTTTATTGTCGGTAACAGCACCTTTTCTTTATTAGCAGCCTTCTTAAAAGAAAGCTCCTCATCAACAATTATTGTGGCCGATCCATGGTTTAGAAAAATACAACACCCTGGATTTCTTTTTGATAATTGGATAAGTATAAAAAATACTTAATTTCATTTAAAGCTTATTAAAAAATTATTAGTTATTATAAAAATATGAATTTTAGCTTAAAAATAAAAACTACACTTTTAAGTTTTTTTATTAGAAATCTTAAGGGAGACAATTATCATAATTTGAATAAATTTTTACAAATTTATAAAATATGGAATAATATAAAACTTGACTCTATTAACGGCGACTATATCGAGTTTGGAATTTTTAAAGGTAAATCTCTTTATCATTCAGTAAAGGTTGCAAAAAAGATTAATTTATATAATTATATAAAATTTTGGGGCCTTGATTCTTTTAAAGGTTTTCCAGTAGAAAATCATAACTTCTATAAATCTAAAAATTTCCTGAGCTCAGAAGAAGAGGTTAAAAAATCTTTTACAAAATATAAAAATGTAGAAATAATTGAAGGATTTTTTGAAGAAAGTGTTGAGCTAAATCGATTGAAATCAATTGATAAAATTTCATTTGCATTTATTGATTGTGATATATATGAATCGGCTGAAACAGCATTTAATTTTGTAAAAGATAAAATTTCACCAGGAGGTTTTATAATGATTGACGATTTTACTAGTCTCGATACCAATGGCAACTATATAGGAAAAAGCTTCTTCAACATATTCAAAGATCGACAAATAATGTTTTTTGATACATACTCAAATGGTCAAACATTTAGAATTATGGATTAGTTACTTTATTTGTGAAACTAATAAATGTGACTTTTTAATTAGATCTAAATGAGGTTCATCTACATTTGAATTTTTAATATTTTCAATAAAACTTTTAAACTGTATCTGAGCAGTTTCGGAAGTGTTGCTAAATGACACTGTTGAATGATTTGTTTTAAAGCTTAATAAATTTGAATTTTTAAGATTTAATTTTCCGGACTCATAAATATCAATTTTCTTTTCAATCAGATCTATTAAATATAGCTTATCAGATGTTTGAATATTCCACTTTCTAATTTTTAATTGCGATTCTCTAGATGATGAGAGAAATAAACTTGAATTGCCGACTCTGTACATAAGATCTGCAGATTCAACAATATTATTTTTTTTATGTAGATTTTTTGAAATTAATTTTAATTCTTTCCCTTTAAATAGAGACAGAATTACCCCTATATCGTGTAATACAAGATCGTACGTAACATTTTCTAGTTTTCTATTTTTTGAAACCGCTTGGGAGTGTCGGAAAATATGAATAGAGATAATATCTTTTAAATTTAATTCTTTAATGTATTTGAAAACAGGATTATAAATTTCAATCAGTCCTGCCCTAAATACAATATTGTTTTTTATTGAATAATTAATTAAATTATTGAGTTCTTTATTGTCTGTTGTTATTGGTTTTTCTACAAAAACAGGAATTCCTTCATCCATAATTTTCTTAGCTAGTTCATAGTGAGAGCTTGTGGTTGATGAAATAATTACGGCATCTATTTTTTCATCATGAAAATTTACATTATTTATATTTTTGTAATGCTTTATTCCATTTTTGGTTGTTAATTTTGTATCGAATTTTCTATCAACTATTCCAACTAATTTTACTTCATTGTTGTTGTCTATTACCCTTTTGTGAATTTTTCCCATATTCCCATAACCAACTAGCAATATATTTAATTTTTTCATTTAAACCTCTTAATTTTTTCAATTAGATAATTTAACTCATCATCGTTAGGAAAAGCGAAAAGGGGAAGAGAAATAACTGTATTGGCTGCATCTTCTGTAAAGGGTAAGTTATCTTTTTTTATACCTAAGTCAAGAACTGCTTTCTGTAAATGAAGCGGCTTTTTATAGTAAATAGCTGCACCTATATTATTTTCATTTAAATATTGGAGAACTCTATTTCTTATTTTTGATGGAACCTTAATTGTAAAATAATTTAATAGTGTATTTGTATTTTCAACTTCAGGAAGCAAAATCCAATTTGTATCCGACAAATTCTCCAGATAATAATTAGAAAAATTATTTCTAGTTTTTTTTATTTTGTCAAATATCTTTAATTTCTCGGATAAAACAAAAGCATTCATTGAATCAAGTCTTGAATTTCCACCAACTATTTCATGCTCGTAAGCCTTTATTTGTCCATGATTTTTTAATTTCATTATTTCAAGAAAATATTTATAACTATTTGTTGCTACGCATCCACCATCTCCAATCCCCCCCAAAGTTTTACTTGGGAAAAAAGAAAATGCTCCTAAATCACCGATAGTTCCTAAATATTTTGAATTTTTGGTTTTACTTCCGAAAGCTTGTGCAACATCTTCAATTATTTTTAAATTATTCTCTTTTGCAATTTTTTTTACTTCAACAATACTTGAATTATTACCAAATAAATGTACTGGAATTATTGCTTTAGTTTTTTTAGTTATTTTGTTATTTAGATCATCCAAATCTAAAGTGTAAAATTTTGGATCTATATCAACAAATACTGGCTTTGCCCCAATGTTTAAAATGCATTCCGCTGTTGCAAAGAAGGTAAAAGAAGGAAGTAAAACTTCGTCGTTTTTTTTTAACCCAAGAGCTTTTAAACTTAAATATAAAGCGTCCGTGCCGGAATTAACTGAAACTACATATTTTGCTTTTAAGAGTTCTTTGAGTCTGTTTTCAAAATCTATTACATTAGAACCTCCAACATAAATACCTTGTTTAAGCTGTTTTTCAAAATTGATATTAAAGTTTTTTATTTTACTCAATTCTCGTGCTGGGTTTGCTAAAGGAATTTTCACAATATCATTCTAATAAAATCAATTAATTTATTAAAAATTATTTAAAGAGTTTAATTTAGACGACCAGATTAATATATTATTAATGACAAACAGTAATTACTTCGTACACAATACAGCAATTGTTTCTGAGAATTCAGATATTGGTGAAGGAACAAATATTTGGCATTTTTCTCATATTAGAGAGAATGTAAGAATAGGGAATAATGTAAATATTGGTCAAAACGTATACATTGATGAAGGTGTAACTATAGGTGACAACTGTAAAATACAAAACAATGTTTCTGTTTGGAAAGGTGTCCATATTGGAAAATATGTTTACATTGGGCCAAGCGTCGTTTTTACTAATGACATGTATCCAAATACTAGAGAGTGGAACGAAGATATGATTTTAAACACTTATATTGAAGATGAGGCTTCCTTGGGTGCTAACTCGACAATTATTGCAGGTATAACTATTGGTAAATTCAGTCTTGTTGGTGCCGGTAGCGTTGTAACAAAAAATATTCCGTCAAATTGCCTAGCGTATGGTAATCCAGCCAAAATTAAATCAGATAATTTTAGAAAAGATTAAATTTGAAAATCAATTTTATTATTGGTACAAAAGCTCAATTTATAAAAACAATTCCTGTTATAAATGAGTCGATTAACAGAAATTTAGATGTTTCAATTTACGATTTAAAACAACACAGTAAAACAACTTCAGAATTAAGAAAAAAAATAAATAAGGAATATAAATTAATAGAAGTATCAAGAAACAAAAATGATCTTGGTTCATACAAAAATTTAATTATATGGTTCTTTAAAACTATGTTTAGTCTTCTGTTTAGAAAAAAATATAATATTAAATCAGAGTATTGCTTTGTTCATGGAGATACATTATCAACCTTACTTGGGGCAATTTTAATAAAAAGAAATGGAGGAATATTAGTTTTATTAGAAGGAGGTCATGCAGTTCCAGGGATATTTAAACACTTTCCTGAATCAATTGTGAGGTATTTAGTAGCAAAATTATCTGATATAGTTATAGCAAATGGGAAAAGTCAAATTGACCAATTAAGTAAGTGGAATGTAAAGGCAATAGTAATTGAAATATCAACAAATACACTTTATGATAGTTTTTCAAAAGTTAAATTAATAAGTAAAAAGAATACTAATGAAGTAATCGTTTCAATACACAGAACCGAAAACATTAATAATAAAAGAAAAATGGAATTGCTTGTAAACTCAATTGGTCAAATATCATCAGAATATTTAGTAACCTGGTGTCTTCATATCCCAACAAAGAATAGGCTATTATCGTACAAATTTTATGAAAAGTTACTTAATCTAAAAGTAGGTTTGTGTGATTTACTTCCATATGACGAATTTATTAACAGAATATTTAATTCTGAATTTACAATCACAGATGGTGGTGGTGTTGTTGAAGAATGTCAATTACTAGGAACGCCAACCTTAGTTTGGAGAGATGAGCATTTAGATCAGAATCACTTATTTGAAAAAGGAAATAATTTATTTTTATGCAATTATAAAGAAAGTGATATTAACTATTTTTTTAGAAACTATAAAAGTTTTAAAAAAGATATTGAAATAAAAGATGAAGAAAGTCCTTCAAAACAAATTTTGGATAGAATTTTAAGCTTATAGTTAATTAGTCTTTTCTGCCAATTAAAAAAACTATTGAAGGGAGTATTGAAAATAATACTAACAGTGCTCTTTCAACAATCATCAAAGAAATTATTTCACTATTTTTTAGATTTAATATTTGCCCAGATAGAAATACCATCGTATCTTTTATACCTAAAGATGCTGGAGTAAATGAAGCGAGGCTAGATAGCACGGATATAGAATTGTAATAAAACACAGTTATCATATCTCTTAGATTAAACAGCAATTCAATGAGAATATAGGCTTCTAATGCAAAGAAAAGATAGTTTAAAAATGTTAGAAAAATTAATTTTCTTTGAACTAATTTATTTGTAGTAATTAAATTCCAACTATTTTTTAATTTTTCTATCCAACTAATTAGTTTGTTATCACTATTTTTAAATTTAAATGAAAATTTTTTAAAGGTAAGCAAATATGAAAAAACTAACATTAATGAAAAAAGCATTATTGATACAAAAAACAATAAATCATAATTGCTTGTTATTAATACCAAGCAAACAATTCCTATGAAAGAATTCAAAAATATTGTAACACTAAAAAAATAAAGATACATAGAAGCTAAGGCAGGCGATTTAAATTTATATTTACGATTTAGATATAGCATTCTTAAATTACCACCGGACCTTGCTGGGAGGTATAAATTACCTAAAAAAGTTAGAGATCCTAAATAAAGACTTTCAATATTGGATATATTGAGGTTGAATACTTTAAGTAATTCTTGATTAAATTTCGAATTAATCAACAAAGTAATAAATTTAATAAAAATCAAAGTAAATAAAATACTTGGTTTTATAACTTTTAGTATTGTTATCTCATCAGGATTGTTAAATAAAAATATTCCTACAAAAAATATTAAGATAATAGAAATAGAATATGAAAATTTTTTCAACTTAATCTATTTTTTGAAATTAAAAAGTAACTTACAAAATAGAGCATTAAAAATATAATTATAAATTTTATTAAATTAATTTCTTGTATCTCAAATATATAATCAAGAAAGTCTTGATTGCCAACTGGTAATCCGACTTTACCCAATAATTCAATTAGAGCATTTGGTGTAATCAATAATGTAATCAACTTAAATGAAATTGCGCCTAAAAAACTAGTGGTAAAAATCTTTAGATAACTATTTAATTCTAAAAAAGATGTTAAGTAACCACTTAGATACTCTGGTTGGGTATATTTTAGGTACCTACCAAAAGTGTTCGTTGTTTCAACAAGCGATAACTGGGTGGTTGGGGTTGTTTCAAAAAATAGAAGAGAAATTGTTGAGAAAACTGAAAAGAAAATAACATAATTACGAATCAAAGAATTATTAAATTGATTCTGAAATCTAAAATAAATTATTATTGCAAGAGGAATTAAACAAAATAAATATCTAAAACCATAAGAAGATGCTGTAGACCTCCACAAGAGAACAGCTAAGAAAACTTGTGAGAAAGAAAGAAAAATTATTATATTACTTAGCTGTCTATTTTTTCTATCTAAAACGAAATTGTAGACACATATAAAAAAACCAATAAAAATAGCAGGTGAAAACCAAAATAATCCAAACTCTTGTGAAAATAAGATTTTAAATAAATTTGTAATATTAGTAGTTAAAAAAGTTATAAATGATCCATCTCTGGAAATAAAATTTGATACTTGACCCCCTGTTTTGTATACAAATTGAGGATTAAATGTATACTCTCCATATAAAATTTTTGTATGTAACAAAAATATTGCTGAACTTAAAAATGATGATACATAAAAATAATTACTTCTTAATAAATGATTGTTAATTTTATTGTTTTTTTCAATCATGCTTTTAGCTATATAAGGAAGTAACAAATAAAAATAATTTACCCACCTTACAGATATTCCTAGAGCTATTGCAAGGGGTATTAGAAAAGCAATAAAATTTTTATTTTTGTGTGAATAGAATTTCATAGAGAGGTATAAGATTAATACACAGGAAAAACATTCATATACATGAGTCATGCTAAATCTCTCAAAAGCATAATATGCAACACCTGAGCCAAAATATAAAAGAACTACCTCATAATTTTTAAATTTATACTTAAGTATTTTTAATATTTTCAAAGTTAAGAAAATTGTCAGAAAGTAATAGAAAACAGAAGAAAACGAATAAAAAAGAATCCTGTAGTTGAATATTTGCTGACTTAATTCACTTTTTCCCGTTAAAACTCTATCAAGTAAATGACCAAAAAATAAAAAGGGGGAAGAATATATACCTGTTCCAATAAAACCAGTAGGTGCTATTTTGTCATTTAAATTGAACCTTCTATTCTCAATTCCTAGCATTTGATTTGAATAATCTAAATCAAAATCAACCCCAATTGTCTCAGCATGCATATAGTAATCATGATCATCACCGCAACAATATACAGTATCTTGAAATCTGAAATCGATTTTTAAAAACAATAAAAGAATTAATGTAATAAATATTGGGTAAATATACTTCTTATTTTTCATATTCTACGACTCTTCAAAGTATTTTAATTTATATCCGTATTCAATTTTTTGAGATTGAAATATCAAATAAATAAAAATAAAAAAGAATATTAAAAAGACAATAAACCAATTAGCCTGAGATGCAACTAATGTTCCATATCTAATTAAAAAGAATCGAACTAAGCAAAATATTGAAACTACAAATGATAGAAATCCAAAAATATCTAATATTGCTGATATTTGTAATCCCGAATACTGAAGTTTAGTTTTAATTTTTTGAAAAAATACCAATAATGTAAAGTACATTAATTTGAAAAACATAATAAATGCACTTAAGTTACTATTTTGATTGTCATATGATATTGTATTTTTAACTTGTTTTATTAATAAATTTTGCTTTATTGATATATTTGAAAAATATGTCGATAAATAAAAAGGGTAACCATATCTTTTAAATAGTCTGGGAAGGGAAAAATTTTCAACACTTTTTCTTGAAAAAAGAAATAAACCATTAAGAGGATCATTAAGGCTCCAGTTTGCAGTAGTTATTTTTAATAATAATGATGCGAAAGCATTCCCAAAATATCTAATTGCAGGCATATTGCCCTCAATCCCACCTTCCCAAAACCTATCACATTTGATAAAGTCATAGTTTTTAGCATTTATAGAATTTTTAATTTTTATAACATCATCATATTTAAATTGATTATCACCATCAATTTTTATTAGATATTTAGAGTTCGATTCTAAAAAAGCTCTTATTCCAATATTTAAAGATTCACCAGCACCAAGGTTTTTTTGGTTTTTAATTAACTGAATATTTTCGTAATTTTTAGATAATTCGCTACATATTATAAAAGTGTCATCACTGCTGGCATCATCAATTATTATAATTTTCTCAAATTCAGCAACGTACTGTAATACGGTATCTTTAATAAAGTTTTCTTCATTATAGGCAAGTATTACTAAAGTAAACACATAACCTATACTATCAAAAGATTAGAGGTTCTAATAAGAAAAATTAGTTATTATCTATATAAACAAAATACAATGAGTAATTGATAAATGAATAAACCATCAAAAAAGATAACATACGTTTTTTTGCAAGGACGAAAAAAAAGACTCGATTCAGAAAAAAGTATTTCTAAAGAATTCTTTTATTCATATTTTTTTGCAAAAGATAATTTTGAAAATGTCAAAATTGTTGAAATGGAAAATTACGAAAGAAAACCAATCCAATTTTTTTTAAGAAAATGTGATACCTTATTTAATAAACT
>MDTG01355755.1_pt1 | contig 27974 bp, 45 predicted proteins | sample 811421 | NCBI WGS metagenome assembly MDTG01 (sample SAMN05326645, study PRJNA326480) | marine metagenome | isolation source: seawater | place: Pacific Ocean: South East | collected 2011
CGGACATAGAACACCAGAAGCACATTTAGGAGGTAGACTGGCCATTGTTGAAGATGGAGATACTATAATAATTGATGCAAAACAAAACTCTATTAATGTTTTGCTAGATACTGATACTATTGAGAAGAGATTTAAAGTCTGGAACCAACCCCAAAGAAAAATAAGTGGATATTTAAACAAATATGCTAAACTTGTAAAATCAGCAAGTGAAGGTTGTATAACTGATTAAATTTATTTAGTTATTATATGGGTAACATTTCAAGTATATGTACAAGACAAAAAGAGGCTGAATTTAGTGACTGTTTAGAAAGAATGTTAGAACTTCAACGAGAACTCACAATTAAAGATATGGTGTTAGAAGAAACCCAAGAAAAACTATCTAGAGCAAATAGATTAATAGAGGAGCAGAAAATACAAATATGGCAAAATCCTAATCAATCTCATTCTCGACGAACTCGCAGATAGATTACCAAATATTATCTCTCTATATATAAAATGTCACTTTTTGATTATATAACAGAATATGAGATAGTTGAAGGAATTTTAGGAGCAGTTGGTTTTGTATTTTTTGTAATGTTTCTAAGAGAATACGTGGAAATGAATGTGTTTTTAGAAGGCCTTATAGCCTGGACATGTTTTTGGTGGTTACGTAAAGTAGGATTGAGTATATACAAAAAACTCAAAAACAAAAAAGACTAGATAATATTTATATAAATATTGGTTGTAAATATTTATAAAAATGATAAATGGTTTGACTATAATCAAAGATTTTATTACTATAGAAGAAGAACAAAAATTATTAGATATTGTCCAAAATCTGGAATGGAATGGTACTCTATTACGAAAGTCTCGCCATTATGGCTATAACTATAATTATAAGACAAAAAATATTACAAAAGATGACTATATTGGCACACTTCCTAATTGGATAGATGATTATGTTCTAAAAATGATAAAAGAAAAACATATATATGAATATCCTGACCAAATGACTGTTAATAGGTATTTACCTGGAGAGGGTATTTCAGCGCACGTTGATGTACCTGCTATATTTAAAGAAAAACTGTATAGTATAAGTTTAGGATCAGGTTGTAATATGAATTTTGAGAATGGCAGTGAAAGTCTTTCATATTATATCTATCCTAGATCTTTTATGTTAATGGAAGGTAGAGCAAGATATGAATATAAACATGGTATTAAACGTCTTAAGGAAGACCTAGTAGAAAATGTTAGCATAGATAGACAAACCAGATATTCAATTACCTTTAGAAATGTTATACTATAGTTTAGGCAATATCCAAAATGTAATCCTTATTCTTAATCCAAAATAAACTATGATTGAGGAATCTCCACATTGGCCGGTCTAGTTCTAACATTGTTCTGACTCCACTCAAAATTTCACTTATATGATCTTCGTCCCAATCATACGAATAGTCTTCAGAAAATTCAAAGGATTCACTTTCTAGATGATTCTTAACTTCTTTTAACTTACAAGATATAATCTCTTTCATTTTAGTAAATCTCGGCGATTGTTTCAATATATCATTGTAATGATAGATTGTCCATGCCATATCCATTAAATAGTCAGCAAACTGGTCTGGGTATACCACAGGCCCATATTCAGCCACAATCCATTCTAGTTGACCGCGTAGTCCAAGCTCTGCCTTATTGTATTTATCATTTCCATAATAGTATACAATCTTTCCACTTCGAAGTTTCATACCTTTTTTGAATAAAATTCGACAAAAAATATTCATACTTATCAAATTTTTTTTCCTCTATAATCTCCACCCTTTTGTTGTTTTTTGATAATTTAGATTTGTAACCTTCTCTATGTCAATCTTGGTTGTTTCATCAATAGTTATGAATTTAAGAGGATGGCAAAGCATTATTTCGGCTTGATCTTCTAGATTAATGTATCCATCATAATCACCATAATCTCCTCTAAGTATCTTTTGACTAAAATTGTAATTGCCATGAGCATTTATTTCTAGTCTACAATCACTATTTACATTGACATCTAGTAGTTTTGGTTGTTCGATAATTTTGAATTTGTGTAGATATCCAGTTTTTTTACCAGTATAGTTGTTTTTTTTGTATTTATAGTAAATCCATTTGGCTGATTGCTCTTCTTCAATTGAAAACCATGAAGGAGAGTTTATATTCTGGGGATCAAAACTGTTTAATGTACCATGATAGAGTATTTCGAGCCTTGGAATATCCCTAACTCTATTATTAAAACAAAATAAGCAAGACATTTGTCTACTTTAGTATATAGATACAATTTGTTTTTAAATCCATAGTTTAACTCTATACATTTCACAGTTATCAAGATCAACGCGCCTATCAAAGAATTTATTAAACATGTATATAAATCCTCTGTGTGATACAATCACTATGTTCGTATAATTAGTACTGGCAATTGTGTCGAGAAAGCTTTTGACACGCTTCATCATATAATGGCTTGCTTCCTTTTTTGAGTAGGTTATAAACCCACATAATTTTTTTGTTTTATCTATTTCAATAGGTAAGTTATCAATTGAACACTTAACAGAGGAAAAGTCTATATTAGGAAAGACATTCTTTTTATATGTAAGGTCCTTTCTATATGATGATTTACAATTTTTATATTCTCTTAAATTCTCGTTTGCTACAATAGGCACGGCTTTATCACCAAATATTATATCAGATGTTTGTAAAGCCCTATCAAGCGTGGAAGTGTATACAATATTAAACTTATCATTTATTTCTAGTCTTTTTTTTTGACATTGTTCTTCACCCCTAAGCGTAAGTTTTGTATCAAAAAACATATCCTCATCATATTTAGAACGCAAATCAATAGTGAGATTACTATAAGCCTCACCATGACGAATAAAAACAAGACGTCTTTCCATTAGGTTATATTATATAAAGAAAAGTAATTACTTAAAAATAATTTAATCTTAAATTTTAATATGAAAATATTTTTACCTAGTTCAGAAGAAATTGGAGATGATTTTAAAACCTCCTTCACATTTGATGATGAATCAGAGAGACAAGATTTTAGTAGATGGTTAAATAACATGGATATATCATTTATTAAAGCTAAACTACCATGTATTATTGATGGTAAAATGAGTCAACAAACTTGTCTTATCATAAACTCGGAGGATGAGGTTCTAGAAAAAGATAGTGATGATAGTAATACTAATGATGTACAAGTACAGGATAGTGAAGTTACTGAAGAAGTGGTACATGATCTGGAGGAAGAGGCCCCCAAACCCAAAAAAAAGAAAAAGAAATCCCACCAAAATGAGGACTCTATTTAATGCGAATAATATAATATAGTTTTTTATTTAGATATATTATAATATGACTAATCTTATAGCAAAGGACACACTCAATATTAAAAATAATCTTATTGTAAAGGGTACTGTATATATTATCGAAAGCAAGGAAGGATTAGATAAACTCGAAAACTTAGAGACATTTCAAGATGTATCTGGAGATTTTGATAATCTCGAGGTAGACGGTGATCTTGCCATTTGCGAATACTCTTGTAAAGTAAATATAGGAGAAGAAATGAGAAGTGAAGGTAACATGGTACTTAACTAAACTATTATTTGTAATATCATTTTTTGTTATTAAATAAAAACAATAACAAAAAATATTTTATTTACATTCTGATTTTAGACAGGCTTTTTCACACCATTTGTATTTATCTCTGTTTTCTGTTCCATCACATAGTCCCTCTACCCAATCAAACCATTCTTTTGCGACTTTTGATCTTTTTATTGCCTCTTTTGCTAAATAGTTATCTGAGGTATAGAATGCTTTTCCTTTTACTAAAAATGAATGAACTCTGGCATAACCCCATTGCTGACCTGTTGCTCCCGGTCTATGTCCAGTTCTCCATGCCGCTAATCCCTTGTTGTATACTTTTTCAACAATATCAAAGGGTACACCTGTAAGTTTAGCTTTTTCCTCTAAAGATGTAGCATTAGGAAAATATTTTCTCCATTGCTTAGTATATCCTGATAATTTAGTCTTAATTCTTTCTCCATCTCTAAAATCAGTTTCAAAATCCTTATACGCACTTGGATCTTTATGGCTTTTTTTTGTACCTTCCTTCATTCTTTCGAGTCTCTTTTTAGTTTCTTCCACTGTTAGTCCGCTAAAATAACCTTCAGGAGCATATACATTCGCATTTTTGAGCAGTTTTGATTTTTCTTCCTCCTCACTCTTAGATAGAGCACCTCCAGTCTGAATTATGTAGTTATTAATAATTTTTTTACCAAGTTGACTGTGTATACTACACTTTCTGTTTGTAATCGGATTGACTATGTATCTATAATTCATTTATAATATATCTATAAAAAATTCTCTTTTACAAGGTTATTAGTTCCTTCTTAATATTAGCAATTGCTTTTGCTGGATTAAGTCCTTTAGGGCATGTTCTTGTACAATTCATAATAGTATGACATCGATATACCTTAAAAGCATCATTAAATCTGGCTAATCTTTCCTTTTTCATTTGATCTCTAGAATCCGCTATCCATCTATATGCTTGTAAAAGTACTGCTGGGCCTAAATATTTATCGGCATTCCACCAATACGAAGGACATGATGTAGAACAACAAGCGCACAATATACATTCATACAGCCCATCTAATTTTTTTCTATCCTTTACGGTTTGTATTGTTTCTTTATCATCAGGACCTGGTTTATCCTTTCTTTGTAACCAAGGCATTATAGATTTGTATTGATTATAGAAATGTGTTAAATCTGGTACTAAATCCTTAATGACAAACATATGAGGTAATGGAAAAATCTTCTGATTAACAGAAATGTCTTCTCTATTGATAGGAGCAAGACAGGCCAAGGTATTTTGACCATCTATGTTCATAGCACATGAACCACAAATACCCTCTCTACAGCTTCTTCTGAATGCTAATGATGAATCTTGTTCGGATTTGATTTTAATAAGAGCATCTAGCACCATTGGTCCACAATTGTTGAGATCAACCGGATAAACAGTAGTATATGGCTTTGAAGTCCCTTCTGGATCCCATCTGTAAACTTCAAAATACTTAACTAATGGTGTAGTATTAGTAGATGTTGTTAAATTTTTCACATTTTGTGACGATAATTTGTATAGATTTTTAGATATAACCCTAAACATGTATATATATATTACATAAAATAATCTTTATTTTTATATCAAATGTAAATAATTGTATAAACTAGTTTATGGATAAATATTGATTATATTTTTATAATATCATGTATTATGATTCTAACTATCCATAGTAGTATACAAGATGTTGTACCTAATATTAAAACCGTAGGATAAACTAACATATGATCTATCATGTATCCTAGAAAAATAAAATAATTGGTAATAAGACTATCAAGAATGCCTAATATAATAGTCCAACAATATCGAAATGTATAAAAATAGTCTTTTACAAGACTATCTACTAATAACACCGTGTATAAATAGCAATTATTAATCAATTCAATCTTAGTATGAGTTGTTAATAAAGTAACACCAGAAAAGAATAATAAAACCAGATTAATATTAAAAAATAATTTATAATTCATCTAGTGTATAATTGTGATAAGTGTTTAAATAAAATATAATATTATAGTAATGAAATATTTAAAACAATTTGTTATAGGTTCCTCTTATCTTATTTTCTTGCCATTTTTTCTACTTGTAAAAAATAGCTTGCCTGAAAAGACATACAGTTATTATACCTATACGATCACAGCCCCTGTATATTTTGGTGTTTGGAATGTATTATCATTAGTTTTGGCCGAATATTTTGGTCTATCTATGAGAGAAAGATTCATGTTAGTTACACCATTGGCACTTCTATGTATAGTGTTATTTGCTAAGATAACAAAGAAATACAAATTTACAAGAGAAAAATGGTTAAACTATTCCTTATTGCTCTTTTCAATGTATCTTATTTTGTGGAATGTCATTGTCTATAATATAGAATTGAATATGTAGATAAAAGTTAATCTTGTATCTATATATATGAGAATTATTAGTATTGAGACGCCACCTGCTCTATTAGACAGAATACAGGCAATTATTAAAAAGATAAAGAGCCAGCTTGATCATAGAAATGTAAAAGTAAATTATAATATATCAGACAAATTTAAAGCACAACTATATGGTTATGATGGATTGCTTAAAAATACTACTAACATACCAGACCATATACCTAAATTTATAGATAAAATAGATAGTATGCCGATGGGAAAAAGAGAAAAGCTTTTAGAAATGTGCGGTTTACCTAATATACCACAGACAAGCCACTGTTTTAATGACAATACACATCATACATGTTGTAGTTTAGGAGTAAAAGCACGTGAGTATGCGGATAAGAGTGGTAATCCTATAGGAATTGCTAGTGAAAATGCCTTTTATGAAAGATATAAGACTAAACCAGGTAAAAATAATACTAACTGGTGTACATGTACTGGTTCTAAAGTATGTTCATACTATAAAAACAGGTTTAATGATGGCACTGATATTAAATTTATTGGAAATCTAAACACAAAAAATGAAGATATTGGGAAAAAAAAATTGAATATACATACTCATAGAACACCCGGTATCGATTAATCTACTTCTTCCATCTTGTTGTAACTACTATCATAGTTTATATAAATTTCACTTAGATCCTTAGTTGCTTTTTTAATATCCATTTTGTACAAAAAGTTTACATTAGCCAGTGTATTTGGAATAATGTATGCTTTATTTTGCTGATTCCATCTTAGAACAGCTGTATGATTACTTTCCTTATCATATACCTTAATTACGCTAGGATAAACAAACCATTGCTTTTCAAGATTGTCCCAGAATTTAACTTCATCGTGTTCTTTTCTTACAACACCGGGTCTGTAAACCTCAATTTCGTAATCTCTTAGATCAAGATAGCCAGATGATGTATCCTTTACCAAAATATATCTGTAGAAAAAGCGTTCAAAGGCCTTTTTATCAAATGTCCTTACATAAACATTATCTGGTTTACCAAAGAAAAACTTTTCAGTTCCTGTCATGGTAGCTGTTTCATTTGTCTTGGTTAGGCTAGGCTTATCAATGTCTAGATTTTTACGCATAAATAGGGATTTGATAGGAAAATGAACGTAAATTGTTTTATTTCCTGGATTTTCAAGTTCATATTCGACAGCAGATTGGTTATTCATTAGTCCATAAAGATATGTTCTTGTAAAGGTTGTAAGACTGTGTAGAGACAATTGGTAAAGATTATACATAGGATTGAAAGTAAGGTTATAATCAGGTTGACTATGAATAAGATGGTTTTTAATATCAAATGGAAAGTTATTTTCGGTTGGAGCATTCATTTCAAATTCAGTTCTACCAGACCATCCACATTCTTTTAGCATATAATTAACGTAATCACCTGAAATATGGTTAATAGTAAGATTAATACGACGAGTTTGCGGTACCATGTTGTATATTCAATATTATGAATATATCTTAAAATAAAAGTAATCAAATTTATATTAAAACATAAATATGATCGGTATTTAAAGAGATGCTACGTTCATAGCTCCTAGTTTCACCAATTCGTCTTTTTGATTTAAACCTACAATCCATCCATTGTGTTTATCTTTAAAGAACAATGGGCGGTAGTTGTCAATAACATTCCATTCACGCGGATAGGATGCTCCATCACCGTAAAGTACACGTTTTACATCACTATGAAAGTTAGTAAATGATGAGTCTACTACTTGAAATGTTTTTGGACGATATAGAACATAACTTTTGCGGGTTTTTGGGTTGATTTTAAATTCAAAACCTTCAAAAGGCAGATATTGATTAACCACTTTGTTATTGTCTTTGTCTAGTGGTGTGAGAAAGGATTCACTTTGATCTGATTCATAGTCAAAATAGTTTAGAATGGTGTTGGTTTGTTGAACTACTTCTTCATTAACTTCATCAGAGGGTTTTTCATTTTCATTTTCCTCAGTGTATAGATCATCATTAAACTCAACTACTACATACAGATTATTAGAATCAGCATAGTTTGTTTCATACTCAATAAGTGAATCAGTAACTAGATAATTTTTAAGTAGATATTTTTGGAATGATTTAGAGAGATGATGAAGTGACAACTCAGCGACATAAAAACGTCTCTCATCTACATCAGGACGTTCATTTCTAAGAACCCCATCAACAATAGTTAGATCAAACACATCATTACAACGGTTTTTAATTTCATATTCAGTGAAACTATCCCAATCGGTTTTATCAAGAAGTTTACGAATAGTACGAACATTTAGATGTTTTAGATAAAAAGTTAGATACTGAGTATCGTTTTCATTAGTTTCAAATGTTGAATAATTTTTGAGAGAGCAACTGCTGGTGACCATTATTGTATAAATATATGAATTAAGTTATCTTTAAATAATTTTATCAAATTTTCAGTATTTCAAAGATAGAGATTGATATGAGATATGTCTTTGGGTCGACCGTTCACGTTTTTACTTTGTTATCTATTAATAATGATTTTTAATATTTTATAAAAACATATTTATTACAAATAGATGTGAGTGAAAACTAAAAAACACTAAAATGAAAATTCAAAAAATTTTTTTTTTTCAGAATAGAATCTGTGAAATTTTAATGCCCCCCCCCCCTCAAAAATATTACTAATATTACTAATATTACAAAAAACCTCCTAAAAAGTAATAATATTACTAGTATACTGAGTTAATGAATATGGTAATAGATTATAAAATATTAAATTTATTACAAAAATATTAAAAAAAAAGTAATAATATTACTAATATTAATAATAGATATTAAAGATAAATTTCTGTAGGTATAATATAATGCCTGTTTATGAGTGCCCTAGATGTGGTTATAAATCTCATATAAAAACTTATTTAAGCAAACATTTTAAGAGAAAAAACATTTGCCCAGCTATCTCCTCAGATAAAAGTATAGAAGAATGTATTCAGGAGGTTTTAGGCAGCTCTTTAGAGGATGTAATCAAATGTAATCATGGCGTAACCAAATGTAATCCCAAAAATGTAATCAATTGTAATCCCAATGTAATCAGTTGTAATCCCAATGTCATCCCTAATAAAGATAAATTAATAACAGAGGGTTTTAATTGTAAATATTGTGATAGTTTTTTCACAAAGCGGCAGAATAAGTGGAGACATGAAAAAACTTGTAAAGAGAAGCATCTATACTCATTAGAAGAGGTTAATACAATCATGAAAGATCGTGATATAATTATTGATGAATTACGAAAGCAGATTGAATTATTATTACAAAACAGGGGTAATACTACTCACACTACAAATAATACAAATAACTATACACAAAATAACTATATTGTAATAAATGCTTTTGGAAATGAAAACCTGAAATATATTACAAAAAATGATATTAATAAGCTTATTGCTGGAAGCCCAATGTCATCAATACCCAATTTATTAAAACAAATACATTTTAATCCAGATCATAGAGAAAATCATAATATTAAGATACCTAATAAGAAGAATTCACTAACTAAAATATATGATGGAGAAAAATGGATTTTTCAGAAAAAACAAAGAACGATAGAAGATATGACAAATAAAGCTTATAATACAATAATCAACAATTATGATGAAAATAATAATTCTAACTGGAAAAAGATAGTCGACAGTATACAAGACGATGATAAAAACACAATAACTAAAATCCAAACCGATACAGAGTTGATGATTTTGAATAACCAAGACTTAATAAAAGAGTAGAAATTTAATTAATACACATATAAAGGTATTTTATAGATTCAGAACATCAATGATATATAGAAAAGCCGAGTATATTTGGGTAGGTGGAGATGGTGAATTAAGAAGTAAAAGTCGCATTTTCAAGATTCACTCTAGCACGTCCAATGTTCCTGATGTTAATAGTCTCAATAATCTTCCAGTGTGGAATTATGATGGAAGTTCAACAAATCAGGCTCCTGGAAGTGATAGTGAAGTATTACTTAAACCCAGAGCTGTTTATCTTAACCCTTTTATATCTATAGGCTATGGAAATGCTTTGGATTCTCTAGTCTTATGTGATACATGGTTGCCGAATGGAAGTCCACATGAAACAAATACTAGACATATTGCTGAAAGTATATTTAATGAAAAGCCTAATCTTGAACCCTGGTTTGGAATGGAGCAAGAATTTTTTGTGATTGATGTAAAAACAGGTAAACCTTTGGGCTTTCCAAGCAACGGGTATCCCGCTCCCCAAGGACCATATTATTGCTCAGTGGGGACTGGAAACGCATTTGGAAGAGATTTTTTTGAAGAAGTAGAATTTAACTGCGCAAAGGCTCGCATCAATATAACAGGAAAAAATTATGAGGTATGTCCTGGTCAAATGGAAATACAGGTTATGAATGAGGGTATAAAAGCAGCAGATGATTTGCTTATGCTAAGATATATTCTCCAGCGTACTGGTGAAAAATATGGATATATCATAGATTTTGATCCTAAACCCATAAAAGGTGATTGGAATGGATCTGGTTGTCATACTAATTTCAGTACAAAACCAATGAGAGAAGATGGTGGATATAATGTAATAATGGATGCTATAAAGAAATTAGAAATAAATCATCAAAAACATATTGATAATTATGGAAGTGGAAACAGTGAAAGACTTACTGGTTTACATGAGACAGCACATATTGACAGATTTACCTATGGAGTAGCTAATAGAGGAGCATCAGTTCGTATACCCAGAGACACAGAGAAGAATCAAAAAGGTTATCTAGAGGATAGACGTCCTTCGTCAAACTGTGATCCATATAAAGTTACAAGCTTGATATTTAGTACTTGCTGTTCATAGAATATAATATAATATCTATAATATGGACGTATTAATAACATCGCTTATAATTGGCAATATAATCATAGCATTGTATAGTTGTCAAGATTGTTCAATAAAAAGATAAAAAATTGATATAACATTTTTGTATTTTTCAATAAATACAAATATGAGTTTTCGATCAGGCAAGGATTACTATCTGGGTAGTAAGCAGGAAAATACAGACAGCGGAAGTGAAAGTGATGGTAGGAAAGACAAACATAAGGGAAAGTCTAAGGCTGATAAATACTGGTGTGGTGATTCAAAACAAATTGAGGTAAAAGAAATAGATAATCATATCTACTTTTATTCGGGTGTAAACAAAAAGTCTGTTCAGGAACTTAACATGAAACTAAAAGAGGTTGAAAAAGAGATTCTTGAAAAATGGCGAGGACACTCTTCACATCAAGAGTATATTTATCTTCATATTAACAGCTTTGGTGGCGAGGTGTTTTCAGCATTTTCAGTTATTGATACTATCAAGAACCTTAAAGTTCCTGTAGTTTCAATTATTGAGGGGGCAGCAGCATCAGCTGGAACATTGATTAGTATTGTATGTGATTACCGTATAATTTATAAGACCTCATACATGCTTATCCATCAGCTTTCTTCTGGGTGTTGGGGTCAAATGAATAAGTTAGAAGAGGAAATGGAAAACTTGAAAGAGCTTATGAATCAAATTCGTCAATTGTATATTAAGTATACAAGAATTCCTGCTGAGGAGGTTGATGAAATTCTAAAACATGATTACTGGTGGAATTCTGATATTTGTCTGGCGAAAGGTCTTGTAGACGAAATCAAGGTTTCAGATAGATCATTTGTTTTCAGACGTGAAGCCCTAGATATTTAATATTATTATAAAGATTAAATCTTATTTTTTGTATAAGTTTATTTAATCTCTCCATGTCTGTGGTTTGTTTAAATATAATTTCATCTTTTCTATAACCCTGTGAGGATAAAAAATGAATACATTTTTCTTTTATTTCATTATCATGCTTTATTGTAGTTTCAATATAGTATACAACCATGTTATTAATCAAAGGAATAAATGCGTTAATGATGTATTTTTTATAAATTAAATATTCATCTAGGTTCATATTGGGGTGTAAATCTTTGAGGGTGGCCAGTGATCTTATAGTTTTTTTGGATAAATAACGGATTTTTTTAAAACTGTTTAGAACACCATAGATATTAAAACAATATAATTTTTTTTCAAAGTCTGATATTAACGTGATTATATTGTCTACATTCTCGCATGTAGTATGACACAATTCTGTGAGTTTGTTTTTGCGTACGATATCATTTTGTATTCTGGAAGTACGATTAGCACCTACTTCAAGTAACTCATTTTGAGTTATATTTTTCATTGTTAAATAAAAAAGACATTTTTATTTGTATAGGAAACCGTTTAACTAAACAGTGTCTTCATCTTCGCTCGTATCTTCAGTATCATCCTCACTGTGATATATTTCTCCATAGTATTCTCCATGAATGCCATTTTCATCTAGAAGTTTAACACCATTTTTAACAATATAAATTCCAGAAAAATTTAGGTTGATCTCTTCGTATTTTAATTTGAATCTAATTTCTGGATATTTTTCGCTTATTTTTAGCACCCATGGAATCGGCGGAGACCAGGCAGTATTGAAAAGATAACTAATTTCAGTAAGTAAACTGGTATCTTTTTTATCCCAAATATGGTTGATTATAGTATCACATGCTGACCATTTAGTTCCCCATTGACTTAATCTCCAATTATACCAGTGAGTATCAAAGTCAAGGCTATCTGGAAAGGGTACTCCGAGATTAAAATCAATATCATTATCATTGTCTAGATTTTCACTATTAAATTTATTCATTTCATTTTGAGGTCCATTTAGGGTCAATTCACATGAACACCAATTTGGCATTTATAGTTTTTGTAAACTGAAAAAAAGACTATATTTTTATCAAATTTTTTATTTTATGAGAGTATATAATATAAATGGAGTACAACTATATTGTAAACCCAGCAACAAACAGGAAAGTGAGAGTAGATACAACCCTAGGAAAAAGAATTATTAAAGGATACGCTCAAACAGGGGGTGCCTTTGGATTAGGTTGTGCTACAAAAGCCTGTAAATACAGATGTGAGGCTATAATAAAAGACCTAGTAAGTCAAAGCAGTAATGAAAGAATTTACAATCATAGAATGAGACCAGATAATAAAGAATTATTTACCAGTAGTTGTGATGCTCATTGTAAAAACACATATGATACAAAAGCAGTTCCGATTAAGAATTGTAGAGATGCGGTAAAAGTGCTTGTTAGAAAAAAGGAACTTGCTAAACAAAAAGAAACTGCGAAGAGAACAAAACCTGTGGCCAATAATGATCAAACAATGTTAGGAAATTGGTCTTGTAAAACAAAAAGGGTAACCCTTTCTAAGGGAACTAAACTATATGGAACTTATCCAACCACATGTAATGAATTGGAAGCAAGATACGATGAGGAAACGGGTAAACATGGTAAATATTTCTCTACAGATGTATATATACCTTTGGGTATGATCTTAGAATACAATAACCCAGCCAATTTGTGTACATTTGAATTACTAGAGGATATTGAATGTTATGTAGGTAAATACTCTTTTAGACAACTTGAAGCAGACCGATTTTATAAAAAGTATGAGGATGCTCCAACTAAAAAGGGTAAAAAAGACAAATTTGTTTACAATATAGACCCTATAAAATCTTATAATCATTTTGATGATAAAGTATTCCCATTACATAAATCATTTGATGACGACAGCCTATGGAAAGGAACAGAGGGTGAGGTATTTTTAACAAAAGAGTCCCTTAAAAAAGTAAAATCAGTCGATGAGGGTAAGCAAATTTCAGTAAATAGTGCCCAAGAAATGGTAAATAAAAGACTAGTTGAATTACGTCGTAATAGATCCAAAGCATACCTTAAAAGCTTAAAAAAATAGATTAATCATATTATAGTTTATATTATTAATTTAACCAAATTTATACTCTATGCTGTGCCTTTTACTCTCTCAGTTACAATATCAATTCTGTGCTTGATTTGATTCAGGGCGTTGATTGTATCTCGCTTTTTACCCCAAAATTCGAATTTATTAGATTTTCTATTATGCCAGATAAAGAATACTCCTGACTTTTCAGTTGTAAGATGGAAATAGCATCCATCCTTTCCAATAACCTGTTTAGTAATATCATTGTTTTTAGGGGCATAGAGAAATCCATGAAAGATATCAGATTCCTCCGTTGTTAGTGTATTGATAAGCTTTTCCCGGAAATCCTGGGCAATTTTATGTTCAGCGGATAGATTATCTGTAAGTTTGTTAATTGACTGAAGAGCACTATCACCTGACACTTGAGTCAATTTAAAGTAAAGGCGATCCTGGGTGTTACTGGTTGGTTGAGTTTGGGAACTGGCCATGCTATGTCTGTTTAATATTTTTTATCTTTAAATAATTTATATCAAATTTTTTCGCCCGGTAAAAGAGTATTTAGTCTAATCATAATAAAAATTATCATAATATATTTAAATGAATCTTCAGGTTTATATAGCATCTGACCACGCTGGATTTACAATGAAGGAATATATAACCAAATGGTTAACACTATCTTATATGAACATGTTACCAAAACATATAAAAGGTCTTTATGTAATAGATATGGGACCAAGTAGAGAAGGTAAATGTGATTATCCTGATTATGCACATATGGTATCCAAACTTGTATCCCTTAATAAGAATAGCATTGGAATTGTTATTTGTGGAACAGGTATCGGAATGTCTATTGTATGCAATAGATATCCAGATATTAGATGTGCTCTATGTGATAGTGTGACTTTAGCAAAGTTGTCGAGAGAACATAATAATTCAAATGTTGTTGCGTTAGGATCAAGAGTAATATCTCAACATACAGCAACTAAAATCATAGAAACATTTATAGGTACTAAATTTTTAGAAGGTAGACATACTGATAGAATAGCTAAAATAAATAAATAATATATTTATATTATATATAATGGAATACAAATATATTGTCAATCCTATGACTAACCGTAGAGTCAAAGCAGATAGTGTATTGGGTAAAAGACTAATCAAAAATTATGCTACTGGAGGTGGAGAAAAAATAAAAAAGGGTATTAAGGCAGCTAAGTCTATAGGACGTTATGCTGTTAATCAAGTTACTGGCCTTGGATGTGAAGCATGTGCCTGTGACCAAGCAATGGATAAAGCATTTGATGAGGGTGATTATGATATTTCAGGGTCTTCATTTGATGGTGAAGCCTATGGTCGTTGTATTAACTATAGAAAACAATTACATCAGAGAGCTATGCATTTAATAGAAAAATATGCTGATTATGAGGATGCTGTCGCTATTCTCAAGGCAGCATACGAAAATACAAAAAAGAGAGCCGTTGATAGGAAAAAGGATATAACCCAAGAGGACATAGACAGTATGGAAAATTTGGCGCAAGAAGCCAAAAGGGTACATGAATTATCTAAAAAATATCCACAAGTACAAAGAGCTCCTAAACACGAAACCAAAAATCAAAAGGAATGGAAAAGATCTACAGGTTCAAAGTTATCACGTAGATCAATAGTTGGATTAACTACTGACGCATTAATAACTCCTGAGTTCAGAAGAGGCGCTGTTGAAATGGCTGAATATGGCGCACAAAAGGTTGCCAAAGTCGGTCGTAAGGTTGTTAAAAAGGTAGAAAGAGTTGGTGAAGAAGGCGATGAGAAATGTAAAAATAAGGTAATTCATCCAGCTAAATATGATAATCAAGGCAACATAATACAAAACGCTTATGTTGAACCAAGAGGTAGAGTACAATGCGCTATGATTAAAGGATGTGAATACAAAAATGGCCAATGTAGATCCACAGCATACCTTAAGAGCTTAAAAAATTAGATTAACTATATAATTTATAATTGATTTTTGTTATAAACTATAGTATGTTACACATCAATAATCCAGTTCCTAAACAGCAAGCGGCAGCTAAAGCACCTGTATCGTTATTAGGTTGTTCTCTAATTATAATTACATCAGTATTTCTTATATTTCTATTATTAGGATCATATTCTTGAAATTCTTGGAATTCTTCTTCCTGAATACGAGCATATGATTCGCCTTTTTTCCAAGAATTATTATTTTCTGTATGTGTCTTTGGATTTTCTGCGTATTTATTTATATCAGTGAATGTGGGAGCAGAGGGTTCCATGATATTTAATGATTATAATAAAAATTATAGAAAAATTTTAAATTATCGGATAATAAAAAACCAGAAATTAGTGTTCTTTTGTATATATATTATATATGCTAAATAATTGTATCATCAAAAAGGGATTAGTAATTACAGGTGACCTGGTTGTAAACGGTACTATATACATATTAAAAAGTAAAAACTCACTAGAAAAACTAGAAGAAAATGAGGAGTATGAGGAAATATCTGGTACTCATCATAATCTAACCATAGAGGGTGATCTCTTACTTTGTCAATATCTAGAGGGTTGCGACCTAACTGTCCATGGTTCTACTACGACACTTTCACAATTTTATCTTTAAACATCATATACTTCAATTTCATCTTCATTCACAGTATCAGGGATATCCTCTTTAGGATTTTCTCTAGGATTTTCATTATTTTTATTTTCATATTCATTTATCTGCTTATCTATTTCTTCCTTTTTTTGTTGTAACATTCTTTTATTATGAAGATATTCCGAACCCATCTTCTTGCCTAAAATGGTTAACACCAGACCTCCTAATGTTATTAATACAATTGTTACAGGTGGCATTACATATCCTTCATCAATTGTTATTGTTTGATTAGTATTATTCAATAATAGTGATGAAATATTAGTTATATTTGACAGTGTACTATTAATTGTATCTAGTAATGGGGCGGAAGATTCTACTACATTACTTGTATTTAGACTTCTAAGGTTCATAGATTCAGAATATAGACCTTCTAAAATGTTAGAAGATTTAAGGCTTTTAAAACCAAGTATAGGATTAGATAGCATCATAAAAAAGATTAACTTAATCATATAGAAATATTATTTAAATACAATACATTTTGTCTTTAAATAAATAATTCAAAATAACAATATTTTATAGCATTTTGTCCTCGTACTTACCATTAAATATATGGTTAGTATTAAATACTATCATATTATTGCTTCTTGAATAATATTTTACATAGTTATTGTTAAACCAGGTTGGGTTATATTGGAAGTATTCATTTGTTGGTTTTCCTGTATCTAGATCAATCAAAATCAATAGCCTTGTTACTTCACACTGATTATAGTTATTGTTTTCCAGACTATTATTTTTTACACCAAATCTTTTTTCAAACTCGTTTTCGCTAAACATGATTGCTTTAACAAGTAATATCTTTCCAGTATGTATTTTTTTGGAAATAAGTGATTTTGTAGGTATAAATGCGTCTAATCTATTTACAACAGGTTCAAAAAAACCCCTTATAATGGGTGTTTTTGGGTCATCTTCACAGAATCCAAATCCATTAGTTATAGGGATAAGCTTATTATTCTCTACTTTACATATTTGATATGAGGGATGTTCTAAAACATTTTCACTAAGATTAAAAAATTTCATTTTAACAAAGGTTAAAATAGAATTTATTATTTCAAATTTATTTATGGTTAGGAAACATATGCCAATGATCATAATATCCATCAGTAAATAATGGATGTGTATTATCAGATGTGTTAGTAGTCTGTATACTGTGTGATTGAGTGGAACCCATTTATTTATATCTTATATTTTATTATTATTACATTTCCATAATATATGCTGCCCCGAGTTTTTTTAATTCCTCCTCATATTTGAGATTCACGATCCATCCTTTATAATGCTTACTGTAATATATTTTATTATTTTCATTGAAAAGATTCCATCCTTTACTTGTATCCTGTGGAAGAGTAGCAACAATAGGAAATAGCAGAAGACTTTTCTTAGTTTTGGGATTAAGTCTAAAACCATATCCTGTTAGAATATCACTCTCACTATCTTTTAAGACACCATCTATTTCTATTTCTGTATTATCATCAGCTGTTTCTGTGTTATTTTTATCAGTGTGTTTTTCAAAATCACTATTTATGTGTGAGGATGGTGAATTTTCTATACTGTCATCTGTACTATAATCACCAGTATTTTCAATTGTTTTATCAAGTTCTTTTTCTATATCTAAAGTATTGTCTTCTAGTACATTCAGGTTTTTTTTATATCTAATCTTAAAGTGTATTTTGTCTTTTTTACCATTAAGGAGAATATAGTCTAATTCATCTGTGTTGAGTATTTTAAATATTTTATCTCGGATGTGAGTTTGTAAATTCATTATACTAAGTGTAATCTTTGCGTAACTAAATTTATCATTAGCATTAACGGGACAAGGGTTAAAAATAACACCATCCTTAATATATACTAAAAATTTACAATCTCCAGTTTTTATTTGATATTCTTCAAAGGATGCCCATCCAGTCATACTGAGTATCTGGATACGAGTAGAATAGTCTATCATATTATAGTAAATATACATCTCTTTCAGGTTAGAATAATCATAAGATTGAGCCATTTGTATATCAAAGTGATAATTCTTTAATACCTGATAATAGACGCTTAGATATTCAAAATTATTTATATTTATATATTAAGTATGAAAAAGGTAATCTTCAGGGAGGATTATTCTAGTATACACTCAATATGTCATATTTTAACAGGAATGATTTCAATAAGATTCCCTTTCCTATGGTATTTGCTTATATTACCTTATCAATTATCACAATATATTTTTAATTGTAGGTTTTTTATAAACAAGTGGAAGATACTCAAGAATAATAGTATTCACCACACTATTTATAAGCTATCTGAATATACTCTAGGAATGTTAACATCTATTTTTATTGTCTTAGTAAAGACTCTATTATTTGTTTAGACTAATTATAATTTATTGTGCTTGTATTATTTAGTTGTTTTTCTATTTTGTCTTTATTATTCATTATATTAGAGCATACCTTATTCCAATCATTATTATATAATACTCCATCTACCTGGAGATTATCAATCCAAATGTAATTACCCCCTCTTGGTTTATCCATAATAAGACCATTGTATTTAAAGCCATGTTTATTTAACCATTCAGTTGTAACAGCACGATGTTTCTCTTGTCTGGCAGTAAAAAATGTAACTGTATTGCCATCATCGTATAATTTGTTAACGTATTCAACAGCATTGTCGATCATTTTAGCATCAGCAAATCTATGTGATTCTTCATTAGGTATATCTTCTGATACCGTTCCGTCTATATCAATGAGTATGTTTTTTTTCATGATATTATATGATTATATAAAATAAAAATTCGAGAAATCTAATTTACAACATGTATACTGAATCTGGTAGTCTATTTTTAATGGTCACAGACCATAGACCTCTTTTTCCATACAACCAATCTTTAAACTGAATAGTTAAAATTTTAACTGGTAGGTATTCTTTTTTAGAATATGTGTTTATATGCTCTTGTATAGCACAGTTAAGCTCTTTTTTTGTTTTAGCTTTATATTCCCATACTATGGTATGACCTTTCACAAAAACTATTTCACCAGTAAAATTACCCATTTATATAAAATTACGATTAATAAATTAAATCAAATTTCCTGAGATAAAAATAAATAATTAGTATTTAGTTGGAACTAATATTAATACTTTAGAGTAAGTGGGTTGTTATCCAAAACATTGATATCAATACAACCGTATTCCATACTTGTTTCTTTTACATTTATTTTTTTGAGCATACTATCACAATGAATATTAGGGATAATATAGATAGGAAGGTTTCTAAGGGATAGATATAACCTGAACTCTTCTGGGCTAAAATTGACCTGTTGTCTGAATTTGTGTACAACAGTATCTACGTCCCTCTTTTCCCAAAAGATACGAGTAGAATGTTTTGTTTGATTATAATGAATACAAAATGCGTTTTGGTTGAAAACATTACTTTTATCAAAGTTCAGGGTTTTGGTAGGGTCATCTTTTAATTCTAGGTTACAACAACAATAGTTATCATATGTGATGTTATTAACGAAAACGTCTAAGAAAACCTGTAATATAAATATACAAAGCACAACTCTAATCATTCCGCTTAAAATTTCATGAATGCTGTAAGTACGGGGGGTTTCATCGTGGGTGTCCATAATATTTTTTTTTGTTAAAGACAAATATATAAATTTTAAATCAAAATTTATACATTTTTATGCTTTGGGGCATACTATAAAATTTTGGATTAATTATTAGTTATACAAATATAAAGAACTTGTATTATATTATATTATATCATGGATCCTATACTCAAATTGTTAATTATATTATTTCCCATTGTTAGTATATCAATAGTAGGTGAATATTTTCCTGTACAAAGACTAAACTATAAACCTAGATTTCAACCTCCGGATTGGGTTTTTGGCGTTGTATGGACATATGTAACACTAGCATTTGGATATATAACAAGCCAGGCATTTTCAGGTAATATTCCTCTCGAAAAACAACACTATGTTTTACTTATGTATTTCAATATTTTGTTTTTACTAAATTATTGGTTAGTTGTAAATAGTAAAAAAGATTACAAAACAGGTTTTTATGTACTATTAAGTTCATTGTTTTTATCAGTTATATACGTGGTCTATCTTTCATCTATATTTACCGAATATAAGGCTTCCGGTTACAAGTTAGTGTTAGGATTATTACCATTACCATTTTGGCTTGGTATTGCTACATCATTGAATGCCTGTATATATGATAATTACGGTTAACTTAGCAATTTTTATAGGGAGCACATGAACTTCTCATAGTGAATCCTTTTACACCCTTTAGGCATCGATCTCTAGAAAATCTTCTTGGTAGTTTAAATACTTTATTATCACCAGATCGCACGCATTGGGTGTCTATATTAGAATGGTTACAACAATTTACTATATTTTTGTTTCCACCCTTTTGGTTATGATATTTTTTTAACCATTGATCAAATATTTCAATAGCTTCCAACATATCTTCAGTATTTTTGGTTTTTTTTAGCATTCCTTTAGCTCTGTTTCGCATTCCCATGATTCTATAGTATTTTTGTAATTGATAGTATCTGACAGCGTCCTTTTTATTTTTTATGAATGTCTTTGGGAGTAGATTTTTTGGTGAATCTCCTGGAATAGCTTGTTGGCTTAAAACCTGGTTAAAATGATTTTCAACTATATTTATCGTGGTAAGGGCTTTATCTTTGTTTTTAAATCCAAGACCTTTAACAGTAGTTTGAGGGTTATCATCAGTGTATAGATTCATATATTTATAAAGACATTTTTTCAAATAGAATATCAACAAATATTTATTGATATTGTATAGAATAGTTTTTAGTATCTAAAAAGGGTTGAATTGCCTAAATAAATGTGAAAAGTTGTATATAAAAACGGTGATCATAATACTTATTATCCAACCTAATTTATTATCGTACCAATGAATTCCATCAAACTTGTAATTGGATATTGGATATAAAAATGGGGTTCCAAAATATTCACGTGTATGCATAAGCACATCTATAAATACAGCCAAGAATAGACATAAAAATTCCTTCTCACCATTAATCAATTTGTAAATAGCAAACCATATTATTAATGAATGGAATATTTTATACAGTTGCTTGTCAGTTTTATCAAGAGATTCAAATCTGGTTTTTTCAAAAAACTTATCGTATTTGCCTTCTCTTAAATATTTATATTTCGTGGGTAATTTGCCAATAAAAGCCTTCCCAAATGATAATATATCCGGTAAAATAGAGTATATTCCTCCTTTGAGACCATAAATAAAATATCCATGTACAAAATGACTTAATGTATCTGGCATTATTATTATATACAACTATAATTTACTATACATCATGTATAATATTTTTTGAAAAAATGTATAATAATATAAATATATGAAAACGTATTTATTTATTTTTCGTAGAGATTTAAGACTCATTGACAATACAGGGTTAAATTGGATAGCTAGAAATGGATACAATATATCACCAATTTTTATCTATAATCCAGATCAAATAGACAGAACAAAAAATCACTATCATAGCGAGAAGAGTGTTCAATTTTTAGCAGAATCACTCTATGACCTAGATACTAGCATTAAAAAACTGGCAAAAAACGGTCTACAATGTTTTTATGGTGAGACTTTAGAAGTAATCAGAGACATTATCATAAATAATAATATAGACGGTATTGTTGTCAATGAGGATTATACGCCATACAGTATAGATAGGGATGCCAAAATCAGAGAGTTATGTAGTAATAATGGAATTGAATTTGTAAGCATGTTTGACATTCCACTTTATGATTTTAGAAAAATAACTACAAAATCTGGTGGCGCATATAAACGTTTTAAATGGTTTTATAATCAAACAAAATCAATGGAGGTTTATTCGCCGGAGAATTTAACAAGTAGTTTTAATCTGGTGTTTTCTATTAAATCTCAATATAAATCAAAGATAGGATTAATTGATCGTATGTATAAATATAGTCCTTACAGTTTTGTAAAAGGTGGTAGAAAAGAGGCATTAAAAATTTTATCAGCAAATTTACCTAATCTGGCAAATTATAAGGCTGTGAGACAAATCCCATTAATGAGAAAAAACACGTCTAGTCACATGTCGGCATATAATAAGTATGGATGTGTATCAATAAGAGAACTATATAAAAAGATAATAGAATTATATGATAGTGAACATGAATTAATAAGACAGATTGTATGGCGTGATTTTTATTACAATCTTGTATATAATTACCCTGAAACTTTTGAGGGTAAGCATTCATATATCAATACATATGAGTGGTCAGATAATAAAAGCGATTTTGGGAAGTGGTGTAGTGGTAACACCGGATTCCCCTTTGTAGATGCTGGAATGAGACAGTTAAACAAAGAAGGGTATATGCCAAATAGACTTAGATTAGTATGTGCTAGTTTTTTGATAAAAAATCTACACATTGATTGGAGATGGGGTGAAAAGTATTTCGCTCGTAGGTTAGTTGATTATGATCCATCACAAAATAATGGTAATTGGCAATGGGTTTCGTCAACAGGATATGAGAGTCAAGCATACTATAGGTTTATCAATCCTATAACAGATTTAACAAAGTTTGATATAGAATGTATATATGTCAAAAAATATATAGATGAATTAAAAAATGTAAGCTGTGATGATATTCATTCAAATAACATTGACAAGAGTGTAAACTATCCAGGAAGAATGCTGAATATCAAAGAGACTATGACAGAATATAAAGAGAAAATAAGTCAACTTGTTTCATTATAAAGGATGATGCTTACAAGATTGGGTAGATATGTAGATTTGTTTTCTATTACCTCGGACATTGATTTAAAAACACTAAAAAGTTGTGAATTTTTGGGAATGTTTGTAATATTATCATACTCTACATCGATACATATTTCTGGTAGTGAAGTTATGAATTCATTAATACTTTTGAATTCATCAAAGATGTTTTTTGACTTAAGATAGTCTGTGAATGGTTGTGAATGAAGTAACCATAAAGAATTATTAGACAGGGTTTTGTTTGTTAGTATCATTTTATATTATTATATAAAATAGATAAAATAAAAATAGGTTGATGGGATAGAATTTAATATCAAATAGGTAATCAGTTTTTTAAAACCCAGTTAAGTAAGAATGATAATAGGATAATGCCAAAGGCAAATGCGACTCCTAAATGAGAAGAGTCGGTTGAATGATTTGCTATAAGATTCTTTTCTATTGTGTCTAGGATTTTAGTATTTTCACGATTTTCTCTTTCTAGTTTCAGGATTTCCTGTTTTTGAGCGTGAATACTATTTTTAAGATAAATATTTTCTTCTTCTAGTTCTTTATTTTCAATATGGGAGGTTGGAAGAATTTCTCCAATAGGCCATAGTTCTCCTATATAGTTACCAGTTTTATCCCAAACTGATGGATCTGGAATTTCTCCTAAACCATTTTGAGTGTATAAATAGTTTGTTCCTGGGAGATTCCAAAGTTCTACTGACTCTTTTCGCCATGGAACTGTTTTATTATCAATATCATCATCGCTAGCGCCTTTATCAAGATTATAAAATAGGGTTGCTATTCCACCCTTTTCAGTGGGACCATAAACAAGAGTCTTTCTTTTGGGGAATGTCATTTTTGATAAAAAAACAAACATAAAATAATGATCAAATTTAAATGTAATATGTATTCAGGATATCACCATAAATGTTATCATTCCAAATACAATCAATGCTCTTAAAATTTGGAAAATATTCAACCTTACAGGGATATAGTATAGAGGAAGTATACTAATAACAACGATGCCTATATTAGTAAGAGTATTGTGAAGCCATTCATATTTATAACTGGATATAAGTAGTAGGGTATAGATACAGTTTATAACTAACAGTAAATCAATTTCCATGGGTTATTTAACAACTCAAACATAATAATGTTTTATCAAATTTATTATAATGTTTTTGTAGACATTGATCTAAATTTACCATCAGGATAGAAATAATAAGGTTCAGGTTGTTCAAAAGCAAAATAGAGTAATTCCAAAGTACAAATACCAAAACTTTTCTCTGTAACATAACCACAGTGTGATGATTTTTTAGTACGTGCGTTGTACATAATAACATCTTTGTTTATAATGTCAACATAAAACTCAGATGTAACATTTGGTATAGGTAGATTGTATTGAAGGTGAGCTCTGTTTCGATATACATTTTTAAGATTAAGTTTTTCAAATCGTGTAGAATTTGACTCAAAGTAGTTTTTAGGAGTATCTTTCCATACTCCATAGTTATTATGTAGTGTAGTTTTTGTAAAAGTAATATCATCATCTACAATCATTTTTATATCATGGATTTTGAGTTCATAATAACCAAATTTTTTAAATGATGGTATAGATGTTCCATATCCATATTCATTCCACTTAGAAATAAGATTTTTAGTAGAGTAGTTTACTATTTCACCATATCCCTCTACTTCTAATTGTCTTATTCGTTCAGTGAGTTTTTTAATCTCATTTTGTATGAATATAAGAGAGGGTATGTATTTATCAGATGGTCTATATTTATTAGGAAATATTGTTTGTAAGGCATTAAACGCATCTCTACACGCGTAGCCTACTTTAGTACTTAACAGGGGTTGAGAATAAGAAAGCATATTTATATTATAGACTTTCAATTTTATAATAAAATAAAATATTAAGTTTTATGATATATAGTATATAAAGTATATACAATATATAGAGAATATATGTATAGTATAAGGCTTATAAAATGGAAGATTTCAAAATTTCTAGTAAAGCTAACAAAAGTTTAGAATGATTATTTAATCAGAATCCTCTTCAAAAAGACCTCTTTCTTCAGCCGTTTTTATATCTATTAATTCTGATGTTTTCCAATCACGAACCTTTTCAACAAAAGTAATTGGTTTTTTGGTTTCCCAAAATTCAGGATAATTTTTTTTGTGTCTAAAAACATCATTTTTAATGTTTATCCAGGCAACGCCGTAATCTTCTACCTCATCTGTACTATAGGTACCAATTTCGACCATTCTTCCATTAATATCTTTTATATACACTTTCACTAATTCGAGATCATTTTCATCGTCCGTTAGTAATCGATTGAAGGCTTCCTTATCCATAAATAATTCAGGATTTTCAGGCCCTCTTCTATCAGCATATAATGAACCATGTCTAAGTTCTACCATAAAATCATCATCTTCAATACCATTGAAATCGTGAACCATGTAAATTGGTAATCTTAAATACTCTATGCTCTTCTCAGATACACTTTTTTTAGGACTTTCCTCATCATGTGCGCGTTTACCACCTCCAGATGTTTTTGTAATTTCATTAGCATAGGTTCTAATAATCTTTTTCCCAAGTGGGCTGTCTATTTTTACTTTACGACCTGTTTTTGGATTGACTATGTAGTTGTATTCCATATGTAATATGTTTAGTTTTTTTTTTAAATAATAAAAAAAACTTTAATCAATTTTTTGTGTGTATAGTATGTATGTATAGTCTTAGACTCATCAAATATAAAATCTCAAAATTTTTAGTAAAGTTAACATTATCATAATAAAGTATAGAAAATACTGTTTAATAATTAATCAGAATTATCTTTTTATATTTCCCATACAGTGGAAATGATTTTCAGGGCAGACATTTTTGGGTCTAAAAATCCAATATATCTGTATTTTGTAGATTTTTCTATTTCTTCTGTTTGTATAATATAGTTAGTTTCCTTATCAAGATAAAGTGTATACTTATCAAATGGGATAGTTATATGCGGTGGATATTTAGCTAAACAAAAAGGATATGTGGATACTTTATATATATCCTTTTGGATATGATCATTTAAGTTAATAGAAAGATATGTAAATCTATCCGAAGATAAAGATAAAGTATCACTAATTATATCCCAATCATGATTAATTGTTACAGTATCACAGTAAGTATTTGTTTCTAAAATATCAATTTTGATAATTGCCAATATATTAAGTTCTTCGTAGTATTTGTTACTAATATGTTTTTTAAATGATTTCCATTCAGTTAATAAATCATTACAATTGAGTGCGTTAAAATTACCCCAGTAATCAGCGTGTATTAACATAAGTTCCTCAAGATTTTTGTACGCATCATCTAATAATGTTGGATTATAACATTCCATAGATTCAGTTTTTTCATCTATTTTATACTTTGATGAAATAAATGGACAAATTCTACATATTTCATTAGAAAAGTATTGGAGTTTTTGTCCTAGTGGTGTTATATAGTCATAAATATTGGCAGTGAGATCTATACCAAGAATATTAGAAAAACTAGGCATATGATTATTTACAATAAAAAAGAATAATAGATTAGGTTTAAGTAGATTATAATATTAAAGAATTTATAAACTAAGAGATCGTTTACGTCTTGGAGTGATATTTTTATCAATTCCATAATGATTAGCTTTGAATTCAATCCATTCACTTAGACGTGATTGAGTGATAGGACTACTTGAAACGTCTGCTATATTTTTAAGCATTTCGTCAAGTTGAGATAGTTCATATTCATTAAGTTTTTTAAGTAAATCCTTGATTGGGGGTCCTTGGGGCGCCATTTTAATATAGAAATAAAATATTATGTTAAATCAAATTTATAGTCTATAGGATAAGACTAATATAAACTACAGATACAACACTGACTAGACCAATAATAATGCCTTGAATAAGAGAGTATTCAAGATGTTCTTTAAGTTTTTCATTTTCATTTCTAATATTGACATACCACCTGATTCTTTGTTTTTTGTCTTCTAGATGAATGATTTGGTTGTTGTTGATTGTTTCTTCTAATCGTTTGATACGTGTTTTTTGAAGTTTTATTTGAGATATTAGAGCCCAATATCTATTCGGAGAGGGTGGTGCGCGTAAGTTATATACCATTTATTATCAGGTAATAAATAATATTAATTCAAATTTTATTGATGATTAGGTTATTTTTTGTATTATTATATATATGAATAGTGAAATCAAGTATGGAGTATTGATGGTATCAATAATAGTAGGTGGTTTATATTTTCTAGGATATTTAGATGATGGAATGGAATAAAAAAATAGGTAAACGTTACCATTTGATATATTAGACACTTTAGTGTTGTTTTTCAATCAATTCAAAGTGAGTTGCTACAGCATATTTTTTTATAATGTCAACTACGTCCTCGTTTAAGGCCTTGGTTAACATTTCACAAACCCTTTCCGTAGGAATAAATTTAGACTCATTAATTTCCCAGATCTTAGCTTTGTCATCATTAGTTCCAGTTCCTTCTACAAATCTTTTTAGATCTGGGAACATAGCAAACGCCTGGGGGCTTTGAAATCGTGGGCTTTCAGTATACTCATAATCATGGATGATAAGTAATATTTTTTTTAAGTTATCAGTACTTCTTATTGTTATTGTACCGTCATCTTCTAATGAGGCTATTCTAGTATTATCGGCAGA
>MDTG01249049.1_pt1 | contig 27971 bp, 27 predicted proteins | sample 811421 | NCBI WGS metagenome assembly MDTG01 (sample SAMN05326645, study PRJNA326480) | marine metagenome | isolation source: seawater | place: Pacific Ocean: South East | collected 2011
CCCAGTGTCTTGCGCTCCATGCTGATCGTCTTGTCGCCGGGATTTTTCGTTTCGCTCATATCGCCTTCAGTCCTGGATCACCGCATCGCTTACACCGCTATCTGACGCCTCAAGGAAGCTGGCCGGAAAACCGGCCCGGAACCGCTCCAGATCCGCGATCCGGGCAAGCGCGTTGTCGCTCGCTCGGCCTGCAAGCAGTGCAGCATGTATCACATTTGACCGACCCAATGCCAAATCCAATTGAGTCGATTCAAAACAACCGACCATCCGGCATCCGCCGGTGTCGGCAAATCGTGCCCGCGCGATCGCGGCGAGCTTTCCCGCACCGTCCTCGCCGCCATCGCTGGCATGGACAAGCGCCACAACATCGTCACTGCGTACCGCCGCCTCGACCTTGGCGAAACCGCTGACGATCTCGCCAGCCTTGCGCGCGAATGACATCGCATCGAGCGCGGCACGCTCCAGAAGGGTCTCGACCTGCTCGGCCAGATCCCCCTCCACCCGCACACCGCCATCCTTGAGGGCGCGAGCGAAAACCTTCTTCTTCTGGGCGGCGGAAACGCTTTCACGATCCGCCGTCACCCAGACGCCACGGCCCGGAAGCCTCCGGCGCAGATCGGGAACGATCACGTTGTCCGGCCCGGCCACAAAGCGGATCAGGTCGGCCACCGGCCGCACGGTCCGCGTCAGGGCACAGCTACGTTCCAACGGGTCGTTTCGTCTCGGCACAGCGCCACCTTGCGACGGAACCGCCCAGACACCCGCCCGAAACGATCCCGCCAGATTGTTACTCCTGGCCGCACGGACCCGCCGCAGCGGCGGAAACCGTCAGACCTCGTGGACGACGCCGGTCGTGACGACGCCGGTTTCTTCCTCACCGGCCTCTTCGCCGTCTTCCTCGGCTTCCCCGGCCTCGTCAGCCTCGAGTTCCTCAGCGCTGATCCAGCCCGCCGCGACACGCGCGGCCATGATGGCGGCCTCCGCATCGGCACGGGAGAAGTCAAAGTCGCTCAGCGCACCGGGATGACGCACGACCTCGCCATTGGCACGCTCGGTCCAGCCGGTCAGGTCGTCGGTCGCACAACCGGCAAGATCCTCGACGGAGAACACCTCGTCCTTGCCCAACGCCACGAGCATGGCGGTGGTGATGCCGGGGATCGCGCGCAGGTCGTCGGAAACGCCCAGTTCACGGCGCTCCTCGTCGAGCTTCGCCTCGACTTCCTCGAGGTACTCGCGGGCGCGCGCCTGGATCTCGTCGGCGGTCTCCTCGTCGAAGCCCTCGATGGAAGCCACCTCGTCGCGTTCGACATACGCCACTTCCTCGACGGAGGCAAATCCTTCGGACGCCAGAAGCTGTCCGACGACCTCGTCGACATTGAGCGCATCCATGAAAAGCTGGGTCCGCTCGGCGAATTCCTTCTGCCGGCGCTCGGACTCGTCGTGCTCGGTCATGATGTCGATGGCCCAGCCCGTGAGCTGAGACGCGAGACGCACGTTCTGGCCGCGACGACCGATCGCGAGCGAGAGCTGCTCGTCGGGGACGACCACTTCGATGCGCTCCGCATCCTCGTCGACCACGACCTTGGCGACTTCCGCCGGCTGCAGCGCGTTGACGATGAAGGTCGCCTCGTCCGGGCTCCAGGGAATGATGTCGATCTTCTCGCCCTGAAGCTCGCCGACGACCGCCTGGACGCGGCTGCCGCGCATGCCGACGCAGGCGCCGACGGGATCGATCGAGCTGTCCTTGGAGATGACGGCGATCTTTGCGCGCGAGCCCGGATCGCGGGCAACCGCACGGATCTCGATAACGTTGTCGTAGATCTCCGGCACTTCCTGGGCGAAGAGCTTCGCCATGAACTGCGGATGGGTGCGCGACAGGAAGATCTGCGGACCGCGCTGCTCGCGGCGCACGTCGTAGATGTAGGCGCGAATGCGGTCACCGGTCCGGAACTGCTCGCGCGGGATCAGTTCGTCGCGACGCACGATCGCCTCGCCACGACCGAGGTCGACGATTACGTTGCCATATTCGACACGCTTGACGACGCCGTTGACGACCTCGCCGATGCGGTCCTTGAACTCGTCGTACTGGCGGTCGCGCTCGGCCTCACGCACCTTCTGCACGATGACCTGCTTGGCGGACTGCGCGGCAATGCGGCCAAAGTCGAGCGGCGGCAGCGGCTCGGCGATAAAATCGCCGATCTGCGCAGCCGGATTGCGGGCAAGCGCATCCTGCTTCTCGATCTCGGTCGCGGGGTTCTCCATGTGCTCGACCACGAGCAGCAGGCGCTGAAGCTTGATCTCGCCGGTGCGCGGATTGATCTCGGCGCGCACCTCGGTCTCCGACCCGTAGCGCGAGCGCGCCGCCTTCTGGATCGCATCCTCCATCGCCGCGATGACGATGCCCCTGTCGATCGTCTTCTCACGCGCGACAGCGTCCGCGATCTGCAGAAGCTCGAGCCGGTTCGCACTGATTGCCATCTCGGTCCACTCCTTGGGCGCCGTCCGTGCGGCGCGTCCTCCTGGCTGCGGCCGGCTCACGCCGGCGCCATGATGTCATCGTCACGCCCGACGGGCGATTATTCCTCGCCGCTCGCATCCTCTGCGGGTGTCGTGGCGCGGGCGCCATTCGCCTTCTTCGCCTTGCGACGGGCTGCCTTCTCGGCCTTGAGAGCGGCCTCCACCAGCGCGTCGGTCATGACCAGACGCGCCTCCGCCATGTCGGCGAAGGCAAGATGGATGTCCGGATCGCCATCATCGGGCAAGTCCTCGAGACGCAGCACCAGATCGCCGTCCTTCACGCCGCGGATCTCGCCGCGAAACCGCTTCCGGCCATCGCGCGGAACGGCCAGCTCCAGCTTGACCATGTGACCGCGCCAGCGCGCGAAGTCTTCGGGCCGCACCAGAGGACGATCCACGCCCGGCGAGGAGATCTCCAGATTGTATTCCTGGTTGATCGGATCCTCCACATCGAGGATCGGGGTCACCGCGCGGCTGACCGCCTCGCAGTCGTCGACGGTCATCGTGCCGTCCGGTCGCTCCGCCATGATCTGCAGCGTCATGCCGTCCATGCCGGACAGCTTCACACGCACAAGACGGAAGCCGAGATCGACGATCGCCGGCTCGAGCATGTCGGCGATGCGCGCCTCAAGACCGTTTTCGCGAACGATGCGCGTGTCGCGTTCCTGCACCGTGTCCTCTTTGTGCCTGCTCGCGGGGCCAAAACAAAAAGAGCGGGTCCCGTGGGGCCCACTCTCATGCTGCTCACGCGAGCCATAGAGATTGAATAGTCGGAAATATAGCGATCAGCCCGCGCAAAGCAAGAAGATTCGGCTTCCGCATGCCTCAGCGGCGTCGGAACTCCAGGTAGTGACCGCGCCGGCCCTCACGAAACGCCTTGTCCTCGTAGCGGGTTCCCGACCACGGTTGCCAGGGCTCGCGCCAGTCCGCCGCCTGCTCCGCCGTCCAGCCGAAATCCGGGCGGCGGCCGAAATGCGCGAGCGTCCATTCGACATAGGTGTCGATGTCGCTGGCGAAGCGGTAGCAGGCACCAGGCTTCAGCACCCTTGCGAAACGATCGATGTTCGACTGGCTGACGAAACGCCGCTTCCAGTGGCGGCGCTTGGGCCAGGGATCGGGATAAAGCTGATAGATACCGTCGAGCGAGGCCTCGGGCAGCCAGTCGAGAAGCGGCACGGCATCGTCATCGTAGAGACGCACGTTGCCGAACCCGGCCTCGTCCACGTCCACGACCGTCTTGGCGAGCGAGTTCACGAACGGCTCGACGCCGATGAAGCCTGTGTCGTCCAGCCTCCGGGCCTCATGCATCAGATGCTCGCCGCCGCCAAAGCCGATCTCGAGCCAGACAGAGGTCACCGGTGCATCGAAGAGCTCGCGCAGATCAGAAGGCGCGGGGCGCGAGAGATCGACCTTGAGCCGGCCGATCGCCGCCTCGAAGCGTGCCCTTCTCTGCTCCCGCAGGGGTTTGCCGACACGGCGGCCGAAAAACGAGCCGCGCGGGTGGTCACTCATGTGCATCGTTCCGTTTCTGATGCGTCACAATGGCAACGCCCGGCGCATCGTGAGGATGCGCCGGGCGAGGAACGTCCCGGTCCTGTCCGGCAAGGATCAGGAAATGGCGTCACGCAGCGCGTGCACCAGGTCGATCTTCTCCCAGGAGAAGCCGCCGTCCGCCTCCGGCTCGCGACCGAAGTGGCCGTAGGCAGCCGTACGGGCATAGATCGGGCGGTTGAGGCCCAGGTGCTGGCGGATGCCGCGCGGCGTCAGGCTCATGACCTCCCGCACCGCCTTTTCCACCTTCTCCTCGGCAACGTTCCCGGTGCCATGAAGGTCGACGTAGACCGACAGCGGCTCGGCAACGCCGATGGCGTAGGAGAGCTGGATGGTGCAACGGTCGGCCAGGTTGGCAGCGACGACGTTCTTGGCGAGGTAGCGCGCCGCGTAGGCAGCCGAACGGTCGACCTTCGTCGGGTCCTTGCCGGAAAAGGCTCCGCCGCCATGCGGGGCGGCACCACCATAGGTGTCGACGATGATCTTGCGCCCCGTGAGGCCCGCATCGCCATCGGGGCCGCCGATGACGAAGGCGCCCGTCGGATTGACGTGCCAGACGGTCTCGTCACTGATCCAGCCGCCGGGAATGGCCGTGCGGATGTAGGGCTCGACGATCTTGCGCACGTCGTCCGAAGACAGCGTGCCATCGAGATGCTGGGTGGAGAGAACGATCGAGGTGATGCCGACCGGCATTCCGTTCTCGTAGCGCACGGTAACCTGGCTCTTGGCGTCCGGGCCGAGCACCGGCTCCTTGCCGGACTTGCGCGCCTCGGCCAGGAGCTGAAGAATCTTGTGCGAGTAGTAGATCGGGGCCGGCATCAGCTCCGGCGTCTCGCGGCAGGCGTAGCCGAACATGATGCCCTGGTCGCCAGCACCCTCGTCCTTGTTGTCGGCGGCGTCCACGCCCTGGGCGATATGCGCCGACTGGGCATGAAGGTGCACCTTCACGTCGCAGTGCTCCCAGTGGAAGCCTTCCTGCTCGTATCCGATATCCTTGATCGCCATGCGCGCCAGATGCGCGATGTACTCGTGGGTGATCTCGGCCGGCCCGCGGGTTTCGCCGGCAATCACGACCCGGTTCGTCGTCGCGAGCGTTTCACAGGCCACGCGGGCCTCGGGCATCTCGGAAAGAAACGCGTCGACGACCGTGTCGGAGATCCGGTCGCAAACCTTGTCGGGATGGCCTTCCGATACGGATTCGGAAGTGAAGAGATAATTTTGACGAGCCACGTTCAACCGTCCTTCTGGGAAGCATTCGAGCGGGATACCAGGATCATCCGGGCATCCGGCTCGACACATGCCAGCGAAGGCGCGCTTTCGTCAAGGCGAAGGGGCCTCTCAGTCGAACAAGCTGTATCGCACTCGGGCCGGGCGACCTAGTGCGGCGAACCGCAAGACCCCGCACAAACCACGGGATGCGCGTTCGTTCACCAGTTTCACGGATGGGTCACGAGAGCCAGAGGGCGAGGTCGGCCGATTTGGCGTATCGGGCGCGCGGCCGGGCCGACTGGCGGCCCGGCAACCTGGCGAAGCGACCGGCAGCCCCCGTCGCAAGCGCCGTCATCATCAAACGCCAAGGATGTCTCAGACCTCCTCGCCCGCGAGCGCACGAACGAGATCCACGACACGACGGCGGACCTTGGGGTCCTCGATCCGCACAAAAGCCTTGTTCAGGGACAGGCCTTCCGAAGAGGAAAGGAAGTCAACCACATAGGAGGCAGGCTTTGCCTCGCCGAAGCCCGCGGCCTCGTCGGGAGTGCCGGGCGCATCCTCGAAAAAGAACGCAACCGGAACCTTCAGAACCGTTGCGATGTGCTGCAGACGGCTGGCGCCGATGCGGTTCGTACCTTTTTCGTACTTCTGAATCTGCTGGAATGTGATACCAAGCGCTTCGCCAAGCTTTTCCTGACTCATTCCAAGCATCATGCGACGAAGACGGACACGGCTGCCAACATGCACGTCGATGGGGTTCGGTGCTTTCTTACTGCTCATTATTGTCTTCTTTCCGGTTCATTCTATTGCTGTGACCAACATTTTTATTATTTTGAAGAAACTGCGCCCAAGTGGCGTTTACTCGTCGCTCACCCCAAACAACGGTTCAACTACGCAGTCACATCAGATCGCATCACGGGACTACAACCCAATCTACGATCCCGACAGTTTCGGTTGTTATGATGCCGTGCCGCGTTGCGACTCGTCAATCATTACGCGCATCCCCTACGTAACGCGTCACGACCATGACGCCAAGCGAAAGAATCAGGATAATTAACAATGCCCACTCCCGCAGGTCGCGGGATACTCCCTGCTGTATCGTGCCGGGAAGGCGCAAATCCATGTGATCGACCACACCAAGTCCGCGTTCGGCGACCACACGGCCAAAGGGATCGAAGACCGCCGAGATGCCGGTGTTTGCGACCCTGACGAGTGGAAGGCCCTGCTCGATTGCACGCAGACGCGCGAGGGCGAAATGCTGATAGGGGCCGGAGGTCGCCCCGAACCAGGCGTCGTTCGTCACGTTGAGCAGGAAGCCCGGCCGTGCGCCTTCCACCTCCGCAGCGCCGGGAAAGATGGCCTCGTAGCAGATCATCGGCAGAAAGGCCGGCCCCTCGACCGGGTCCAGCAGGCGAGCGCGAAAACCCGCGCGGAACACGCCCGGCAGGGGAACGATCTTGGTCAGCCCCAGGCGCTCCAGCCAGCTCTCGAGCGGCAGGTACTCGCCGAACGGTACAAGGCGGACCTTGTCGTAGGCGTCGCGGATCTCGCCGTCGCCTCCGATGGCATACACGCTGTTGTAGAAAACCCGGCCGCCCTCTTCCGTGTCGGCACGCACCGCTCCGGTCACAAGCGTATCGCGCGGACCAAGCAATGCCGCGATGGCGGCAAGCGCGTCCGGCGTTTCAGTGAGGAGAAAGGGGATGGCCGACTCCGGCCAGACGACGATCCGCGGCAATCCGCCGCTGTCGCCGGACCCGGCTTCGTCACGCCAGGGGGCCTTGCTCATCTCCAGATAGGTGGAAAAGACCTTGCTGCGGTTTTCCGGCAGCCACTTCTCCTCCTGCGGGATCGAGGGCTGGACGAGACGCAACGCGACATCCTGCGGGGCGATGTCGGGCGCAAGGCCCATGCGTGCCGCGCCGGCGCCTTCCGCCACGAGCAGCAGCCCGATCGCCACGACAGCGACCCGCCGTCCGCCGCGCGTGCCGTCGGCAAATCCGGCAAGGGCACAGAAGGCAAAGGCAACGAGGAAGGTCAGTCCGTACAGGCCGAGAAAGGCAACCGGTTGGGACAGGAGGGCACTGTCCGCGAAAGCATGGGCCCACACGTTCCAGGGAAAGCCGGTCAGGACATTGCCGCGCAGCCAGTCTCCAAGCGTCAGGGCAAGGGCCAGGGCAAGCAACCGGTCCCATCCGTCCCGCCAGAGCATGCCGGCGACGGTAACCGCGAGGCCGGTGAAGAGTGCAAGGCCGGCGGGCAGCACCAGAACGGCAAGCGGCATCAGCGCGGCGAATTGATCCGCTTCCACGAGGAAGGCGCGGCCGATCCACCAAAGTCCCGCCAGATGAAAGCCGAAGCCGAAGGCCCACCCGATGCCGAAGGAGGGCGCGAGCCGGGCACGCAGGCGCGAGCGATCAGGGATCGCGCCATCGATCAGCCATACAAGCCCGGGGAACGAGAGCGCCAGCACGGGAAAGGCGCCGACCGGCGGCAGCGACAGTGCGGCAAGCCCCCCCAGAAGGGCAGCAAGCGCGAGACGGCGCCAGCCGTCCGCGAGAAGAAAGACCTGCGCCAGACGCAGCACGGCGGACACTCCCGATCGCAAGAGGTTCGAAGACCGGCCCGCCGGAGCGGCTCCGGCGAATCAGTCTCTTGCCGTGACGATTCCCCCGCCGTCGCCGCGCGGTCAAGCGCAGCGGCGAACTTGCCGGGCAAGGCGACGAAAAACCGCGCCGTCAGACAGCGGAATCGGGACGGCGGATACGACGCCGGGCATCGGCCGCACGCGCCTCTGCGGCGCGCTTGGCACGGATGCGCAAGCGCTTGATCCGCCGGGGATCGGCGTCGAGGATCTCGAACTCGTAGCCGGGAAGCTCGCGCACGGTGATAAGCTCGCCGCGCACGGGCACACGCCCCACCAGCGAGAACACCAGACCGCCCAGCGTATCCACTTCCTCGGCAAGGTCCCCGAGTTGAAAGTCCGTGCCGATGGCTTCCTCCACCTCTTCGATGGGAACGCGCGGATCGGCTGTCCACACACCGTCGCCGGTGTGGGCGATCATCGCCTCCTCGTCCTCGTCATGCTCGTCCTCGATGTCGCCGAAGACCGTCTCGACGATGTCCTCCAGCGACACGAGACCTTCGGTGCCACCGTATTCATCGATCACAAGCGCCATCTGGACACGATCGGCCTGCATCCGGGTCATGAGATCCGTGGCTGGCATCGACGGAGGGACGAACAGCACCGCGCGGATGAGACCGGTTTCGCTCAGCGGCACGGAAAGGTCGACCTGCGAAAGATCGAGTTCCTGCTCCGTATTGGACGTGGCCGGCTCGCACCCCGGCGTCGAGCGGGCACAGATATGCGCCATCAGATCCTTGATGTGCACCATGCCCCGCGGGTCGTCGAGCCCGTCGCGGTAGACGGGCATCCGCGAGTGGCCGGATTCGCGGAACACTTCCATCAGCCGGCCGAGCGACACGGAGTCCTCGACCGCGTCGATGTCGGCGCGCGGCACCATCACGTCGTCGACGCGCAGTTCGCGCAGCCGCAGGATGTTGGACAGGAGAACCCGTTCCTCGGGCGTGAAGCTCGCGTTGGAACCTGTCTCGCGGGCCAGCTCCTCCTGGAGGTTCTGCCTCAGCGACCCGGGGCCGTTTCGCCGGAGCGACATCACGCCGCGCAGGAAATCCAGGGCACGGGCGCCGGTCCCGGCAAGCCGAAGTGCCGCGCCATGCGCCGGTCCGGGTTGCGGGGACGCGGTGTCGGTGCGTTGCGCCTCCGGCGCGGACGGGGCGGGACTGGACGGGTCTGACGCGCCGTCCTGGGACGCTCTTGCCTCGCCGCCGGCGTTGCGTGCGGCGGGCTGCTCGGGACTTCGGGCCTCGGAATTCATCATCTCGGTTCGTCGTCACCCGGCCGGGCCGGAGACATTGCTCTCCATGTCGTCGTCGCTGCCGGGCGGATCGAGGTACGGATCCGCAATGCCAAGGCTTGCAAGGATCCGCCGTTCCAGATCTTCCATCTCCTCGGCTTCCGCGTCCATATGGTGATCGTAGCCGAAAAGGTGAAGGAACCCGTGCACGACAAGATGCATGAGATGGTCGAAAAGGGGAATATCCAGTTCCCCGGCCTCCCGCTCGACCGTCTCGCGCGCCAGGATCAGGTCTCCGAGCAGGGGACCGTATGGTGGCTCATCCTCGTCGCCACCGGGAAACGAGAGAACGTTCGTCGGCGCATCCTTGCCGCGCCAGTCGCGATTGAGCTCACGCACGCGGGCATCGTCGGCCAGGACCACCGAAAGCTCGGAACCTTCCAGGATACGCGGCCGGGCGAACCCGCACGCGGCCTCGACGGCGCGGGCGACAAGCGCCTCGAGTGCGTCCTCGTCGCCCCATCCGTCCGCCTCGATCGAAAGGTCGATCTCGGGCAGGACCAACGCCTCGTCGGACTGCGTGCTCACGACGCGGTCTCGCGCGACCGTCGGGCGTTGCGGGCAGACTGCTCGGCCCGTGCCGCGGCTTCTTCCGCCCGGGCGCTCGCCTCGCGGCCGGCCTCGTCATAGGCCCGCACGATGCGCGCGACGAGTTCGTGGCGCACCACGTCGACCTCGGTGAACCGCACCGTCGCGACCCCCTCGACCCCCTCGAGCAGATCAAGCGCCTCGCGCAGACCGGACACCTGGCCGGGCGGGAGGTCGATCTGGCTCGGATCGCCGGTGACGATCATGCGAGAATCCTCGCCCAGACGCGTCAGGAACATCTTCATCTGCATGGAGGTCGTGTTCTGCGCCTCATCGAGGATCACAACCGCGTTGGACAGTGTGCGCCCGCGCATGAAGGCGAGCGGGGCCACCTCGATCATTCCCGACTGCAGGCCACGCTCGACCTTCTCCGCCGGCATCATCTCGTAAAGCGCGTCGTAGAGCGGACGCAGATAGGGGTCGACCTTCTCCTTCAGGTCGCCGGGCAGGAAGCCGAGCCGCTCGCCCGCTTCCACCGCGGGCCGCGAAAGGATGAGCCGTGCCACATCGCCACGCTCCAGCAGCGCCGCCGCATAGGCCACCGCCAAGAACGTCTTGCCGGTTCCCGCCGGACCGACACCGAAGGTCAGGTCGCAGCGGTCCATGGCACGGATGTAGGCGTCCTGCGCCGGCGTGCGGGCAAGAACCGTCTTGCGGCGCGTGGAGACCTGCGCGAAGGCAAGGTGCGACTTGCGCTCGAGACTGGGAAGGTCCAGCTGCGCGTCCTCGGCCGCTGCCATGCGCAATGCCCCGTCGATATCGCCTGGATGCAATTCGTGTCCCTGCTGAAGGCGTGCGTAAAGGGCTTCCAGCGCGCGGCGTGCCTGATCGCACCCGGAATGCCGGCCCTTGATGATGACCTGGTTGCCGCGCGCGACCGCGTCGACACCAAGGCGCTGCTCGATGAGGGCAAGGTTCTGGTCGAACTGGCCGAAAAGATCGCCCACGAGGCGATTGTCGTCAAAGGCCAGAACCACGTGGGTCATGTCGGAAGCGGGAACCGCATCGCGGTTGCCGCCCCGTGGGGTCCGGCTGTCGCCGGTCAAGCGGCTTCTCCTGACATCCTGTCTCCTGACGCCCCGCCGCGTCGATCCACCTTACGCCGAGGCCGAGGTTGCGACTTTCACATTGTGCCCTGTCGCAAGGCGTGCGAACAGGGAATTCGAGCCCGTACCGGTGATTTCCACCGTCGCTATCTCTCCGATCAGGCTCTCCGGCGCCTCCACCTGCACAGGCTGCAGGAAGGGCGAACGGCCCGCGACCTGGCCCGGATTGCGGCCGGGTTTCTCGAACAGCACTTCGCAGACACTTCCGACCAGCGACGCGTTGAACGCCTTTTGCTGGCGCGTGATCAGGTCCTGAAGCTCGTGCAGACGCGCGGTCATCACGTCATCCGGCACCTGGTCGGGAAGCTTCGCACCGGGCGTGCCCGGGCGCGGGCTGTATTTGAAACTGAACGCCGAGGCGTAACCGACCCGCTCCACCAGATCCATGGTGTCACGGAAATCGGCGTCCGTCTCACCCGGAAAGCCGACAATGAAATCTCCTGAAAGGGCCATGTCGGGACGGGCCTCGCGAATGCGGTCGATGAGGCGGAAGTAGGCCTCGCGCGTGTGCTTGCGGTTCATGGCCTTGAGGATCCTGTCGGATCCGGACTGCACGGGCAGGTGCAGATAGGGCATGAGCTGCGGCAGGTCCCGGTGCGCCTCGATCAGCTCCGCGTCCATGTCACGCGGATGGCTGGTGGTATAGCGCAGCCGGTCCAGCCCCTCGATCTCCGCGAGCCGGCGCAGAAGCTCACCGAGCCCCCAGGTTCGCCCGTCGGCGCCTTCGCCGTGCCAGGCGTTCACGTTCTGGCCGAGCAGCGTCACCTCGCGCACGCCCCGCGCCGCCAGTCGCTCCGCCTCGCCGACGATCTGCTCCACGGAGCGCGACACCTCCGCGCCACGGGTGTAGGGCACGACGCAGAAGGTGCAGAACTTGTCGCACCCTTCCTGAACCGTGAGAAAGGCGGTCAGGGCGCGCTTGCCGTCGCGCGCGGCGGCCGGCTTCGCCAGATGGCGGAACTTCTCCTCGATCTCGAACTCGGTCTCGACCACCGCCTCGCCCGTGCCGGCACGCGCCAGAAGTTCCGGCAGCCGGTGATAGGTCTGCGGGCCGAACACGAGATCGACCACGGGCGCGCGACGCGAGATTTCCTGTCCCTCCGCCTGGGCGACACAGCCCGCGACACCTATCATGGTCGCCTTGCCGGCCTCGGCCCGGGCGTCCTTGAGCTTCCGCAGCCGCCCGAGTTCGGAGTAGATCTTCTCCGCCGCCTTCTCACGAATGTGGCAGGGGTTGAGAATGATCAGGTCGGCGTCCTCGACCGCCTGGGTCGTCTCATAGCCTTCCGGCGCCAGCGCATCGGCCATACGCTCGCTGTCGTAGACGTTCATCTGGCAGCCGTAGGTCTTGACGAACACCCGACGGGCGTTCGTCCCTTCCGGAACACTGGCGGAAGCGCTGCCGGCCTGGCTGTCGCCGGCGTGATCGGCACTGCGGGAGTTCTCGGTCATCGTGTCTCCGGGCGGGCGTCCTGCCCGCGGCCTGTTCGGTGAGCCTCGCGCCGGTCGCAGCGCGTCCACGGACGGCGGCAACCTGTCACTGTCGCACGGCCTGTCCTGAAAATCAGCGCCCGCCTTAGCGGATTTCGGCGCTCTTGAGAATAGCAGGCGCACCGCCGGCAGGCGATTCCCGCTCGGTGCGTTGCGGATCTGCCGCGTCCTCTTCGCCATCGGACACACCAGCCGTATCTTCAGGCTCGGCTCCGGACGGCGGAAGCGCCTCGACGGGTGGTATCCGGTCACGACCCGTCACCGCCTCGGCCGCCATGGAGCGGACGCTTTCCTCGAGAAGACGCGTCAGCGCCTTGCGGTCGGCGCTCGCCTCGACCCGGACGGGCTCGCCCCAGACCACGGTCACATCGACACCGCCCTGACGCACAACATTCATGAAATGCGGGACCATTTCCATGTCGCCGTACCAGGCCACATGCGGACGGAACTGCCGTCCCATGGGCAGGCCGTGCAGGTGGGTGTAGGCGATTGCAAGCGGCTGGATCCACATCTCGCCCGTCTCTCCGGCAACCGCATGACGGGCGGCGCCGATGAGGGCGGAGCGGAAGGGAAGCACCTCGTTGCCGCTGTTCGAGGTTCCTTCCGCGAAGAGCACCATGGCATCGCCGCCGGCAAGACGCCCGCCCAGTTCCTCGGCGGTGCGCGCGGTCGCGCTGCGGCGCTGCCGATCGACGAAGACGGAGCGCTGCAGCTTGGCGAAAAGACCGAAAACCGGCCAGTTCGCCACCTCGGACTTGGCGACGAAAGACAGCGGGGCGCGACTGCCGAGCACCGTGATGTCCATCCACGAGACGTGGTTGGCGGTGATGAGCAAGGGCCGCCCGGCGGCCTGCCGGCCAACCTCGCGCACGCGAATGCCGACCAGCGCGCAGGCAATGCGATGCCATACGACCGGCAGGTAGCGGCGCACAGGCCCGCCCGTCTTCATGGCAAGCCACTGAACGGGAATGAGGGGCAGGGTCACCACCGTCAGGGCACCCAGAACCAGGGTCGCGCGGACCCGGGACACCGCGCCGGGCATTGCCTACTCCCTGTCCGGGGGAGACAGGGGCACGCCGTAAAGCTCGAGCCGGTGGTCGACGAGGCGGAAGCCGAGCTTGCGCGCAATCGCCTCCTGAAGCCGCTCGATCTCTTCGTTGCGGAACTCGATCACACGCCCGCTCTTCAGGTCGATGAGATGGTCGTGATGCTCGTCCGGAACGGTCTCGTAGCGGGCCCGGCCATCGCGAAAATCGTGACGCTCGATGATGCCGGCATCCTCGAAGAGCTTCACGGTGCGATAGACGGTGGAAATGGAGATGCGCGGATCCTGCTCGACCGCCCGGCGGTAGAGTTCCTCGACGTCCGGATGATCGCTCGCGCCCTCGATCACGCCGGCGATGATACGGCGCTGCTCGGTCATGCGCATGCCCTTGGCGATGCACTGTTCCTCGAGCGACGACGTTCCGCCCGTCGCGCGCTCGCGCTGCCGGGGAGAGCCGGTGTCGGTCATCGCGCCTGTCCTCCTCTTGACACCTCGACGAGGCGGTCCGGCACGCCGCAAGGACACCGGACGGCCCGCGCCACGCGGCGGTTCGGGCGGTTATCAGCCAAGCCGATACGCCAGATCGACACGCATGACAAGCGCGCCGCCATCCCCTTCGCTTGCCTGGTAATAGGCCTTGCGTTCGCCGACCTTGCGAAATCCGAGACGGCGGTAGAGAGCAAGGGCCGCGTCGTTCGCCGCATCCACCTCGAGAAAGAGCGAGGCGACCCGCTCGCCATACAGGCGATGCAGGACGGTCCGCATGAGCCGACCGCCGATCCCCCGGCCGCGCTGGCGCGGCTCCACGGCGATGGTGAGGATCTCACCCTCGTCGGCCGCCACCCGCACTATAACGAAGCCGAGCGGCGCACGTGTCCCGAAGTAGCTCGCACGCCGTGCCTTGAGAACGGTCACGCCCGGCTGTGCCGCCAGCCGCGAAATCTCGTCCGCCGACCAGCCGATGGGAAAGGCGCGCTCATGCAGGTCGGCAAGCGCGTCGAAGTCATCCGAAACGGCTTCCTCGATCACCGGTTCGGGCGTGGAAAACCACCACGGGATCATGCCAGCAGCCTCTCGTCGCGAACGGCGGGACGGGCATCGGGCGGACGCAGGTACACCGGCTCGGGCCGGGCCGTGTCGCTGTCCGCGCGCGCGCCGAGGCGGGCAACCGCGACGATATCGGGATACCCCGCCTCTCCGAGCACGATAGGCGGATTCGCCGGATCGGCGCAGGCAAGAACCGCGGTCGCGCCGCTGCCGAAGATCCGGTCTCCGGGCACAAGCCGCGCGGCAAGCCCCGCCGCCGTTTCCACGCCGGGAGCCGCCAGCGGCTGGCCGTCGCCCGAGAACGACTGCGCATAGACCTCGCCGCCCTTCGCGGCCAGAACGACATGCAGAGACTGGTTCGCGGACAGCGTCTCAAGGGTGCGGGCCTGTTCGGCCATGGCCGCGAGCGTGGTGACACCGACGGCCGGCGCGCCGACGACGAGCGCGATCCCGCGCGCGGCGGAGAGCCCGACGCGAAGCCCGGTGAAGCTGCCCGGACCGGTGGTGACGACGATCCGGTCGAGGGAGGAGAACACGGTTCCGGCCTCGGCCATCACCTCGCCGATCATCCCCATCAGCCGCTCGGCGTGACCACGCCCGAGCAGCTCGCTCGCGCACGTAAGGCGCGCGGCCTCTCCCTCGCCATCCAGAACGGCAACGGAACAGGCCTCCAGGGCGGTATCTATGGCTAGCAGGCGCATGAGAGAAGAAAACCAGTTCGCGGCACGGCCGTCGATGAGACCAAATGACCAGAGGTGGCGGCCACGCGGGCCCAACGGGAGAAACCTGCCCTTAATCGAGCCGGCACCGCACGGCAAGGCGAAACCGTTCGCGTCCACCGGGCGGCGGAACGAAAAAGGCCCGGCTCACAGGCCGGGCCTTGTCGCGATGAGCAGCCTCGTCGCGCTTACATGGCGCGGACTTCCTCCACCTCGGGCACGAAATGGCGCAGGAGGTTCTGGATACCGTGCTTCAGCGTCGCCGTGGACGAGGGGCACCCCGAGCAGGCCCCGCGCATGGACAGATAGACGACCCCGTCGCGGAACCCGCGGAAGGTGATGTCGCCGCCATCCTGGGCAACGGCCGGGCGCACGCGCGTCTCGATCAGTTCCTTGATGGTCTCGACGGTCTCGCCGTCGGCATCCTCGAAGAACTCCTCGTCACCGGTCTCGCCGCCGGCCGTCGCCATGACCGGCTGGCCGGACATGAAGTGCTCCATGATCGCGCCGAGCACGGCCGGCTTGATATGCTGCCAGTCCACGTCGCCCTTGGTGACGGAAATGAAGTCGTGACCGAAGAAGATGCCCTCGATCCCCTCGACGGAGAAGAGCTTCTCGGCAAGCGGCGATGTGCTGGCATCCTCCGCCTTGCGGAAATCCATCGTCCCCTCGGACAGCACGATGCGCCCGGGAAGGAACTTCAGCGTCGCCGGATTCGGCGTGGCTTCTGTCTGAATGAACATGATCGTCATCCTCGTTGACGGCATCCGCCATCGTCGTTCGCGGCAGGCTCGGCCCAGGTTTGAGCCAAGCGCCTAAGGGAAGCGAACGCGGATGCCCCGCGTTGCGGTCGCTTGTTGGCCCCATTATAGGGCTCTCGGGCCTCCGAGACCAGATTGGAATTATTCCAGACTGAAGATTTCCGCGGGGAAGGCGCCGCCCGCGGGAACGATGGAGGGGTCAGGCCAGGGCGGCGATCGACTCGTCGTCGAGCGTGCCGGGCACGATGGTCACGGGGATCGGGAAGCTGCCGGCGCCCTTGCCGGCAATCGCGGTCACGAGGGGCCCCGGCCCCTCCGTGTCGCTGCCGGCGGCCAGCACGAGGATGGCGATGTCGGCGTCTTCCTCGATGAGGGCGAGGATTTCCTCCGAGCGATTTCCCTCCCGCACGGTCTGCTCGGGCTCGGTGCGCGCGACCGCGCGCACCCTGTCCGCCGCCCGCGAGAGATGCGTCGAGGCTTCCTCATGCGCCTCGGCGCGCATGATGTCCTCGACGCCTATCCAGTGCTGGAAGTCGCCGGGCGCGACGACATAGAGCAAGACCACCGTTCCACCCGTGCGCTCGGCACGTTTGGCTGCGTAGAAAATGGCGCGGTCGCATTCGCTCGTGTCGTCGACGACGACGAGGAACTTTCGCTTGTGACCGTCCTCGAAGCTCTTTCGGATAGCTACCATGGATCAATGCTGCCACCGCCCCGGCGGTGCTGCAAGCGGCATCGCACGGGGCGGGAGGCACCGCCTCCCTAGAGAATGAAACGCGACAGATCGATATTCTTCGCGAGCTCGCCGATGTTCTCGCGCACATAGGCGCCATCGATCACCACCGCTTTCTCGCCGAGATCCGGAGCCGTGTAGGAAATCTCGTCGAGAACGCGTTCCATCACCGTCTGCAGGCGGCGGGCTCCGATGTTCTCCACCGTCGAATTGAGATCGACGGCGATGGTGGCGAGTTCCTCGATCGCGTCCTCGGTGAAGGTGAGCTCCACCCCTTCCGTCTTCATCAGCGCCACATACTGCTTGATGAGGCTCGCTTCCGTATCGGTGAGGATGGCGCGGAAATCGTCCCTGGTAAGCGCCTTCAGTTCGACACGGATCGGAAGGCGCCCCTGGAGCTCCGGCAGGAGATCGGAGGGCTTGGCGACGTGGAAGGCGCCCGAGGCGATGAAGAGCACGTGGTCGGTCTTGACCGGTCCGTGCTTGGTCGAGACGACCGTCCCCTCGATCAGCGGCAGCAGGTCACGCTGCACGCCTTCGCGCGAGACGTCCCCGCCGGAGCGTTCGCCCCGCGCGCAGATCTTGTCGACCTCGTCCAGGAAGACGATGCCGGAGTTCTCCACCAGATGGATGGCTTCCTCGATCACCTTGTCCTCGTCGAGAAGGGCATCCGCCTCCTGCTCGATGAGGACCTGATAGCTTTCGCTCACGCTGATGCGGCGCGGCTTGGTCTGTCCGCCCAGCGCCTTGCCCAGCATGTCGGAGAGATTCATCATACCGACGCTGCCGCCCGGCATGCCCGGGATCTCGAAGCCCGGCATCTGCGGCTGCGCCTTCACCTGGATCTCGATCTCGCGGTCGTCCAGTTCGCCGGCACGCAGCTTCGTGCGGAAACTGTCGCGGGTCGAAGGGCTGGCGTTCTTGCCCACGAGCGCGTCGAGAACCCGCTCCTCGGCCTGAAGGTGCGCCTTGGCCTCCACCGACTTGCGCTTGGCCGTTCGCACCAGGGCAATGCCGGCCTCGACGAGATCGCGGACGATCTGGTCGACATCGCGGCCGACATAGCCGACTTCCGTGAACTTGGTCGCTTCGACCTTGACGAAGGGCGCGTTGGCCAGTTTCGCCAGGCGGCGTGAAATCTCGGTCTTGCCCACGCCGGTCGGGCCGATCATGAGAATGTTCTTCGGCATCACCTCCTCGCGCAGCCCTTCATCGAGCTGCTGGCGGCGCCAGCGGTTGCGCAGCGCGATGGCGACGGCGCGCTTGGCATCCTTCTGGCCGATGATGTGCCGGTCCAGTTCGGAGACGATCTCGCGGGGAGAGAGTGTGGTCATGAGCGTGTCTTTCCCTCGATGAAGCTAGTCGAATGCCGGAACGCAGCGGGCCACCGGCCCGATCGCGAACGGTCGTGCGATCCGCCGGCGCACATGCGACCAGGCGGACCCGAGAACGAGAATGAAGCCGCCGAGCAGCACCATGGTAAGAGCCAGAACGGTCTCTTCGGACGCCGCCGTCTCCGCCAGAAGGCGGCCGACCGCATATCCGAAATAGCCGAGCCCGGAGACGAGCAGCGCGCGCCGGTCGACGACGAGCGCCACCAGCGCCAGCACGAGAAAGCCGGCAATCATCAGCCCCGCCGACAACACGGTGGTGTTCGCCGGCATCAGGCTCATCAGCGAATGGACGATCATCGGCGCAGCCAGAAGATGCAGCCAGAACGCCTTGTCGCTGGCAACCGTCACGCGTTCCCTGTCGCGCGCGTCGTAGTACATGGCCAGCGCAAAGCAGGCCAGGCCGCCGCCAAGCCAGAACCAGACCGGGTTGCGGTGGAAAACTCCCGGCAGGGCCGCCTCGACGAAGACGGCAGCCAGAAACACCAGCGTTCCGGCCACGACGGCCGTACCCACCGGAACACGGAAGCGCCAGTAGTGCAGGGCACCGCCGGCAAAGCCCACGAACGCGGGCACCAGCATGAGCGGCGATGCCGGCTCCTGTGAAAGCGCTCCTCCAAGTCCGGGCGCCCCGCTTGCAAGCCCGATGGCTGCAAAGAGAAACGTCGGGGCGAATGTCACGGAAAGGACGAAAGACGGCAGTGCCAACCGCATCCGCCGCGCGAACACCTCCGACAGCACCCAGATCGCGGCCGCGATCGTTCCGGCGGCAAACCAGAAGGGATCCGCACCCCGCAACGCCGCGCCAAGTCCGAACAGGAGCACCAGGATACCGATGGTGATGAAAATGTCGTGGAAGCCGCGCGCGAACCGCACTTCCTCGGCGTCCACATGGCGCACGGTGTCAACGGCGTGGTGTTCCGCCGCCGCAGCGCCCGCGTTGTCGGGCGCCTCCCAGAAGACTGCCAGTTCCTCGGCCTGACCGGCGGACAGGATACCCGCATCCACGGCCCGCGCGAGCCGCGTCCGGTCAAGCGGCGCAACATCGCGCGAAAGGATGGCCTCAGTCGGCATCAAGCGTCTCGACCGTCAGGTTTCCGTTCGTATAGACGCAAATGTCGGCGGCGATCGCCATCGCCTTGCGGGCAATCTCCTCGGCGGAAAGCTCCGTGTCCGCGAGCGCGCGCGCGGCCGACAGCGCGTAGTTGCCGCCCGAGCCGATGCCCATGACACCGCCTTCCGGCTCGAGAACGTCACCGGTTCCCGTCAGCACCAGGGAAACGGACTTGTCGGCGACCAGCATCATCGCCTCGAGCCGGCGCAGGTAACGGTCCGTGCGCCAGTCCTTGGCCAGTTCCACGCAGGCACGCATGAGCTGGCCCGGATACTGCTCGAGCTTGGCTTCAAGGCGCTCGAACAGGGTAAAGGCATCGGCGGTCGCGCCCGCGAAGCCGGCGATGACGTCACCTTTCGCCAGCGGGCGCACCTTGCGTGCCGTGCTCTTGATAACCGTCTGGCCGAGCGAAACCTGCCCGTCGCCGGCGATCACCACCTTGCCGCCCTTGCGGACGCTCAGGATGGTGGTTCCGTGCCAGCCGGTGGGGTCGTCCTGCGCGTGCATCCTCGCCTCGTTTCTCGTAGCGACCGGCGCGGGGAACGCGCCAGTATCTCCAGAGGGCCTATGTAAGGGGCATGGCGGCGAATGCAAACAGCCGGGATGTCGCGCCTTCAGTCCCGCAGGCGAATTTCGTCGATCAGCCGGCGAACCATCGTCTGCAGCATCTTCGAGGCACGCTCATTTGTGAGTTCGCCGTGCTCGTCGAAGGCCGATCCGGCCGCGGGCACGGTGATCATGTCGGGAATGACGAGCGCGCCAAGGCCGATTTCCATGATCGTGCGCAAGCCCATCAGCCCCCGCATCCCGCCAAGCGCGCCAGGAGAGGCCGCGCCCAGCGCGAAAACCCTGTCCTTGAAGGCGGAGGCCGGCGCCTCGCCCTGCTCCGACTGACGCGACACCCAGTCGAGCGTGTTCTTCGGCAGCGGAGTCACGGCGGTGTTGTATTCCGGCGAGGCGATGAAGACGCCGTTATGGCGCTGGAACTGGGCCTTGAGCTTGCGGGCGGCCTCGGGAAGGCCCTTTTCCTTTTCCAGATCCTGGTCGAAAATCGGCATAGGATAATCGGCGAGGGAAATCTGGGTCACCCTGGCATCGGCAAGCGCCGCATGCTTGGCCACCAGGCCGGCAAGCTGGGTGTTGTAGGACCCGGCGCGAATCGAGCCGGAGAGAACGAGAATCCGAACGTCTTTCATGGCGTTCCTTTCTTGACGTTGCACCTGCGCCGGAAACCGCCGGACGCGAAGAGGGCGCGGCCCGGCAGAAAGCCCAGCACGTACGGAACGCAATGACCAGAGAGAAGTTCGACAAGATCTGCGCGGAACTCACCTCCACCACCCATGTGGTGCAATGGGGCGGGGCATCGGTATGGAAGGTTGGCGGAAAAATCTTCGCCATCTGCTCGAACTGGGGCGAGGGTCAGCGCGACGCCGTATCGTTCAAGTGTTCCGAACTCAGCTTCCGCATCCTGACCGAACTGCCCGGGGTGGTGCCCGCCCCCTATCTGGCGCGGGCATCCTGGGTGCAGGTGCGAGACGCCTCGACGCTCGACGAGGAAGATCTCGCCGCCCATATCGCCGAGGCGCACCGGCTTGTGGCGAGCCGGCTCACGCGGGCAAGGCGCGCGGAACTGGGGCTCGCCTGAACGGCCCCTGCCCGGACGCGCTCGCGTGCCCGCGTCAGATCGGATTCACCAGACGGACCGGGCGGCCCGGCGCCAGCTCCGACGCCGCCGCGACGATGGCATCGGAATCGATCCCGAAATGATGGTGCAGGTCGGCAATCGTGCCGGTCTGTCCGAAATGCTCGACGCCAAGCGCCGCCGTGCGGTGGCCGCACACGGAACCGAGCCAGCCAAGTGTCGCCGGATGGCCGTCCAGCACGGTGATGAGCGTACAGTGGGCGGGAAGCCCGGACAGCAGCCGTTCGATATGGCTCATGGCACCGCGCGCGCCGCGCTTGCGCATCCGCATGGCCGCGTGCCAGCCGGCGTTCAGGCGATCGGCGGACGTCACGGCGAGAACGCCGATGTCACGCCGGTCCCCGCCGATACGGCCCGCCGCCTCGATGGCCTCCGGTCCGACCACGCCCTGGTAGGCGATCACGACCTCGCAGTTCGGACCCGGCTCGCGCAGCCAGTAGGCGCCGTCGATGACCCCCCGGCGGAACGCCTCGTCCTCGCGGCGCATCGGCTGCTCGATCGCCCGTGTCGACAGACGCAGATAGACCGAACCGCCGGTCTCGTCGCGCAGCCAGGTGCGCTCGTCATGAACGGCATCCCCGTCACGCTGCAGGTAGTCGAAGCTCCAGTCCATGATGACCGAAAGCTCGTCCAGCCAGCACGGCTCGAAGGAGGCGAGGCCGTCCTGGCTCATGCCGATGAGCGGCGTGCCGACCGACTGGTGGGCCCCGCCTTCGGGAGCGAGCGTCACACCGGACGGCGTCCCCACCACCATGAAACGAGCATCCTGGTAGCAGGCGTAGTTCAGTGCATCGAGGCCGCGCGAAATGAAGGGGTCGTAAAGCGTGCCGATCGGGATCAGCCGCTCGCCGAACAGCGAATGCGACAGGCCCGCCGCTCCCAGCAGCAGGAACAGGTTCATCTCCGCGATGCCGAGTTCGATGTGCTGCCCTTCCGGAGAGAAGCCCCACTTCTGCGTCGAGGGAATGCGCTCGTCTCGGAAGGTGTCGGCGACCGCATCGCGGGCGAACAGGCCGCGCCGGTTCACCCAGGGGCCGAGATTGGTGGACACCGTCACATCCGGCGAGGTGGTGACGATGCGCTCGGCCAGGGGATCGTCGGACTTCGCCAGGTGGTCGAGAATCTTGCCGAAACCGGCCTGGGTGGACAGCACCTTGTCGTCGAGGAAAATCGCTCCCGGCGCCGGGATCCGGGCCGCGCTGTGCCGGCGCGCGCCCGCGGCGAAGAAAGGCGTCTGCGATATGAAGCGCGAGAACTCCGCCTCACCGATGTCGAGACCTTCCGCGGGGTCCCACTCATGCCCCTCACGCACGCCCATGGCCTTGCGAAAGCCGTCCATCTGCGTCGGGGTCATCAGGCCGGCGTGGTTGTCCTTGTGGCCCGCGAGCGGCGTGTTCCAGCCCTTGATCGTGTAGGCCACGAAGGCCACCGGGCGATCATGCAGGGCCTGTTCGGCGAAGACCTCGCTCAGAGTCTCGACGCAATGGCCGCCGAGATTGGTCATGAGCTCCTGCAACTGCTCATCGGACCGGCGCCCGATCAATGCGCTGACGTCCCCCTGGTCGCCGATGTCGTCCTGCAGGCGCTTGCGCCACGCGGCACCGCCCTGGAATGTCAGGGCGGAGTAGAGCGCATTGGGACAGGTGTCGATCCACTCGCGCAGCCGCTCGCCGCCCGGCTCGGCAAAGGCCTCGCGCTGCAGCGCGCCGTGCTTGATGCGCACCACATCCCAGCCGAAGGCGCCGAAGATCGCCTCGATACGCCCGGCCAGCCCCTCGCGGACGACGCCGTCGAGGCTCTGGCGGTTGTAGTCGATCACCCACCAGGTGTTGCGCAGGTCGTGCTTCCAGCCTTCCTGAAGCGCCTCGTAGACATTGCCCTCGTCGAGCTCGGCATCGCCGACCAGCGCCACCATGCGCCCCTCGGCGAGATCGGGATTGAAGCTGTGCGCGGAAATATAATCCTGCACCATGGACGAGAAGGCCGTGATCGCGACCCCGAGCCCCACCGACCCGGTGGAGAAATCCACGTCGTCGATGTCCTTGGTGCGGCTGGGATAGGACTGCGCGCCGCCATAGGCGCGGAACGCCTCAAGCTTCTCCCGGGTCTGGAGGCCCGCGAGATACTGCATGGCATGAAACAGCGGCGAGGCATGCGGCTTGACCGCCACGCGGTCCTGCGGACGCAGCGTGGCATAGTAGAGCGCGGTCATGATCGAGACCATCGAGGCACAGGAGGCCTGATGGCCGCCGACCTTCAACGCATCCGCCTTTTCACGCAGATGATTGGCATTGTGGACCGTCCAGCAGGCAAGCCAGAGCAACTTCTTCTCGACGGCCTTGAGCTGGGCCTTGCGCGCTGCGTCCATGGACACTGCCATTTCCTCCCGATAGTTGCGGATGCGCCCGACCCTAACGGGCGCATCCGGGCAATATTTGGTCGATTTCAGGAGGCCGGGAATACAGATCCCGGAATTTTTCTCCCCGTTCGCGCAACTCTCGCGAAAAATACCACCCGACGTGAACGTCAGGCAGCGCGACGCGCAAGACGATGCAGGGCGTCCGCGATGTCGTCCGAAATGTCCTTAAGGCTCTCGAGACCGACGGACAGACGCACCAGCCCGTCGGAAATGCCGTGACGTGCCCTTTCCTCCGCCGTGTAGGTGGAATGGGTCATGCTCGCCGGATGCTGTGCCAGCGTCTCGGCATCGCCAAGGCTGACGGCACGCGCGACGAGATCGAGACCGTCGAGGAACGCAATTCCGGCTTCTTTCCCCCCTGCGAGCTCGAAGGCGATCATCCCGCCGAAGCCCGGCATCTGACGTACCGCCAGGTTATGCTGGGGAAAGGACGCAAGGCCGGGATAGTGAACGGTCGCGACGGCGGGATGGGCTTCGAGCTGTTCCGCGACGGCACGCGCGCTGGCGCAATGCCGCTCCATGCGCAGTTCCAGCGTCTTCAGCCCGCGCAGCACGAGGTGAGCGGTCAACGGGGCCATGACGGCGCCTGTCATGTCCTTCAACCCGACAAGTCGCACCGCCTGCATGTCCGCGCCAGAGCCCACGGCAATGCCGGCGACCAGATCGCCATGGCCGCCGAGGTACTTCGTCGCCGAGTGGACGACGATATCCGCGCCGAGCGCGAGGGGCCGCGTCAGGACCGGTGTCGCGTAGGTGTTGTCGACCACCGTGCGTACGCCGGCCTTGCGGGCGATTGCGGCAACCGCCCCGATGTCGACAAGACGCATGTTGGGATTTGCCGGCGTCTCGAAGTAGACGACCCGGGTCTTCTCCGTGATCGCGGCTTTCACATTTGCCGGATCGCGCATGTCCACGTGGGTTACCGTCACGCCGAAACGCGCCAGCCCGTGATGGAAGAAGGCGAAGGTGCAGCCGTACAGCGTCTCGTCGACGAGGATCTCGTCGCCGGGCGAGAGAAACGTCCACAGCACCGCCGTGATCGCCCCCATGCCCGAGGCGAACCCGAGGGCCGCCTCCCCTTCCTCGAGCGCGGCCATGCGCGCCTCGAGAAGTTCCACCGTCGGATTCGAGATACGGCTGTAGACGTGCCCGACGCGATCGCCGGCGAACATCTCCCCGCCCGCCCCGGCAGTCTCGAAGACGAAGGTGGAGGTCATGTGCACGGGCGGCGTCAGCGCGCCCTCGTTGTCAAGCGGGTCATAGCCATGATGAATGGCGCGGGTGGCGAAGCCTGCGGCACGGTTGCGGATCATGATGTCCTCCAGATGCGGTCCGGGGCGAATACGCCCTCTTCACGCACAGGATAGGATTGTTCCAACGCAGGTTTTCGGCAAAAATCAGCTCGTATAACCCCAATATTGGCAGATACTGCCAGAAACAGGCCGGACAATGGACGACCTCGACCGCAAGATCCTGCGCGCACTGCAAGCCGACGGGCGCCAGACAATCCAGGAGCTGTCCGAGAAGGTGGGGCTTTCCCCCTCGCCCTGCCTGAGACGCGTGCGAAACCTGGAAAGAGCGGGCGTGATTGCCGGTTACGCGGCGATCGTGGACCACGAGGCCTACGGGCTGCCCGTGACGGTCTTCCTGCAGGTGAAGCTCAGTCCGCATACGGAGGAGATCGTCGCCGCCTTTGAACAGGCGGTGGCACGTATCGACGAGATCATGGAATGCTATCTGCTGGCCGGCGACCGGGACTACCTGCTCAAGGTGGTGGTCGCATCGCTGGCCGACTACGAGACATTCATGCGCAGGCGGGTTCACAAGCTGCCCGGCATCGCCTCGCTCGATTCAAGCTTCGCCTTCGGCGAAATCAAGCGCTCGACGGTTCTGCCCGGGTGAGGTGCATGAGGTGCCGCCTCATCCGCGCCGGCGGTACACCCAGACCCGCGCGGGCGGCAGATTCTTGAGGATCCACCCCGAACGCTGCACGGTGAACAGGTCGGGCTCCGGCGGGATCGGGGGAACCAGCGCGTAGGAAAACTGGATGAAGGGGGCGCCCGCAGGCAACAGTTCGAACGCCTGCATCAGCAGTGCGCGACGCTCCTCCTTCGGTCGCGAGAACAGCGGCATCGAGGACACGATCCCCGACAGGGACGCGTCGGGCATGTCGGCCAGGGTGTCACGCAGCTTGTAGGCATCGCCGCACACGATCTGCATGTCGGGATAGCGACGTCGCAGGAGCTGACAGAAGCTGTCGTTGTACTCCAGCGCCACGACACGGGCCGGCGCGATGCCACGTTCGAGGATGGCGCGGGTGACGACACCCGTGCCGGGGCCGATCTCCAGAATCTTCCCCGGGCGCTCGGGCTCGAGATAACTCGCCATGCGTCGGGTGAGGTCGGGTCCGGAGGGGCTTACGGCGCCGGTGGTCAGCGGATTTTCCGCCCAGTTTCGGATAAAGCGCACCTCGTCCGCGAGCTTCTCCTTGAAGCCCTTCACCTTGCGCGCCGACATATCAAGCATGGACACATGCCCCTTTTCCGGTTTCGTCCAGACTTGATGCCCGGCATGGCGAATTCAAGGCGACAGCCTCAGCCCTGTCCCAGATTATCGATAAAATCCTTCACCTTGGAAAAGAACCCGTGCGACTCCGGGTGAGTTTCCTTGGAGGATTCTCCCTCGAACTCGGCCAGAAGCTCACGCTGGCGCTTGGTCAGGTTCGTAGGGGTCTCGACGGTCACCTGGATGTAGATGTCTCCGTGATGCTGCGAGCGCATCACCGGCATGCCCTTGCCGCGCAGACGGAACTGCTTTCCGGCCTGCGTGCCCTCGGGAACCTTGACCCGCGTCATCTCGCCCCCGAGAGACGGCACCTCGAACTGACCGCCAAGCGCCGCCGTGGTCATCGAGATCGGCACGCGACAGTAGAGATCGGCGCCATCGCGCTGGAAGAAGGCGTGAGGTCGGATCGACAGGAAGATGTAGAGGTCGCCGGAGGGACCGCCGCGCAGTCCCGCCTCCCCCTCACCGCCGAGGCGGATGCGGGTGCCGTCCTCGATGCCTGCGGGAATGTTCACCGACAGGGTGCGGTTGATGGTCTTGCGGCCGGTTCCCGAACAGCTCTCGCAAGGATCGCTGATGACCTCGCCACGCCCCTGACAGGCCGCGCAGGTGCGCTCGAGCGTGAAGAACCCCTGTGCGGCACGCACACGTCCCGAGCCGCCGCAGGTGCGACAGGTGGTGGGCGATGTGCCGGGCTTGGCTCCCGAGCCCGAGCAGGCCTCGCAGGACACCGAGGTCGGAACCACGATCTCGACGGTCTTGCCCGTGTAGGCTTCCTCAAGCGAGATTTCGAGATTGTAGCGAAGATCAGCGCCCCGGTCGCGGCCGCCCGACCTGCGCCCGCCGCCCATGCCGAAGAACTCGTCGAAGATGTCGGACATGGCGGAGGCGAAATCCCCCGGATGACCGCCGCCGCGCGCGCCCATGCCGCCGTTCTCGAAGGCCGCATGGCCGAAGCGGTCGTAGGCCGCGCGCTTCTGCCCGTCCTTCAGCGTGTCATAGGCCTCGCTGACTTCCTTGAAGCGGGTCTCCGCGTCCCCGTCGCCCGGATTGCGATCCGGATGGTACTTCATCGCGAGCTTGCGGTAGGCGCTCTTGAGTTCCTTTTCGTCCGCGTCCCGCGAGACGCCGAGCACTTCGTAAAAGTCGCGCTTTTCCATGGAACCGCCCATCACCTTTCGCCTGCGGGCGGAGTGCTCACCGTCCTGCCCCCGGCGTCTTGTCCCGTGTCCGGCCAGAAGCGCACCCTCATGCGGCACATCGCATGATGCGCGACATGCCCGGCCCCGATACGGCGCCGAGCGTCCGGCGTCGTCGTATCATGCGTGCCGTCATGCCTTCCCGGACGTCTCCGCCGCCCCGCCAAAGGCGCGCCGCCGTTTCCTGGCGACGCGTCGCGGCGGCACCCCGCAGGCGCGATGGCCGCGCCCGGACGTGCCCGCCCCTCCGGCAGACGCGAGAAGGGCCGCGGCCCTGCCCGTTTCCGGGTCAGACCGCGGCCCTTCGTTCATTCGCGTCAGGCCGACTTCTTGTCGTTGTCGTCGTCGTCGCGGACTTCCTCGAAGTCGGCATCGACCACATCGTCATCGGCCTTGGGCTGCTCGCCCTCCTCCGACGCCGCGCCTTCCTCCTCGGACTGGGCGGCCTTGTACATGGCCTCGCCGAGCTTCATGGAGACCTCGGCCAGAGCCTGCGTCTTGGCCTTGATGTCCTCGAGATCCTCGGTTCCGAGCGCGGACTTGAGCGCCTCGAGCGCCTGCTCGATGGCCCCCTTGTCCTCGGCCGAGACCTTGTCGCCGTAGTCGCTCAGCGACTTCTCGGTCGAATGGACAAGCGCCTCACCCTGGTTGCGGGCCTCGACAAGCTCCTTGCGCTTCTTGTCGTCGTCCGCGTGGGCTTCGGCGTCCTTGACCATCTTCTCAATGTCGGCGTCGGACAGACCGCCAGAGGCCTGGATGCGGATCTGCTGCTCCTTGCCCGTGCCCTTGTCCTTGGCCGACACGTTGACGATGCCGTTGGCGTCGATGTCGAAGGTCACCTCGACCTGCGGCACGCCGCGCGGTGCCGGCGGG
>MDTG01134641.1_pt1 | contig 27970 bp, 20 predicted proteins | sample 811421 | NCBI WGS metagenome assembly MDTG01 (sample SAMN05326645, study PRJNA326480) | marine metagenome | isolation source: seawater | place: Pacific Ocean: South East | collected 2011
AGCTCCACCACTTTTTTTACACTCTAAGTACTTTTTTTTTATTTTTTTTAATAGTATATTTACTATATAAAATACTAACTGCACATTTTAGGAGATTTTTAGAAATGAATGATAAAGCTGAAGGAAAATGCCCTGTAATGCATGGGGCTATGACAACTCACAGTTCAAGTGGCACATCAAATAAAGATTGGTGGCCCAACCAATTAAATTTAAATATATTGCATCAACATGATGTTAAATCAAATCCAATGGATGATGGTTTTAATTATAGAGAAGAATTTCAAAAAATAGACTACAAAGCGTTAAAAAAAGATTTAAATGATTTAATGACAGATTCACAGGAATGGTGGCCTGCAGATTATGGTCACTATGGACCTTTTTTTATAAGAATGACATGGCATGCAGCAGGAACATATAGAAATACTGATGGAAGGGGTGGTGGCGGAACTGGTGCTCAACGTTTCGCTCCATTGAACAGTTGGCCTGATAATGGAAATCTTGATAAAGCAAGAAGATTATTATGGCCAATAAAACAGAAATATGGAAAGCAAATAAGTTGGGCAGATTTATTAATTCTTGCAGGAAATGTAGCTATTGAGTCGATGGGAGGAACCACTTTTGGATACAGTGGAGGTAGACCGGACATATGGGGACCAGAAGAAGATATTCATTGGGGGCTTGAATCTGAATGGTTAGACAATAAAAGATATAAAGGTGAAAGAGAATTGGATAATCCTTTAGCGGCTGTTCAAATGGGACTCATTTATGTAAATCCTCAAGGTCCTGATGGTAATCCTGATCCATTAGCAAGTGCTCATGACATTAGAGAAACTTTTGGAAGAATGGCAATGAATGATGAAGAAACTGTTGCTCTTGTTGCTGGAGGACATACATTTGGAAAATCTCATGGCGCAGGTCCTGAAGACAATGTTCAATTAGAGCCTGAAGGTGCCGCTCTTGAAGAAATGGGTTTTGGATGGACTAGTACATATGGTTCTGGAATGGGTAGCGACACAATAACAAGTGGTATTGAAGGTGCTTGGACAGCAAATCCAACTCAGTGGGATAATGGATATTTTGATTTATTATTAGGTTATGATTGGGAATTGACTAAGAGTCCTGCTGGAGCACATATATGGCATGCTATTGGTCAAACAGAAGAAGATATGGCGCCAGACGCTGAAGATTCATCAAAAAAAGTTCCCACAATGATGACTACTGCAGACATGGCTTTAAGAGAAGATCCAAGTTACAAGGAAATTTCAAAAAAATTTCATGAAAATCCTGATATATTTGCAGATGCTTTTGCTAGAGCATGGTTTAAACTTCTTCATAGAGATATGGGTCCAAAAACAAGATACATGGGTCCAGAAGTTCCTGAAGAGGAGTTAATTTGGCAGGATCCAGTTCCATCTGGTAATTCTGAATATGATATTGATGCAGTAAAGAAAATGATTTCTGATTCAGGATTATCAATACAAGAAATGGTAGAGACAGCTTGGGCTAGCGCATCAACCTATAGAGGTTCTGATATGCGTGGAGGTGCAAATGGCTCAAGGATTAGATTAGCTCCACAAAAAGATTGGGAGGCAAATAATCCCCCTCAATTAAATAAGGTGCTTGATGTATATGAAAAAATTTCAAATAAATCAGGAGTTTCAATAGCAGATATTATAGTTTTAGCTGGTAATGTTGGGATTGAAATGGCTTCTGGAGTTGAAGTGCCTTTTTCATCAGGCAGAGGTGATGCTTCTCAAGCACAAACTGATATAGAATCATTTGAAGTTTTAGAACCAAAATCAGATGCATTTAGAAATTTTCATGCTAAAGGTGTGAATATTGCACCTGAAGAAATTATGCTAGATAAAGCACAATTATTAGGCCTTACAGCGCCTGAAATGACAGTGCTTGTTGGAGGTATGAGATCTTTAGGGATAAGCTCAAATGGATATGGCATATTTACAGAGGATTCTAATAAGTTAAGTAATGATTATTTTAAAACTTTACTTGATATGTCTGTTCAATGGAAACCAAATGGAACAGGGAATTCATATGAAGCATTTGATAGAAACTCTGGTGAAAAAGTTAGAACAGCCTCAAGATCAGATTTGGTATTTGGTTCAAATTCTCAATTAAGAGCGATTGTAGAAGTTTATGCTGAGGATGATTCTAGTGATAAATTCACTAAAGACTTTGTTAATGCTTGGAACAAAGTAATGAATGCTGATAGATTTGATATTCAGTAAATTATTTTGTTTCTAATATTTTAATATTTTGTAGTGATTGCATTGAATATATAGCAATCACTGCAAGTATATTTAGATATAATTGTGCTAAAAGTAATTTTGTTGAAATAAGTTCTAAGCTAAGAAATTCAAAATAGTATATTCCAAAAATAGTAAAAAAAGAAAAGAACATTATCAATCTATAGGCTAATTTTTTTGCTTGCATTAAATATGCAGTCAGCGTAGAGATAATTATTATCGTGACACCAAATATTACAATTTCAGAATATTCATGTATTGAAGCAAATGTTAATACCGCACCTGAAACAGCAATTGTTAAAAGCATTTGAAAGAAACTAAATAGTCTTATATCAGAGGTAATTTCAGGGTTAAACTTTTTGTAAAAATTGTTTGAATCTTTTTCTTCAATACAATCTTCAGGCCTCCAATATGTTTCAGAAAACCAAACTTTTATTTTATCTTTCCAGGATTTTGTTTTAATTGTATCTTTAATCATGATTGAAAATACTTGGAAATTTGCCCACATAGGATTCCAGCTATTTAAAGGAGTTGCTGTTCCATATACTGGCTGTAAGTCAGATCTTTGAGGTGTGTATGTACCAAACATCCTATCCCAAATAATAAATACTCCCCCATAATTAGCATCAATATATTCTTTATTTTTAGCATGATGAATTCGATGGTTCATTGGAGTTATAAATATTTTTTCAAGAAAACCTAAATGCCCAATGTGTTCTGTATGCACCCAAAATTGATAAACTAGATTTACTCCAGCTACTGCTATGAAAACTTCTACAGGAACTCCAAGCATTATCATTGGCATATAGAAAATCCATTTCCATAACCATCCAGTGCTTGTTTGTCTTAATGCAGTAGCAAGATTATAGTCTTCACCATGGTGGTGAACACTATGAGTTGCCCATAATATTTTTATTTCATGATGCATTCTATGCATCCAATAATAGGATAAATCATATAAAAGAAATGCCATTATCCAAGTAAAAGGATTTTTTACAGAAAGCAATTCAAGATTCAAATAAGAGCTTATATATACAAATATTATACTTTGGACGCCAAGATTTAACATCGTTGGAAATCTGCTTATCATTCCAATCGTTATACTAGTTACAGTATCATTTAGTCGATAAGTATTTTTACCAACATATTTACCATAAATATACTCAACTATTATCAGTAAAAAAAATACTGGTATAGCAAGAGTGATAATGACTGATTTATCTGTAACTACTTCCATATTATAGAATTATATAAAAAATTTAATTATTTTGTTTGCATATAACGTAATGCACCAAGTACATTACCATATTCTCTATTTTCTTTATATACACCATTGATATTTGCCAATTTTAATCTTTTATCAATTGCCTCTTTTATAGGCTCTGATAATGATAGTCTTCCAAGAAAATATACTTTATCTACTCCAGCTAACATCGCATTTAAATATGAAATTGTTCCGATAACCTCACCAACCATATTAGTAAAAGATGCAGCAATATCTTCTAAATTATGGCCTTTACCTTCTTTTAATTTAACAAGATTTGAAGCGGTAATATTGGCATCTAAAGATCCTATATTATTTACTACTTCTCCTATAAGAGAATCTATATTTTTTCTATTACCTTTTTTTGATAGTTTTTCTATGATTTTAAAATCAGTAGTTTCTAATAAGTAATTTGAAAGGCCTTCCAAAGTTCCTCCGCCTATGGCTATGCCTCCAAGATAATGATAATTTTCTCCATCATAAAAAATACAACCTGTACCAGTACCAGCACTTATTGTAAGAAATTTTTCATCATCAATATCATATAAATCTTTTGCTCCTAGCCCAATTGATTCAACTTCATTTACTTTAATGACTAAAATTTTATTAAAGGAATCTTTAAGATTATTAGACTTACCTCCTGTAACTGCAATTTTTTTAACTTTACTGGGATCTAAGTTAATTTTATTAAATATCTTTTCTAAAAAACTATCATTAACTTCTTCAGATTTTAGGGAATAAAATTGTTTTTTATTTTCATTAAGAACAACTACATCAGTAGTAGTTATTCCAAAATCGAAAGCGACTTCCATCGTATATTAATTATCTTCTATTATTATTCTGATGCACTTTCTGGCCAAGCCATTGGTATTTGTTGCTGTGGATTAAATATTCTCTTTGATCCTATTAATGGGTAGGCTTTAGCAGCAGCATCAATTTCATATTGACTTAGATATTCACTCGGAACAAGTTTAAACACATCTAGCCCTCGAGTAATCTCGGTTCCATAAATATAACCCTCATAATAATATGTAGACCAATAACCTCCTGTAATTAGGATATCTTCTAAGATAGGACCTCTATCAAAGTATGCTATTTCAACAGGATTAGATGAATCAGTAAAATCTATTATTGATACCCCACCTTGATACCAAGCTTGTACAAAAATATCACGATTAGGGACCGGTATAATAGATCCATTATGCGCAACACAATTTTCTGTTTCCAATTGGGGGGCTGGCATTTTATAGTGACTTCTAAACTCTAGTTTATTATCCACAATATCGTAAATAGCATCCGCACCCCAATCAAGAGGGTCCCATGCCCTGCATCTAGCTCTTCCACCGCCACCCCATTCATCAGTAAATATCACTTTAGTGCCGTCATTATTAAATGTAGCTGAATGCCAGTAGGCAAAACCTTTATCAGTTACAACATCCATTCTTTTAGGATTATAAGGATCTGTTATATCAAATAAGATCCCGTTACCAGAACATGCACCTGCTGCAATATTAGCTGCAGGAAAAACAGTAATATCATGACATTGATCAGTTCTTTTAGTATCTTGGGTATCATCACCATGATCTCCTCCTCGCCAAAGTCCAGCAATTGTTCCTGTTTCAGGATCAGCAAAAACTGCTGGGCTGGAAACTATCTTTGATTGTTCTGGATTTGATATTGGAATTTCAATAACATCTATTCTAAAGAGTGCTGTTCTCTCATCACCAGGAACATTTCCAATACATTCTTCCATTTCTTCTTCATCTCTTACTCCACCAGTACCAGAGTTATAGACAATAATTTTTCCATCTTTTGTTGGTCCCGCTACAACTGAATGAGTATGAGAACCTCGACATGTCTGAACTGCTCCAACTTGTTTTGGTTGGCTAAGATTTGATATATCGAATATTCTTATTCCTCTAAATCTATCTGGACTAGCATCTCTTCCTACTCCATCAAGACCACAATCGACTCTACTCCTTATTTCTTCAACAGACATAATAAGCAAATCTCCAACAATTGAAACATCACCTTGACCTCCAGGACATACAACAGAAGAGATTAGCTTTGGAATACCATTATTGTTAATTTTATAAATATTAAAACCATGATAACTACCAGCTACTAAAATATTATCTCTAAATGCCATATCAGTATTTGCAAAACTTAGCATTGGTGAACGAAGAGATCTTGAAATTTCAGCTGTTGTTTTATCTTCATTATCTTCAGATAGATCTTCAGATCCTTTTTCTTCAGGATTACTTGGATCAAAAAAACCAGTTGGTTTTCTAAGAGAAGTAATTAGTTCCATATTTAATATTGCTTCATCGGCAATGAATAGGCCTGGTGTTAAGCCTGATCTTGGATCATCTGAAAGTCCAACTGCAATGGTATTCATTCTTTCAATTTCAACCCCTTGATCGTTAACCAGATCAGAAACAAACTCATTTAATATTGGATCATATGCAGAGCCTGGATATTTTTCCAATTCTTCAACCATTTCTAGAGCACCATCATGATGCGCAATCATTAATTGAAGAAATAATCTATCAAATTCAGTGCTTTTAGAGTTCTCTAATTTATTTAATTGTTTTGGAGTTGCCATTCCTGCCATTTCTAGATGGATATGATGACCATGTTCCATATTATGATCATGAGACATATTAGACATGTATTCACCACGCTCTTTAAGCCAACTTTCCATAAAATTTATTTCATCTTTTTGAGATACATCAATTCTTCCAGCTAGATCAAGAATTGTTTTATTGTTTGTTCTTTCATTTGCCATCTTTGACATGACAATTGCTTGCTCATGGTGAACTACCATTCCTTGAAGAAACTTAACATCAGCTTTTATATAAGATGTGTCAGCAATATCTGTTGCAGCTTCTGCATCAAGTATCTTTGAAGGTTCTCCAGGTGCGCCAGGTTGAATAATTGGTGGTTCTGGAACAATACCTTGACCTTCTACCATCTGAATAGAAAAGATAAAACTATATATGGCCAAATTTATAATTTTTAAAATCTTATTTTTTATCATCTTTTATCTCTTCAGACTCGCCTTCAATAATATTTCCACCTTCTTTATTACCAAATCTATTAATTCTGTTATTTCTATTAAGCTGCTTACCAGAGGCCCTTATTTTTCCTAATTTAAAAAAAACATATAAAGAAAATATTGCTAATGCTATAAATGTAATTGAATTCAACTGGATTACCTGCTTCTAATTTTTGCAAGGAGTCTGAGTATTTCTAAATACAACCATATCAAAGTGACCATCAAACTAAATGCACCATACCATTCAAGATATTTAGGCATACCTTTTTCAGCTCCCTCTTCAATAAAATCAAAATCAAGAACAAGATTTAGAGAAGCAATCGCAACTACAAATAAAGAAAATCCAATACCAAATAGACCATTTGAATGAATAAATCCGATACTATTTCCAAAAAAGCTCATAATAAAACTAACTAAATAGAGAATAAATATTCCCATTGTTCCTGCAAAAATCATAAGTCTGAAATTTTCAGTCGGTTTGATGATTCCACTTTTATAACAAAACAAAAGTGATGCAAGTATCCCAAATGTTAATCCAATAGCTTGAATACCTATTCCTGGATACTGAGCTTCAAAGATCATAGTTATCCCACCAAGAGCTACTCCTTCAATAGCTGCATATGCAGGCGCAGTATAAGGAGAATTTTTTGGCCTAAATATAGTAAACAATGCTATTACTAATCCAATAATTAATGCAGGAAAGACTAGACCTGGAGCATTCCATCCAAAATAAGCTCCGCCAATACATAATGCTAAAAGAATTCCAGTTTTATTTACAGTGCCATCAAGAGTCATTACTTCTCCAGTAACACTTTGATTTATTCCAAATCCTTGTGAAAATGCAGGATTACCTGACCTTCCAAATCTATTTATTGCAGAATGTTTAGACATTTAAATTACTCCAAAATTAATATCATATGGTTAACTAGAACTAGAAAATATATTTAAAGGATTAGACAACTTCTGGAATTTGCCCAAATTTTTCTAGTGGCTTTTTCATTTCTGCCCAATCACATTCAAAATCATCGGGTGCATTTTCATACTCAAGGAGCCCCAATGCTTCAAATTTTGGCCTAACTTCATCAGTCAGCAATCCAATCCTTTTTAGATTTGGCATTACTCTTGTAAACAAGAAATTTCTAAACATTTCGAAAGTTCCAGTATTTAATTGAAATTCTCTTGCTTCTTCTTCACTCATTTTTAAGAATCTTTGTTCAGCCTTTGTATTTATTAATCTATCTCTTGATATTACACATGCCTCATATGCAAATTCAGCTCTTTCATTTATCTCTTCAGGTGAGAGTGTCTTTAAATACTCTTCTAAATAATTTATGCCAAAAGTTACATGCCTTGCTTCATCACGAACAACATAATGAAGTAATTGTTTTAATAAAGGATCCTTTGTAATTGCTTTGAGCATTTGAAAAGCCGCAAGTGCAAGTCCCTCAATAATAATCTGCATACCAATAAATTTAAGATCCCATCTTTCATCAGTTAATATCTTATCTAGTAATAATTTTAGTGAAGGATTGATTGGATAATGCATACCTACTTTATCTTGAAGATATTTATTGAAAACTTCTACATGTCTAGCTTCGTCAAAAGTTTGTGAAGCAGCATAAAGCTTTGCATTATATGTTGGCGCACAACTTGCTAGTTGAGAAGCTACTAAAAGAGCGCCTTGCTCTCCATGCAAAAATTGACTCATAAGTTCGGCAGTATTATGACGGTCAAAAAGTATTTTCTCTTCCTCAGAAAGATTTTGGTATGCTTCAAGCATTTCATGAGGCAATTCTTCATCTGGTTCAATAATTCTCTCATCAGCAGGATGTGTATAATCCCAATTTAAGTCGATAGAGCCATTCCAATTTAATTCTTTACCAAGCTCATAAAGTTTTTTGATTCTGTCATCAGCAACTGTGTAATCCCAGTTATATGCACCTGTCAATGGAGTCTTAAAAATTTCTACAACATCTTCAACTTGCTTTTGGGTTAGGTTGATATCTTCATCAAAATATAATAAATCCTCTGGGGGACCGTCTTGCTTATGAATTTTCATAATATTTTACTCTTTTAATTTATATAATTGTTTAAGCTATAAACATCGAATATTTTATAATAATTGTTAATCATTGAAAAGTTTTGTTAACTCATCTAATAAAACTTCACCAAGTTCTTCAGCTCTATTAATTGTTAGTGCATTTTTATAGTATTTAGTTACATCATGACCTATTCCTATTGCCTGAAGCTCAATAGGGCTTTCATTTTCTATTTTAGAAATTATTTCTTTTAAATGATTGTCTAAAAAATCTTCTCTATTCGCAGATAAAGTGCTGTCATCTACCGGAGCTCCATCAGATATAACAATTAGAATCTTTCTTTCTTCTGGTCTTTTAGCCAATCTGTCATGAGACCAAGCAAGAGCTTCACCATCAACATTTTCTTTTAACAAACCTTCCCTGAGCATTGCACCAAAATATTTTCTTGATCTTCTCCAACTATTATCAGCACTTTTATATACTATATGTCTTATATCATTTAGTCTTCCTGGATTAGAGCGACTGCCATTTATTAGCCATAATTTTTTAGAATCTCCACCTTTCCAATGCTTGGTTGTAAATCCAAGTATTTCAGTTTTAACCTGACACCTTTCTAGGGTACTCCCAATTAAATCTGTACAAATAGCAGCTAAACTAATAGACCTACCTCGCATTGAACCAGAATTATCAATTAATAGAGTTACTACAGTATCTTTAAAATTATTTTCTGTTTCTTGCTTAAAACTTAAAGGATATCCAGGGTTTGTGATAACCCTATGAAGTCTTGCATTGTCTAATATTCCCTCATCTAAATTGAAATTCCAACTGGTATGTTGTTTTGCTAATAGCAATCTTTGAAGCCTATTTGCAAGCTTGCCAATAGTTGATATATGAGGCTTGATTAAATTATCTAATTGATTTCGAAGCCTTAAAGATTCATCAGCAGTAACTAAATCTTTTGCTTCAACTATTTCATCAAAATTTGTTGAATATATTGAATAATCTTTTTTATGTTGAGTATTAAATTGATTATTTGGGTAAGTTAAGGCTTCTATTTCTTCATCTATTGATGTGTCATCAGTTGTATTTATAGCATCTTGAATATCTACATCAATCTCACTATTAAAATCTTTAATATCTGATTTTTGTTCTTCATCAGTACTTGAATCTAAGTCTAAATTTTGATTATCTAATTCATCACTTGTACCTGGGGCCTCATTAATATCATAATCATCTTCCTGATCATCGGATATATCTTTAACTAAATTTAATTTTTTTAGAAATTCAATAGAGACTTTTTCAAATTTTTGTTGATTTTTAAGGTTTTTTAAAAGTTCTTCTTTAATCGGATTTAATGAGTCATTTAAATTATATTTTTCATTAAACTTATTCAAAATATTTTTTGATTTTTCATTTAGTTCAAAATTAGCAGCATTTTTTAACCATAAATTTGCACCATAAGATATAAAATTAAGTGACTTTTCGTCATCAAAGCTAGAACTTTTATTATCAGTAAAACTAGATAGATTCTTTTTTGAACCTAGGTACTCTGAACTGCCAAGTAGTTCTACTCGAGATATTTCTAATTCATTAAAGATCATTCTAGCTGGAAGAGTTAATGGCAACTCTTTAGTTTTTGTATGGAATAGATGCCAAAAAGCTTGAAAGTCAGATTCGCCTCTCCATTGATTTATATTTTTGGTAGATCTAGGTGCAGATGGTATTACTACATGATTTCCAGTTGGAGGTCTTTGAGACAATCCAGTATTGGATGTTATTTTATTATTTCTTGAAATAGCTTTAACTGTTGAAACAGCTGCTTCATGAAGTCGTTCTCTATTTTTTGCCCAACCCATTAATTATTGGCTGTCTGATTTAACTTCTTCAATTTCGATATTGAAACATCGCTGAAAGTACTCAGCTATTATTGACTTTTCAACATCATCGCATTTATTCAAGAAAGTTAATTTAAATGAAGTGACAAGATCTTTAAAAATTTTATAATTTTGACCCCAAGATATGACCGTCCTTGGCGACATTACAGTTGAAATGTCACCATTAGCAAAACCAGTTCTAGTTAGATTTGCCAATTTAATCATATTTTTAATATTCTCCTGATTCTTTGCTCCTTTTAGGTTCGCTAATTTTGAATTAACAACTTTTAATTCTTGATCAGGACTTAGATAATTTAAAGTTGCCAACACATGCCATCTATCCATTTGACCCTGATTGATTTGTTGTGTTCCATGATAAAGTCCTGTCATATCTCCCAATCCAACTGTATTGGTAGTAGCAAATAACCTAAAAGAAGGATGTGGAGTAAGGATTTTATTCTGGTCTAATAAAGTTAATTTACCTTCAACCTCAAGTATTCTTTGAATAACAAACATTACATCTGGACGTCCTGCATCATACTCATCAAATACTAAAGCAATAGGATTTTGAATTGACCAAGGAAGCAAGCCTTCTTGAAATTCAGTTATTTGCTTACCATCATTTAACTTAATAGCATCTTTACCAAGAAGATCTATTCTGCTGATATGGCTATCAAGGTTTATCCTTACACAAGGCCAATTTAGTCTAGCAGCAATTTGTTCAATATGAGTTGATTTCCCTGTGCCATGAAAGCCTTGAATCATAACTCTCCTATTGTGTTCAAAGCCTGCAAGAATAGATAAAGTAGTATCTTTATCAAAAACATAAGAATTATCAATTTCAGGAACCCAATCTGTTTTATTTTTAAATGCTTTTATAGATAATTTAGTATCTATATTAAATACTTTTGCAGCATCAACTCTATGGTCTGGCTTTTTAGGCAGTTCTATTGTTTTATTTATTGTCATAATTAAAAACTTTGTTTTTGGACTGCATATCCTACCTTTTGATGCTATAAAGTTCTAGTTTTTTTATAAACAATGTAAGATGTTGTTTTTAACTATAAATTAAATTTATGTCAAAAAGATTAAAAGATAAAGTTGCACTTATTACTGGTGGGGCTCAAGGACTAGGCAAAGAGATGGCAAGATTAATGCTTGCTGAATCTGCAAATGTAATTATTGCTGATATCAATGAAAGCGCATTAATTGAAACAGCTGAAGAGTTGTCATGTTCTCAAATGTTATTAGATGTAACAAAAGAAAAACAATGGCAAGAAGTAATAAAGAAAATAACTGATGATATAGGTGCTTTAAATATTCTTGTTAATAATGCCGGTATTGGAGGAGGTGGTGATATTGAGTCCACAGATTTAGAAGCATGGAATTTAGTTCATCAAGTAAATTTAGATTCAGTTTTTTTAGGCTGCAAATACTCATTACCTTTAATGAGAGAATCTGGAAATGGATCAATTATAAATATTTCATCTATGTCAGGAATAGTTGCATCTCATAACACTGCAGCATATAACTCTTCAAAAGCCGGAGTTAGACATCTTTCTAAATCTATTGCTTTACATTGTGCAAAAACTACAAATCTTGTTAGATGTAATTCTATTCATCCAGTATTTACAAGAACCTCTATGGTTCAGAGCATGATTGATGCAGCTCCTGAAAGGGATATTGAGAATAAACTTATTCAACAAATTCCCATTAGAAAGCTTGCAGAACCAATAGATATAGCAAATGCAGCAGTTTTTTTAGCCTCTGATGAATCATCTTTTATTACTGGAACAGAATTGTTGGTAGATGGCGGATTAAGTGCTACTTAAAATGAGCAATAAAAAATCACAATTAAGCAAATCACTTGAATTATTCAATTTAGAAAAAGTTGATAGGGACATTTTTAGTTGGACTGGAAAAAATGTTGGCTATAAAAGAATATTTGGTGGTCAAGTTATGGCACAAACACTTATAGCTGCATATAAAACAGTTAATGTTGAGCATTTTGCTCATTCATTTCATTCATATTTTTTAAGACCAGGGGATTTAGATAAAGCTATAACTTTTACTGTTGATAGAATTAGAGATGGTAAAAGTTTTACAACAAGAACTGTTAAAGCAATCCAAGATGGCGAAGCAATATTCAATTCTTCTATCTCATTTCAAAAAAGAGAAAAAGGATTAGAGCATCAGATAGAAATGCCTAATGTTCCTGAGCCTGAAAGTCTTAAAAGTGAAATTGAGATTAGAAAAGAGATATTAAAAGAACTAAATATGGATATAAAAGATATGCCTATGTTTATTAAGCAAAGAGAGATTGAAATGAGACCTGTTGAAAAACAAAATTATTTTAAACCTGAAAGAATGCCACCCTATAAAAATACTTGGATTAAAACCGAAGAGAAATTGCCTGAAGATGAGATTATTCAACAAGCTTTTTTATTATATATTTCTGATATGGGATTATTGGCTGCTGCAAATAACTCTGTCGGAGTAAGTTTTTTAACAAAGAATCTACAAAATGCTAGTTTAGATCATGCAATGTGGTTTCATCGAAAATTAAATCTAGATGGATGGTTCTTATATACTATAGATAGCCCTATAACAAGAAATGCACGGGGTTTTTCAAGAGGATCTATTTTTTCAAAAAATGGTGATTTAATTGCATCTTGTACTCAAGAAGGCTTAATACGAATGTGGGATTAGTACTCCCTTACTATATCTGTAAGATACTTAATTTTATCTGGATTGATGTCAGGAGTAATGCCATGACCAAGGTTAAAAATATAACCTGGAAAATCCTTATACTTATCAAGTAACTTATATGATTCTTTTTTGATGACTTCTTTTGATTCTAATAGTACTTTTGGATTTAAATTACCTTGAATAGCTATTTTGCCTTTTGCAAGATCAAGATTAAAGTTTTTCATTGACCAATACAAACTAATGCAATCTGCTGAAGTTTCAATAAGAGCAATATCATCACATTTTGGATTTCTAGAAAAAAGAATGACAGGAATATCAGATGTTATAGGATCTTGTTTTAAAGCAAATATCAGCGACTTAATATAATTATTAGAAAATATTTCAAGATCTTCTTTATTTAAAAGATTAGCCCAAGAATCAAAAATTTGAATAATATCTGCTCCTGCTTGAACTTGCTTCCTTAAGTATAAGAAACAGGCATCTGTCAATCTTGATAAAAAGAAATGAGCCTCATCTTTATTATTAATAATGAAGTCCTTGGTTTTATTAAATTCTTTAGAAGATTTACCTTCAATAGAATATGCTGCTAATGTCCATGGGCTTCCGCAGAAACCAATTAAAGGAATATTTTCTGGTATAGCATTCTTAATGTTTGTAACTGCTTGATATACATAGGATAGTTCGTCTGGATTAAAGGACCTTATTTTATTAATATCAGTAGCAGATTCGATTGGGTTTTTAAAAATTGGGCCTTTATTTTCTTCAAAGGTTACTTCCATACCCATAGCATCTGGTATTGTTAAAATATCAGAAAATAATATTGCAGCATCAAGTTTAAATGCATTCAAGGGTTGAAGGGCTAACTCACAACAAACATCAGCGTCTTTACACATATCTAAGAAATTTTTAAATTTCTTTCTTATGTCTCTATACTCAGGCATATACCTGCCAGCTTGTCTCATATACCAAATTGGTGGGGTTGATAGATTTTCTCTTTTAAGTGCTCTTAATAATAATGATTCATGATCACTCATGAAACGTATTCTATAATACTTTTACCTGCTTCTCTTCCTTCCCAAATCGCTGTAACTACTAAATCAGAGCCCCTAACCATATCTCCTCCAGAAAATATTTTTTTATTAGATGTCTGAAATTTATATTCTTGGTCTTCTTTTGCAATAACTAACCCATTCTTTTTAGTACCAATATTAAATTCATTAAACCATGAAGCCGGACTGGCTCTAAAACCAAAAGCAATAATTACTATGTCCCCATCATATATTTTTTCTGATCCTGGAATAGGTATTGGGACTCTTCTGCCATTTTGATCTTCTTCACCTAATTCAGTTCTAACAACCTTAACTCCTTCTACTTTTTTATCTCCTATAATATCAATTGGCTGGATATTAAAATCAAAGACGACACCTTCTTCTTTTGCATTTTTGACTTCTCTTCTTGAGCCAGGCATATTTTTTTCATCTCTTCTATATAAGCATGTAACTGATTCAGCGCCTTGTCTTATGGCTGTTCTATTGCAATCCATTGCTGTATCACCTCCGCCTAAAATAATTACTTTTTTGCCCTTAAAATTTATATATTCTGCTTTATTTTTATTAATATTAAGTAGTTTTTTTGTATTTGATATCAAATAATCTAAAGCTTTATAAACGCCAGGTAACTTTTCACCACTAAATCCTCCTTCAAGGGATGTATAAGTTCCCATTCCAAGAAAAATAGCATCATATTTTTCATATATTTTATTAAATGAAATATCTTTACCAATTTCTTTTCCTAAATGAAATTTTATTCCCATTTCTTCAAGTATCTTCCTTCTTCTTTTAATTACAGATTTTTCTAATTTGAATTCGGGGATGCCAAATGTTAATAATCCTCCTATTTCTTCATTTTTATCGTATACATGACTTTTGATACCAGATCTTGTTAAAACATCTGCACAAGCTATGCCTGCAGGTCCAGATCCTATGACAGCAACTTTTTTATCTGTCCATTTTCTATGAGACAAATCTGGCTTCCAGCCCATATCAAAAGCTTTTTCAGTAATATATTTTTCTATTGAGCCTATTGTTACAGCACCAAAGCCATCGTTTAATGTACAGGCACCTTCACATAATCGATCTTGTGGACAGACTCTTCCACACACCTCTGGAAGACTATTTGTTGAGTGACATAAATCTGCTGCTTCAATAATATTTCCTTCATTAACTAATTTTAACCAATCAGGAATATAATTATGAACAGGGCATTTCCATTCACAATATGGATTTCCACAATCCAAACATCGATGCGCTTGGTTTGATGCCTGGGACTGATTATACTCACCATAAATTTCAACAAAGTTTATCTTTCTCTCATTTACGGATTTTTTGGCTGGGTCATATCTTCCTACGTCTAAGAATTGGAAATTATTATTTAGTTCTTCATAGTCGGTATACTCTTTTCTATCATTTTGAATAATCCTTGTATCTTCCTTATTTTCCATAAGCTCTTTTTGCCATACATACAATTTTTCTTTTGCGGCATCGAAGTCAGAGATAGGAGAAAAAGATTTAGTATGATATTTACCTTTTAATCTTATTTTTCCATAAAAATATGGTGATCTAGGTTGAGTGAACAACAATAGACCTTTTTCAATTCTATATTGCTTATTTTTATTGGTCATTTTTAGTGATTTTGTGTATGACATAGTATGACACTTTTTTTTATTAAATGATAGTTTTGTATGATATGATTATCATTTATAAATTAATATGTCTAAACTTATTTCAAAAAATGACTTTAGAGATAATTGTGGATTTGGTCTGATCGCAGATATAAATGGAATAAAATCTCATAAAATTATTACTAAATCTATAAATGCTCTGAAAAGTATGACTCATCGAGGCGCTATAGGCGCAGATGGAAAAACTGGTGATGGCTGTGGTATTTTAGTTGACTTAGATAAAGATTTTTTTATTAATACCTTAAATAAAGAGCAAAATATTCAAATTACTAATGAATTTGCTATTGGACAAATTTTTACAAAGAAGAATATTCAAAAAGATTTATCAAAAATTAATAAAATTCTAAAAAAAGAAAATTTAATCTTAAAGGCAGTTCGAAAAGTGCCTGTTAATAAGAAGATTTTAGGAGATATAGCTTTAGAATGTTTACCTAAAATACACCAACTATTTATTCAATCCTCTGATAAGACATTTTATGAAGAAAAATTTGAGACCAATCTATACCAAGCAAGAAAATTAATTGAAGAAATATATTTTGATGATGAGAAATTATATTTTTGTAGTTTATCTTCTAAAACTATTGTATATAAAGGCTTGATGCTGCCTGATGCAATTGAAGATTTTTATCTAGATTTAAAATCTTCTAAATTTAAATCATCTATATCTGTATTTCATCAAAGATTTTCTACCAATACTCATCCGAGGTGGCATTTAGCTCAACCTTTTAGATTGCTGGCACATAATGGAGAAATTAATGCTATTAGAGGAAATAGAAATTGGGTAAAAGCAAGATCATCTAAATTTAAAAGTTCCCGTATTCCAAAAATTCAAAAATTTAAACAATTAGTTAATGAAACTGGTTCAGATTCGTCTGCTCTAGATAATATGATTGAGATTTTAATTAATGGGGGCGTTAAATTATTTAGGGCAATAAGAATGGTAATGCCTCCTGCATGGCAAAATTCTTATTTGCTTGACCCTGATATCAGAAGTTTTCATGAATATAATTCTATGCACATGGAGCCTTGGGATGGTCCTGCTGGAATTGTAATGACTGATGGCAAGTGGGCAGTATGCATGTTGGATAGAAATGGACTAAGGCCAGCTAGGTATCAGATTGATAGAGATAATATCATCACCATTGCTTCAGAAATCGGTGTATATCCAGTAGAAAATAAGAATATAACAAAAAAAGGAAGAGTTTCACCAGGTGGCATCTTAGCTATCAATACATTTACAGGTGAGATTCATAATGAAAAAGAAATAGATAATGATTTAAAATCAAAACTACCATATAGAGAATGGCTTAAAGAGAAAACTGTTTATATTGAATCTAGTCTTGATAAGTATGAAGGCCCAGGACTTAAAAAAATTAATAGTAGTGACTTTAATATTTCCTCTAAATTGTTTTTGTTACATAAAGAAGAAAGATCCTCTGTCATTAAACCCTTAGCAATTGAATCTAATGAAGGAACAGGTTCAATGGGTGATGACACAGCATTAGCTGTGATGAGTAAAATGCATAGGCAAATATATGATTACTTCAGGCAGCAATTTGCACAAGTTACAAACCCTCCAATAGATTCCTTGAGAGAAGTTAGTGTAATGTCACTTGAGACTTGCTATGGACCAGAATTAAATGTATTTGATGAAACTCCAGACCATGCAAAAAGATTAGTAACAATCTCTCCAGTACTTTCATTTAAAAAACTTCAATCAATCATTAGAAATAAACATTTTGACTCTGTAGAAATTAATCTAGAATATTCAAACAGAAAGAATCTTAAACAGGCACTACTTAAATTACAAAATGATGTAATTAATGAAGTTAAAAAGGGAAAAGTAATTATTCATTTGATTGAAAAATTACCTTCAAATAAAAAATTGCCAATAAATGCGCTTTTAGCTGTTGGTTGTGTTCATCAAAAGCTTGTTGAATTAGGTCTTAGATCGGATGCTAATTTAATTATTTCCTCTTCATCTGCTAGAGATACCCACCAAATTGCTTGTTTAATTGGATTTGGAGCAACAGCAGTTTACCCATCTCTTGCATATCAAACAATTCTTGACTTATCTGAAAGAAATGAGCTTAAAGGCTCTCCCCATGAAAATTGTGCAAGATACAGAAAAGGGGTTAATAAAGGGCTCTTAAAAATAATATCTAAAATGGGTATTTCTTCTATTTCAAGTTATAGGGGATCACAGTTATTTGAGATTGTAGGACTGAACAAAGAAATAGTAGACTTATGTTTTACAAATTCTATAAGCAGAATCGGAGGAAAGAATTTCAATGATTTAGATAATGAATTAAGAAGGCTTAATGATTATGCTAGATCTAATCTTTCTGAAATTAATGTTGGAGGATTACTAAAGTATGTTCATGGCGGAGAATATCATACGTATAACCCTGAAATAGTAAAAAAACTGCAAGAAGCAGTTTCAACTGGTTCTCAAGATGTTTATCAAGAATATGCCGATCTTGTTGATAATAGACCTCCTGCAATGTTAAGAGATATTCTTAAAATCAAATCAACCAAAAAAATAGATATAAAAAAAGTGGAACCTAATAAGAACATTTTAAAAAGGTTTGATTCTGCTGGTATGAGTTTAGGTGCATTGTCTCCAAAAGCACATGAAACTCTAGCTGAAGCAATGAATTCCCTTGGTTCAAGGTCTAACTCTGGAGAGGGTGGTGAAGCTAAAGAAAGATATAACACAAATAAAATGTCCAAAATTAAACAGGTTGCTTCAGGTAGGTTTGGGGTAACGCCTCACTATTTAGTAAATGCTGAAGTGTTGCAGATTAAGATAGCTCAAGGTGCAAAACCAGGTGAAGGTGGTCAATTACCTGGTGGGAAAGTTGATAAATTAATTGCAAAGTTAAGGTATTCAACCCCTGGAGTTACTTTAATTTCTCCACCGCCTCATCATGATATTTATTCTATTGAAGATCTAGCCCAATTAATTTTTGATCTTAAACAAGTTAATAGAAAAGCTTTAGTGTCAGTGAAGCTTGTTTCTGAGCCTGGCGTAGGAACTATAGCATCCGGAGTAGCAAAAGCTTATGCAGACTTAATAACAATTTCTGGACATGATGGTGGCACTGGAGCAAGTCCTTTAACTTCTATCAGATATGCTGGTTCACCATGGGAGCTTGGCTTGGCTGAAGCTCATCAAAGTTTAAGAAATAGCGGATTAAGACATAAGATTAGACTACAAGCAGATGGAGGTATGAAAACTGGACTTGATGTTATAAAAGCTGCAATGCTTGGAGCAGAATCATTTGGATTTGGGACTGGGCCTATGATTGCAATGGGATGCAAGTACCTTAGAATTTGCCATTTAAATAATTGCGCAACTGGAGTTGCAACACAAAGAAAAGATTTAATAAACCAACATTTTATTGGTGAAAAAGAAAAAGTTATGAATTATTTTAATTTTATTGCAACTGATGTGAGAAAGTATTTAAGTGAATTAGGTGTTAAAAAACTAGAGGATATTATTGGGCAAACTCAGTATTTATATCAATTAGAAGACATTGAAGATTATCTAAAGAATATTGATCTCTCTGCAATTTTATACACTGATTATAAAAATAAAGAATCACATTTTTGTAAAGTATCTAAAAATGACCCATGGGATAAAGGAAAACTATCTGCAAAAATATTATCTGATGCCACTAAACATATAAATCAAAATAAAAAAAGATCCTATACATACAGTATTTCAAATACAGACAGGTCTGTTGGAGGAAGTCTTTCAGGATACATTGCATCTAATTTTGGTGAAGAAGGACTTAATAATGATATAAATCTAAACTTTACAGGTTCAGCTGGCCAAAGTTTTGGATGTTGGAATGCAAACGGCCTTAATCTAACTTTAAATGGTGATGCTAATGATTATGTTGGAAAAGGCATGAATGGAGGAAGAATTATTATAAAAAATGACTCTGATTTTGCTAAAAATGATCATATGACTATATTAGCTGGTAATACTTGTTTATATGGTGCAACTGGCGGAAAAGTATTTATCTCAGGCAGTGTTGGTGAAAGATTTGGAGTAAGAAACTCAGGAGCTAGAGCAGTAATAGAGGGAGCTGGAGATCATTGTTGTGAATATATGACAGGTGGTCATATAACTGTGCTTGGATCGGTGGGGTCAAACTTTGCAGCAGGTATGACCGGTGGTTTTGCTTATATTCTTGATGAAGATAGAAGCTTTTTCGATAAATGTAATAGAGGTTTAGTTGGATTGGAGAGAATAACTACAGAAGAAATGCAGCCTCATAGAAAACATCTTAAGGAATTAATTAAAGAGCACTATAAATATACTAATAGCAAAAAAGCTAAAGATATTTTAGATGATTTTGATAGATATGAACCTAATTTTTGGCTTGTAGTGCCAAGGGCAAGCAATATACAGGATTTATTAAAAGCAACAACTGCAAATGCAGCTTAGCTCATGGCTTTAATAATATTTTTTTGATTAAATTTTGATGTTTTAAAAGCATTAAAATTTTTATCTATCAAAATTAAATTCAATTTACCATTAGTAACTTTCTTATCAGATAAAAAATATTTTTTTAGATGTGAGTATTTATATATTTTATAATCCGAGCTCAATCCTAAGGAGTTGATCATATTTATAATATTATCTAATTGATAATCCTTTATATGGCCCTCAAAGAAAGATATCTTTGATGCTATAACCATACCTAATGTTATTGCAGCACCATGCGTAATATTTTTATAATTATTATGAGCCTCAATTGCATGTCCAAAAGTATGTCCGAAATTTAATATTGCTCTAATACCGCTTTCTTTTTCATCTAGAGTAACAATTTTTGATTTTGTTTTGATTGATTCTTCTATTATATTTTTTAATATTTTGTTATCTCTCTTAATTATTTTATTTGCATTATTTTCAATTATATTTTTTAGTTTTTTATTTCCAATAAAAGCATATTTCAAGACTTCGCCCAACCCAGATTCATACTCTTTTTTTGGAAGCGTTTTTAAAAAATGAGTCGATATTAAAACAGATTTAGGATTATAAAATGATCCAATGAGATTTTTTCCTTGTTTAACATTAATACCTGTTTTACCTCCTACTGAAGAATCTACCTGTGCTAAAAGAGTGGTAGGTATTTGAATATAATCAATACCTCTTAAATATGTTGCAGCACAAAAACCAGTAATATCACCAATAACACCACCACCTATAGCTATTAAAATATCTGAACGGTCAAATTGTAAATCTAATAATTTATTTAATATTTTCTTATAACACTCAAATGATTTTGATTTTTCACCTCGACGTAATGTTAAGACATTTACATTTTTATTTTTAATACTTCCTCTTAAATCATTTATAAATTTTTTTGGAATACCGCTATCGGTAATAATTAAAACCTTATTTTGCCTATTTATATATTTATTAATGATAGCTTTTGGTGTCTTTCCGCTAGAAAGATATATTTTATATTTTGATTTACCTTTTCCAGCTGATATTTCAACCATATTCAACCTCTAATCAGATTAACTATTTCTGATGCAACTTCCTGACTAGATTTATCTCTAGTTTGGACAATATAATCAGAAACGGACTCATACAAACTTTTTCTTTTTTCATGTAATTCTTTAAGAATCTCTCCAGGATCACCATTTTTTAATAAAGGTCTATCTTTATCTTTAGAAGTTCTTTCAAGTTGAATGGAAATTGGAGTAGCTAGATAGAAAACAGTGCCCCTAGATGATAAAAGTTCTCTATTATTAGCAGATAATATTATTCCTCCTCCCGTTGAAAGGAGAATAGAATTCTTTTGCACCATTTCTTCGAGCACATTACTCTCTCTTTTTCTAAAACCTTCTTCACCCTCTAAATCAAATATCCAGTCAATTGAAGCACCAGTCCTATTTTCAATTTCTTCATCTGTATCAAAAAAAGTAAGAAACAATTCATTGGATATTATCTTTCCAACTGTTGATTTACCAGAGCCCATAGGGCCAACAATAAAAATATTCATAATTTGTATTAAATTAAGACGAGATTTTAACATCTTAATAAATAAAAACACTTTTTAAATTCTAAATGATGTATTCTCTAAAGCTAAAGTTTTAAAATATCTTATGCATAAAATTATAAAAATTTCATTTTTTTCTGGAATTCTATTATGTCTAATAGCAATCATAGTTATTCTTTCAACTTATATTTTTCTAAAACCAAGTCTTCCTAAAATTAATCTTGTTGATGAATCTGAGCTTCAGATGCCATTAAAAGTTTTTACGAAAGATGGGGTATTAATTGGAGAATTTGGAGAGATTAAAAGGAGATCAACTAGCTATGAGAAGATTCCATATGATATTAAAAATGCATTTCTTTCAGCAGAAGATGATGATTTTTTTAATCATCAAGGAATTAGTTATACAGGCCTTATTAGATCTTTTATAAGATGTTTAAGTCCATCTGGCTGTGAAGGTGGTGGAGGCACTATTTCTATGCAGGTCGTAAGAGGTTATCTATTAACAAGAGAACAAACAGTAAAAAGAAAGTTAAAAGAAATTTTTTTAGCATTAGAGTTAGAAGGTAAATTAAATAAAGAAGAAATATTTGAGCTGTATGTTAATAGAATCTTTCTTGGAAATAGATCTTATGGCATTGAGGCAGCAGCTAGCACATACTTTGATAAGGAGTTAGATGATTTAAACATTTCTGAGTCTGCAACTATTGCTGCAATAGTTCAATTACCATCAAGAATCAATCCCATTAAGGATAAAAGAAGAACTTTACAAAGAAGGAATTGGATACTATCGAGAATGTTATTGCTTAACTATATTAGTAAAGATGAATATGAAGAAGCTATTTCAAAAGAGATTAAGGTTGCTAAAAACATAAATTTATATGATGTTGATGCTAGTTATGTTGCAGAATTTGCAAGACAAGAGGTTATTAGTAGATATGGATTAAGAGCCTATAAGGAAGGATGGTCTGTATACACCACTATTGATTCCAATTCTCAAAAAGTTGCGTTAGAAAGCATGATGAACGAATTATATCTTTATGATAAAAGGCATGGTTGGAGAGAACCAGAAAACTTTTCTGATATTTTTGATACAGACCAAAAGTTACTATTAAACAATCTAGATTTAAGTTTTTTAACTTCTAATTATTACAGTGATATAGATTTCAATAAAACATTAATATCTAATAGATTGACTGATATTTTTGATTTATTTCCTTATTATAAAACACATACAAAAGCACTTGTAATTAATGTAAAAGATGATGAAGCATACTTAATTAATGAAAACTTTGAATTAATAATAATCTCATGGAGTAGTGAATATGAATGGGCCAAACAAAGATTATCCATTAATCAGCTGGGCAAAAAACCAGAAAACTTTTTTGATCTTATTAAATTGGGCGATTTTATATATTTAAAAAATCAGGAAGATTTTTTTACACTTGACCAAATACCGAACATACAAGCTTCAGTAATTTCCATTGATCCAGATTCTGGAGAAGTCATCTCATATTTAGGCGGCAAGAATTTTAATGAAAGTAATTTTGATAGAGTTAGAATGTCATATCCTCAATCTGGCTCGAGTTTCAAGCCTTTTATTTATTCCGCTGGTCTTGCAAATCAATATAATCTTTCCTCTTTAATTAATGATGCGCCAGTAGTTTTTGAAGATGAGAATCTAGAGAGTGCCTGGAGGCCTCAAAATTATACAGGACAATTTTATGGACCACTTTCTCTTAGAGAAGCTTTAACGAAATCAGTAAACATTGTTTCAATAAAACTACTAAGAGGGGTCGGCATTGAAGAATCTCATGAACACATAAAGAATTTTGGATTTAGTAAATCCAGACTTCCTAATGATCTATCTTTAGCTTTAGGTTCTGGGAACTTTTCTCCAGCTGAAATAGTTAGAGGATATAGTGTTCTGGCTAATAATGGTTTTATTACGGACATGCATTTTATAGACAATATTCAAGATAGAAATGGAGCTTATATTTTTAATCATCAAGACTATCTTCAGCAAGATGAAATTCAAGAAATAATAGCATTTCCATGGCTTGATACTCTTGAAATGAATATTAAGAAACCATATTTTGTTATCTCACCATTATCCAAAGAAGAGAAAGTGATAGATGAAAGAATAGCTTATTTAATAAAAGATACTCTTAAAGGATTTCTAAAAAGTGGAGTTGCGGGGAGGAAATCAGCTTTTTTAAATAGAGATGATATTGGCGGCAAAACAGGCACTACAAATGATTCAGTTAGCACATGGTTTTCTGGATTTCATGAAAACCTAGTGACAACAGTTTGGGTTGGAACTGATGATTTTTCTTCACTTGGTGAAAATGAATATGGGTCTACTATTGCTTTGCCAATTTGGCTAAATTATATGGATTTTAAACTAGAGTCTCTTGAAATATCAAAAGAATCAATACCTGAGAACATATCCTTTGTAAGAGTTAATAGATTAACTGGAAAAGTGGATTCCGAATCACAAGATAATATTTATTTTGAGCTTTTTTTAAAAGAAAATGTTAATTAATTTTTAAAAATACTTATTGCAAGCATTTCCCAAATATTTTCTATATATGTTGAAGGCGAGTCTTTAAATTTTGATCTAATATATCTCCCAATATTTCCTTCAAGCGTTGTTATAACTAATTGTGAAGATATACCAGGTTGAGCTTTTAAATTTGTAGTATCTTCTTTTAAAATTTGTCTAAGAACTAATTCAAACCTTTCAAAAAATTGATTGACACTTTCACTTACATTCTGCTCTCCTGATGACAAAGCCTCCCTTGATAGAAGGCGAGCAAAACCTTTATTTTTTTCTATGAATATCATAAAAAAAATAAAAGCATTCTTTACTTTATCTTTTGGTGGTAAATCACTTTTCTTAAGCTCATTGCATTTAGTAAAAATTGCTTTGTCACAAAATGAAAATAGTTCTGCATAAATCGACCTCTTGCTCGGAAAATGTCTATATAGAGCAGCTTCAGTTATTTTTGATTTTTTGGCTAATGATGCAGTAGTTATTTTTGATAGATTTCTTTCCTCTAGCATCCCAGCTAATGATTCAAGAATAATATTCTTCCTATCTTTTTTCATTATTAAAGTAAATTTATATCAATATTAGGACAAATGCGAGAAAGTTCATTTAAAAAATCATTTTTAATTTTATTTAAGCTATCTTCAGAATCTCCTTCAAATCTTAAAACTAGTTTAGGAGTAGTATTTGAAGCTCTTATTAAACCCCAACCATTCTTAAAATTTATTCTTAGACCATCGATAGTAATCTTTTCACCTTCAAGAGCACATTTTGAAGAAAATTCTTCTATTATTTTAAATTTAGTTTCGTCAGTTACATCTATATTTAATTCAGGAGTAGAAAATAGCCTTGGCAATTCATCATTTATCTCTTCAACTGTTTTATTATATTTAGATATAAGTTCTATAATTCTTGCTCCAGAATAATGACCATCATCAAATCCATACCATTTGTCATTAAAAAATATATGTCCACTCATCTCACCAGCTAGTAATGGATTGTGTTTTTTAATACCTTTTTTTATATAAAAATGTCCTGTTGGCGACATAATAGGATTGCCGCCTAATTTTTTTATCATATTAGGTAAGGCATTAGAGCACTTTACATCAAAAATGATTGATCCTTTTTTTAACGAAAGGATATCCTGGCAAAACATCATAAGGATTTTATCAGGAAATATAATTTCTCCTTTATTTGTTACAAGACCAACCCTGTCTCCATCTCCATCAAAAGCCAATCCTAGATCTGCATTATTTTTTTTTACTTCTTCTATTAAGTCCATTAGATTTTCTATTTTTCCTGGATCAGGATGATGGTTTGGAAAGTTTCCATCTACTTTACTATATAATTCAATAACCTCGCATCCAAGATTATTAAAGAGCTCTGGGGCGATGCATCCAGCAGCACCATTACCACAATCAAGAACGACCTTAATTTTTTTATCTTTTTTAATATTAATATTTTCTATGACTTCATCTATATATTCATTTTTAAAATCTTTTGAGATAATTTCTCCAGGAGATACTGAGACTTTCTTACTTTTCTTTAGAAGCTTAAGGATTTCACTTCCTGATACAGGCTTATCATTGATTACAAGCTTAATACCATTATGATTTTTTGGATTATGACTTCCAGTAATCATTAAACCGCTTTTAGATTTATTTTTCTTTGCAGCATAGTATAGAAGGGGTGTTGTCACCAAACCAATATCAACAACGTCTATACCGCAATCTAATAAACCACTTGCTATTGAATCTAGAAGCTTCTTTCCTGATAGCCTTCCATCTCTTCCAATAAAGATTTGACTTATTTTCTCTTCATGGCATTTATAAGCTATAGCTATAGCTATACGATTGACAACATCTTCATTTATTTCATCTGGATAAATACCCCTGATATCGTATTCTCTAAAAATTGATTCTGTTATTTCCATTTTTTTCTTTAGTTATATCTATGATTTTGTAATAATAGCTAATCTTAATTATATCTTGATAAAGTGTTTGTAAATACTGAAAAAAAATTAATATGGAAAAATGGTTCATTTGAAAATTGGAATGAATCTAATGTTCATATTCTTTCTCATACCTTACATTATGGAACTGGAGTATTTGAGGGAGTTCGAGCTTATCAAACATCAAATGGCGCCGCGATATTTAGACTTAAAGAACATACAAATAGACTTTATGATGCTGCCGAGAAAATAAATATAAAAATCCCTTTTACAAAAGAAGAATTAAATATTGCTCAATGTGAGGCAATCAATTCTAATAATTTAAATGAAGGCTATATAAGACCAATAGTTTATCTAGGAAATGAAGGCTTAGGATTAAGGGCAAAAGACCTTACTGTAAATGTTGCGATTGCAGCATGGGAATGGCCTTCATATATGGATCCAAAAGCAAAAGAAAAAGGCATTGCAATAATTAAATCTTCACATAGACAATATGAAAATCCTATACATTCAGGCAATAAGATTATTGGCACATATTTCAGTAATACAATGGCTTTACATGAGGCTTTAGATAAAGGTGCAGATGAAGCTTTGATGATGGATAAAAATAATTTTATTTCTGAAGGAAGTGGGGAAAATATCTTTTTAGTCAAAGATGGAATTATTTATACCCCTACAACCAATAATTGTCTTAATGGTATAACTCGACAATCAGTTATCGAAATTGCTAAAGATAATGGATTTAAAGTTATTGAAAAAGATCTTGAATATGAAGATTTACTTGATGCAGATGAGGCTTTTTTTACAGGGACGGCAGTTGAAATAACGCCTATAACAACCTTAGATAATAAATCTATTAATGAAGGTAATAAAGGAAATATTACTGCCGAGCTTCAACAAAAATTTGAAGAAATAGTTTCAGGAAATAATGAAACTTATAAAAATTGGCTGACATATACAAAACAATAACTTTTGCAGCAATTAAATATAGCAATACTTAGTTATAGGAGCGCTCAGTTTGGAGGCGGTCAGGGAGTATATGTAAAAGATATTTCATATCGTTTAAGTCAAATGGGGTATAACGTTGATGTTATTTCTGGACCTCCATATCCTGACCTTGATAAAAGTATCAATCTTATAAAATTACCAGGCTTGAACTTATTTGAAACATTTTCATTTAAAGATAGATTAAATAAATTCTTAAATAAGAAGAATAAAAGTCTTGATGATATCTATGAATTTTTTTCTGTATTATTAGGTGGTTTTCCTGAATTAAAGACTTTTGGCTTTAGAGCTAATAACTTCCTAATAGACAATGATAAGTATGATTTAATTATTGATAATCAATCTTTGAGTTATGGTATGTTAGAGATTCAAAAAAGATTCCCATTAATTGAAATCATTCATCATCCTATTACCTTTGATTTTAAATTTGAGCTAGCTGCATCAAATAAAATCAAGTATAAAATCTCTAGGTATAGATGGTATTCTTTCCTAAAA
>MDTG01303964.1_pt1 | contig 27966 bp, 31 predicted proteins | sample 811421 | NCBI WGS metagenome assembly MDTG01 (sample SAMN05326645, study PRJNA326480) | marine metagenome | isolation source: seawater | place: Pacific Ocean: South East | collected 2011
CCGCGTCACAAACAGCGCCAAGGCTGAGTGTGGTTGTTGCGTAATAAGCCCGGCAGCTAGTGCGCTGCCGGGTTGATTATTTGTTTTTACAGCGTTAATATCTCGCGCCCTATTTCTTGGCTTCCGGGGCGTAGGTAGCTGTCAATTGGAGTTCCACTGAATGGCCCGTATTGCAGGCGTAAACATTCCGGATAACAAACACACTGTTATCTCGCTGACCTACATCTTTGGTGTTGGTCGCACTACTGCACAGAAAATCTGTGCTGCGACCGGGGTTAACCCGGCTGCAAAGATCAAAGATCTCTCTGACGAGCAGATCGAGCAGCTGCGTGGCGAAGTTGCCAAGGTGAATACCGAAGGCGACCTGCGTCGTGAAGTGAACATGAAAATCAAGCGCTTGATGGATCTGGGTTGCTATCGCGGCCTGCGTCATCGTCGCGGTCTTCCGGTTCGCGGTCAGCGTACCAAGACCAACGCGCGTACCCGTAAGGGCCCGCGTAAGCCGATCCGCAAGTAATCGCATTAGCGAATCGACAGGAATTTAATCATGGCTAAACCTGCTGCTCGTACTCGTAAGAAAGTCAAAAAGACGGTGGTTGATGGCATCGCCCATATCCACGCTTCTTTTAACAACACAATCGTGACCATTACTGACCGTCAGGGCAACGCTCTGTCTTGGGCTACCTCCGGTGGTTCGGGTTTCCGCGGTTCACGTAAGAGCACTCCGTTTGCTGCCCAGGTGGCTGCAGAACGTGCTGGTCAAGCTGCGCTGGAATACGGCCTGAAGAACCTCGACGTTAACGTCAAAGGTCCAGGTCCCGGCCGTGAGTCCGCTGTCCGTGCATTGAACGGCTGCGGTTACAAGATCGCCAGCATCACCGATGTGACGCCCATCCCGCACAACGGATGCCGTCCTTCGAAGAAGCGTCGCGTGTAATCAGGAGACAGTGAGAAATGGCTCGTTACATTGGTCCCAAATGCAAACTGTCTCGTCGTGAAGGCACTGATCTTTTCCTGAAGAGTGGCGTACGCGCTCTGGAATCGAAGTGCAACATCGAAGCAGCCCCAGGTATCCACGGTCAGCGCCGTAGCCGTCAGTCTGACTACGGCACTCAGCTGCGTGAGAAGCAAAAAGTTCGTCGTATCTATGGCGTACTTGAGCGTCAGTTCAGCGGTTATTACAAAGAAGCAGCCGGCAAGAAAGGCGCTACTGGTGAGAACCTTCTGCAACTGCTCGAGTGCCGTCTGGATAACGTTGTTTACCGTATGGGCTACGGCGCTACCCGCGCTGAATCCCGTCAGTTGGTATCGCACAAGGCGATCAGCGTAAACGGTAAGACTGTAAACGTTCCGTCTTTCCAGGTTAAAGCTGGTGACGTCGTTGCAGTACGTGAGAAATCGAAGAATCAGCTGCGTATTGTTCAAGCTCTTGAACTGTGTGCACAGCGCGGCCGCGTTGAATGGGTAGAAGTAGACACCGCAAACAAGTCTGGCGTTTTCAAAGCCGTTCCTGTTCGTAGTGACCTCTCCGCTGACATCAACGAAAGCCTGATTGTCGAGCTCTACTCCAAGTAAGGGCTAGAAAATAGGTGTATCCATGCAGATTTCGGTAAATGAGTTCCTGACCCCCCGCCATATTGATGTGCAGGTGGTCAGTCCGACCCGCGCCAAGATCACTCTCGAGCCTCTCGAGCGTGGCTTTGGCCATACCCTGGGCAATGCGTTGCGTCGCATCTTGTTGTCCTCCATGCCTGGCTGTGCAGTAGTCGAGGCCGAGATTGATGGTGTGCTCCACGAGTACAGCGCAATCGAAGGTGTTCAGGAAGACGTAATTGAAATCCTGCTCAACCTTAAAGGTCTGGCTGTTAAGCTGCATGGCCGTGACGAAGTGACACTGACTCTGGCGAAAAAGGGCTCGGGCGTAGTTACCGCTGCCGATATTCAGCTGGATCATGATGTTGAAATCGTTAATGGCGACCACGTGATTGCCAACCTGGCCAGCAATGGCGCGCTGAACATGAAGCTCACCGTAGCTCGTGGTCGCGGCTATGAGCCAGCAGACAGCCGTCAGAGCGATGAAGACGAAAGCCGCAGCATTGGTCGCTTGCAGCTTGACGCTTCGTTCAGCCCTGTTCGTCGCATCTCATACGTGGTGGAAAACGCTCGTGTTGAGCAGCGTACCAACTTGGACAAGCTGGTCATCGACCTGGAGACCAACGGTACTCTGGACCCTGAAGAGGCCATTCGTCGTGCCGCTACCATTCTGCAGCAGCAGTTGGCAGCGTTCGTCGACCTCAAAGGCGACAGCGAACCTGTTGTGATCGAACAAGAAGACGAGATCGATCCGATCCTGCTTCGCCCAGTAGATGACCTGGAATTGACCGTACGTTCGGCTAACTGCCTCAAGGCAGAAAACATCTACTACATTGGTGATCTGATTCAGCGCACCGAAGTAGAGCTGTTGAAAACCCCGAACCTGGGCAAGAAATCCCTGACTGAAATCAAGGATGTTCTGGCTTCTCGCGGTCTGTCCCTCGGTATGCGCCTCGACAACTGGCCGCCGGCAAGTCTGAAGAAAGACGATAAGGCGACTGCCTGATCGTCATCATCACCGAACGTGAGTTTGGTAAGGAATTGAACCATGCGTCATCGTAAAAGTGGCCGTCACCTCAGCCGCACTAGCGCTCACCGCAAGGCCATGTTTCAAAACATGGCGGTATCGCTGTTCGAGCACGAGCTGATCAAAACTACTCTTCCGAAAGCTAAAGAGCTGCGCCGCGTTGCCGAGCCGCTGATCACTTTGGCTAAAGAAGACAGCGTTGCTAACCGCCGTCTGGCCTTCGACCGTACTCGTTCGAAAGCCATCGTTGGTAAGCTGTTTAACGATCTGGGCAAGCGCTACGCCACCCGTCAGGGCGGTTACCTGCGTATTCTCAAGTGCGGTTTCCGCGCTGGCGATAATGCTCCGATGGCTTACGTAGAACTGGTTGACCGTCCGGTCGGTGGTTCTGTAGAAGCTGCTGAGTAAGCTGTAGATCATCGAAAGAGCCGGGCTTTTAGCCCGGCTTTTTTGTTTTTGAAGTGGAGATTATTCCGCACGTCGTGTTTGATATTGTGTGCGGGAACAAGCTCGGGTATGGTGCAGCCCGAACTTGAAACGCCGTATTCGGCCCCCATAAGAAAAAGCACATCATGCCCGAACCTTCTGCTTTAAGCCTTATCCCTCCTGCGGTCGTGCTGGTCCTGGCCATTTGGCTGCGCCGCCCGATCTTCGCCCTCATCATTGGTGCAGTGGCTGGTCTTCTGCTGATATCCCCTGAGCAAGCGCTGGGTAATTTTTCCGACATTTCCCTCAAGGTGATGCAGGACGAAACCATTGGCTGGTTGATCCTGGTCTGCGGCAGCTTTGGTGCTCTTATCGCCTTGCTGGTTCGCACCGGTGGCGCGCTGGCTTTCGGTCGTTCAGCGCTGAAGCTGTGCAAGGGACGTCGTTCCTCCCTGCTGATGACCTGCGTATTGGGCTTGGTGATCTTTATCGACGATTACCTCAATGCGCTCACCGTCGGCGAGACCATGAAGCGTGTAACTGACCGCTTCAAGATTTCCCGCGAAATGCTCGCCTATGTGGTGGATTCCACAGCAGCACCGGTCTGCGTGCTGGTTCCCTTGTCGACCTGGGCGGTGTTCTTTGGCGGTCTGCTCGAGAGCAATGGCGTTGCCGATGCCGGTCAAGGTGTGTCGGTTTACATGCAAGCCATCCCTTACATGTTCTACGCCTGGTTGTCTGTAATTCTGGTGATTCTGGTGTGCATGGGCGTGGTCCCGGCTTTCGGCCCGATGCGCAAAGCTGAGAATCTTGCCCGTCACGGCTCTGCCGGTGCCATGCACGTTGGCGAGTTCGCGCCTGAGCACAACTATTCTATGAAGGCTGTTGAAGCCGAGATGGAGCACGCGGACAAAGAGGGTGGCAAGCTCTATAACTTCCTCGCGCCGCTGTTGTTCCTCGTTGCTGCTACCGTCTACTTCGACATCGATGTGTGGAAAGGCATGCTGGCCACTTTGGTTTTCATCGTGCCGTTCTATCTGATCCAGCGCCTGATGCCGATGTCTGAAATGTTCGAAGAGATGATGGATGGTTTCAAGACCATGCTTCCGGCGATCGGCACTGTAATCGCTGCCTTCGTGTTTAAAGAAGTCTGTGATCAGTTGCATCTTTCCCTGTACGTGATCGACTCGCTCAAGCCATACATGACCCCGCAAATGATGCCGGCAATCGTCTTCCTGTCGATGGCTATTCTGGCGTTCGCTACTGGCTCGTCCTGGGGCATCTTTGCCGTGACGATTCCGATCGTAATGCCATTGGCTCATGCGCTGGATGCTGACATCCCGCTGGTTTTGGGTGCCTTGCTCTCTGCCTCTGCTTTCGGCAGCCAGGCATGCTTCTACAGCGATTCGACCGTACTGGCGGCGCAAGGCTCGGGTTGTGACCTGATTAGCCACGCGGTGACTCAGTTGCCTTATGCGCTGATTGCAGCCTCCCTGGCCTTTGTCGGCTTTTTGCTGATGGCCTGATACTGCGCTGTACTCCAAAAAAACGGGCCGAGTGCCCGTTTTTTTGTGTCGCTAACTAATGGAGTTCGATAGTTAAAAGCTAATGATGCGTTGGGTTTAATAAATTAGTGCCGCGACTGGTTTGTACTTATTCTTGGTTCATCGCTGGTTAGCCAGCAATAAGTCGCAAACAAGGAGCGATGCCATGACCTACAAGACCATTCAGACCACCAGTGCCGGTAACCCGATTGCCGATAACCAGAACTCACTGAGTGCGGGTCCGCGCGGCCCCTTGTTGCTTCAGGACTATCAGTTGATCGAAAAACTCGCTCATCAGAACCGTGAGCGTATCCCTGAGCGTGTTGTGCACGCCAAGGGCTGGGGCGCGTTCGGTACGCTTACTGTTACTCACGATATTAGCCAATACACCAAAGCCAAACTGTTCGCGGAAGTGGGCAGTAAGACCCAGATGCTCGCACGTTTCTCGACTGTAGCCGGCGAGCAGGGCGCAGCAGACGCCGAGCGCGATGTACGCGGCTTCGCCTTGAAGTTCTACACCGATGAAGGCAACTGGGATCTGGTGGGGAATAACACGCCGGTGTTCTTCGTGCGTGACCCGCTTAAATTCCCGGATTTTATCCACACCCAGAAGCGTCACCCAAAAACCAATCTGCGCTCGCCGACCGCCATGTGGGACTTCTGGTCGTTGTCGCCAGAAAGCCTGCACCAGGTGACGATTTTGATGTCGGATCGTGGCTTGCCGACCGATGTGCGCCATATTAATGGCTACGGTTCGCACACCTACAGCATGCTCAACGCTGAAAACCAGCGGGTGTGGGTCAAGTTCCACTTCAAAACCCTGCAAGGCCATAAGCACTGGACCAACGCCGAGGCGAGCACAGTGGTCGGCAATAGCCGCGAAACCACCCAGGAAGACCTGTTCTACAGCATCGAGAAGGGTGACTTCCCGAAATGGCGTATGTGCATTCAGGTGATGACCGAGGAGCAAGCGAAGCACACCTCGTTCAATCCGTTCGATCTGACCAAGGTCTGGCCGCATGGCGAGTTTCCGCTGATCGAGGTCGGCATCATGGAACTCAACCGTAACCCGGAAAACTATTTCGCCGAGATCGAGCAAGCCGCCTTCTCGCCTTCGAACATCATCCCTGGCATTGGTTTCTCGCCAGACAAGATGCTCCAGGCCCGGGTGTTCTCCTATGCCGATGCGCACCGCTACCGTTTGGGTACGCATTACGAAGCGTTGCCGGTGAACGCGCCGAAAAATCCGGTGCACCATTACCACAAGGACGGCGCCATGCGCTTTATGCCGAACAATCCTAATGCGGATGCCTACTACGAGCCGAACTCGTACAACGGTCCGGTCGAGGCGCCTGAATATGCCGAGCCGCCGCTGCCACTCGAGGGTGACGCTGACCGCTTCAACCATCGCGAAGGTAACGATGATTACAGCCAGCCGCGGGCGCTGTTCGCCTTGTTCGATGATGCGCAGAAGCAGCGCTTGTTCAGCAATATCGCTGGCGCGATGGCAGGAGTGCCTGAGTTCATTGTCGAGCGGCAACTGGCTCACTTCGACCTTGTGCATGCCGACTACGGCAATGGCGTTCGGGCCGCACTAAAAGCCAATAAGTAAACTATGCTTCAGTGAGCGCCCCCGTTATGGGGGCGTTTTGCTTGACCCAACCGGCTGATGAGCGGAGCATTGGCGCTATATTCAGTTTCACGTGCAAGGATTTGCCCCATGAAAGGCCACGCCGAAGTCATTTCTTATCTGAAAACGCTGCTCAAAGGCGAACTCGCTGCGCGTGATCAGTACTTCATTCACTCGCGCTTTTATGAAGACTGGGGCTACAGCAAGCTCTATGAACGCATCAATCACGAGATGGAAGAAGAAACCCAGCATGCGGATGCATTGCTCAAGCGGATTCTTTTCCTCGAAGGCACGCCGGACATGGCCCCGGATGCTTTCACCTTCGGTAAGAACGTGCCTGAGATGCTCAAGCTTGATCTAAAGCTTGAGTACCATGTGCGTGCTGCATTATGCAAAGGCATGGCCTTGTGCGAAAAGCATCAGGACTACACCAGCCGCGATATCCTGTTGGCGCAGCTTAAAGACACCGAAGAGGATCATGCCTATTGGCTGGAAATCCAGCTGCAACTGATCGAGAAGATCGGTCTGGAGAACTACCTGCAATCGCAGATGTAGTTTTCAAGGCGCAAAAAAATCCCCCGCAGGCCTGGCGTGCGGGGGATTTTTATTGCCTGCAGTTAACCTCAGGCGGGCTGGTCGCGGTCTCGCTCAAGTAATGGCTTGAGGAAGTGGCCGGTGTGTGACTGCTCCATGCTGGCGACTTCTTCAGGTGTGCCGACCGCAATGATCTGGCCACCTTTTGAGCCGCCCTCGGGGCCGAGATCCACCAGCCAGTCGGCGGTCTTGATCACATCGAGGTTGTGCTCGATCACCACGACGGTGTTGCCGTGGTCACGCAGGCGATGGAGGACTTCGAGTAGCTGCTGAATATCCGCAAAGTGCAGGCCTGTGGTCGGCTCATCGAGGATATACAGAGTCTTGCCCGTGTCGCGCTTGGACAGCTCACGCGACAGCTTAACCCGCTGCGCTTCACCGCCAGACAACGTCGTCGCGCTCTGGCCGAGCTTGATGTAAGACAAGCCCACATCAATCAGGGTTTGCAGTTTGCGTGACAGGGCCGGCACGGCGTCGAAGAAGTCACGGGCTTCCTCGATGGTCATGTCGAGCACCTCGGTGATGCTCTTGCCCTTGTACTTCACTTCCAGGGTTTCACGGTTGTAGCGCTTGCCCTTGCACACGTCGCACGGCACATAGATATCCGGCAGGAAGTGCATTTCGACCTTGATCACCCCATCGCCCTGGCAGGCTTCACAGCGTCCACCCTTGACGTTGAACGAGAAGCGGCCCGGCCCGTAACCGCGTGAACGCGATTCCGGCACGCCGGCAAACAGTTCACGAATTGGTGTGAACAAGCCGGTGTACGTGGCCGGGTTCGAGCGCGGCGTACGACCAATTGGGCTTTGGTCGATGTCGACGACTTTATCCAGATGCTGCAAACCATCGCAGCTGTCATGCGCCGAGGCTTCCAGCGTCGTCGCACCGTTCAGTGCAGTGGCGCTCAACGGGTAGAGCGTGTTGTTGATCAGTGTCGACTTGCCCGAGCCGGACACGCCGGTGACGCACGTCAGCAGGCCAATTGGAATTTCCAGATTGACGTTGCGCAGGTTATTGCCGCGAGCGCCTTTGATCTTCAGCAGCTGTTTGCGGTTCGGCGGCGTGCGCTTGTTCGGTACTGCGATCTTGACCCGGCCCGACAGGTATTTCCCGGTCAGCGAATCCGGATGCGCCATTACCTCGGCCGCCGTGCCTTCGGCAACGATTCGACCACCGTGCACGCCGGCACCCGGGCCGATGTCCACCACGTAGTCAGCCATGCGAATGGCGTCTTCGTCGTGCTCGACAACAATTACCGTGTTGCCGATGTCGCGCAGATGGCGCAGCGTGCCAAGCAGACGCTCGTTGTCGCGCTGATGCAGGCCAATCGACGGCTCGTCGAGGATGTACATCACCCCGACCAGGCCGGCGCCAATCTGGCTGGCCAGACGAATACGCTGAGCTTCACCGCCCGAGAGCGTGTCGGCGCTGCGATCAAGCGTCAGGTAATCGAGACCGACGTTGACCAGAAACTGCAGGCGCTGGCAGATCTCTTTGAGAATCTTGTCGGCAATTTCACCACGGCGGCCGGGCAGGGTAAGGCTGCTGAAATATTCAGCCGCATCGCCAATCGGCAAACCGGTCACCGCCGGCAGCGTGCGTTCACCGACCCACACATGGCGGGCTTCACGGCGCAGGCGCGCACCGCAACAGTCCGGGCACGGTTGGGTGCTGAGCAGCTTGCCGAGTTCTTCGCGCACGCTGCTCGATTCGGTCTCGCGGTAGCGGCGATCGAGGTTCGGCACGATGCCTTCGAACGGGTGCGAGCGTTTAACGATATCGCCACGATCATTGAGGTAGCGGAAATCAACCGCTTGCGTGCCGCTGCCGAACAGAATGACTTTCTGATGCTCGGCACTGAGATCGTCGAAGGGGATTTCCAGGCTGAAACCGTAATGCGCCGACAGCGAGCCGAGCATCTGGAAGTAATAAACGTTGCGCCGGTCCCAGCCGCGAATCGCGCCTTCGGCCAAGGTCATCTCGCCGTTGATCAGGCGCTTGGTGTCGAAGAATTGCTTAACACCCAGACCGTCGCAAGAAGGGCAGGCGCCTGCGGGGTTGTTGAACGAGAACAGCTTCGGCTCAAGCTCGCTGATCGAATGGCCGCAATGCGGGCAGGCGAAACGGGCGGAGAAGATAATCTCTTTGAGGTCGCTGTCTTCGTCATCCATTGGCGCGATGAGCGCAATACCGTCAGCCAGATTCAGCGCGGTCTCGAACGATTCGGCCAGGCGCTGTTGCAGGTCTGCACGCACCTTGAAACGGTCAACGACCACATCAATGCTGTGCTTCTTCTGTTTATCCAGTTTGGGCAGCTCATCAAGCTCATGCAGCCGGCCATTGATGCGGGCACGCACAAAACCCTGGGCGCGCAGCTCCTCGAATACCGAGAGATGCTCACCTTTGCGCTCGCGCACAACTGGCGCCAACAGCATCAACTTGCTGCCTTCGGGCAATGCCAGCGCCTGATCAACCATCTGGCTGACGGTTTGCGCTTCCAGCGGAACGTCGTGATCCGGGCAGCGCGGAATACCCGCGCGTGCATACAGCAGACGCAGGTAGTCGTAGATTTCGGTGATTGTGCCGACAGTCGATCGCGGGTTGTGCGATGTCGACTTTTGCTCGATTGAGATAGCCGGCGACAAACCTTCGATCGTGTCGACGTCGGGTTTTTCCATCATCGACAGGAATTGGCGGGCATACGCCGAAAGTGATTCGACGTAACGGCGCTGGCCTTCTGCATAAAGCGTGTCGAACGCCAGTGATGACTTGCCCGAGCCAGACAAGCCGGTGATGACAATCAGCTTGTCCCGCGGCAGAGTCAGGTCGATATTCTTCAGGTTATGGGTTCTAGCCCCACGTATCAGAATCTTGTCCACAAACAGCGGCCTCGCTTGGCGGGCGGAGAAACGATCAAGTATACGGCCGGGACGCCCCCTGCGGCAAAGTGCGCTCCTGTGCCGCAGGTTAGATGACTGGTAGAATCGTCGGCTTGTTCGAATAGGGTCAATTCAATGCACGATCTGCACAGCGAGCGTATGAGTGGTAGCGAAACCCGTGCGGCGGGTGGTCTGGCAATGGTTTTTGCCTTTCGTATGCTCGGCATGTTCATGGTTTTGCCGGTGTTAGCAACCTATGGAATGGACCTCAAGGGCAGTACGCCCGCGCTTATCGGTTTGGCCATTGGCGCATACGGCCTGACTCAGGCCTTTTTCCAAATCCCGTTCGGGGTGATTTCTGATCGTATCGGCCGGCGTCCGGTTATCTATCTCGGGCTGCTGATTTTTGCTGCCGGCAGTGTGCTGGCCGCAGGCGCGGATTCTATCTGGGGTGTTATTGCAGGCCGCGTGCTGCAAGGCGCAGGCGCTATTTCTGCGGCGGTCATGGCCTTGCTTTCGGACCTCACACGCGAGCAACACCGAACCAAGTCGATGGCCATGATCGGCATGAGCATCGGCCTGTCGTTCGCCGTGGCGATGGTCGTCGGGCCATTGCTGACGCGCGCATTCGGACTCTCCGGGTTATTTTTGGCGACCGCTGGTCTGGCGATTGTCGGCATGTTGATTATTGCCTTTGTGGTGCCGTCTTCTGCAGGGCCGCTGCAGCACCGTGAGTCGGGCGTGGCCAAGCAAGCGCTGATCCCGACCCTGAAGAATCCGGACCTGTTGCGTCTCGATCTGGGGATTCTGGCACTGCACGCCATACTCATGGCGAGCTTTGTGGCGCTGCCGCTGGCGCTGGTTGAGCAGGGTAACTTGCCTAAAGAGCAGCACTGGTGGGTGTACCTGACAGCCTTGCTGATCGGCTTCTTCGGCATGGTGCCGTTCATTATCTATGCCGAGAAAAAACGCCAGATGAAGCGCGTGCTGGTCGGCGCAGTCGCGGTGCTGATGCTGTGCGAACTTTATTTCTTCGAGTTCGGCACGAGTCTGCAAGCGCTGGTGATCGGTCAGGTCGTGTTTTTCACCGCATTCAACCTGCTCGAAGCCTCGCTGCCATCGTTAATCAGTAAGGTAGCCCCAGCAGGCGGTAAGGGCACCGCGATGGGCGTGTACTCGACCAGTCAGTTTCTCGGGGCCGCGATTGGTGGCATTGTCGGTGGCTGGATGTATCAGCATTACGGACTTTCAGGTGTATTCATCGGGTGTGCGGCAATGGCGCTTCTTTGGCTCATCTTTGCTGTTAATATGAAGGAACCTCCATACGTAACCAGCCTGCGCTTGCCGTTGAGCGCAGCCTCGCTGCAAGATGTCGGATTGGTCGAACGTTTAATGGCAGAGCCCGGTGTGGCGGATGCTGTAGTAGTGGCCGATGAGTCAGCCATCTACATCAAAGTGGATACTCAACAATTGGATCGCCCGTCACTGGATCGCTTGATTGGATCAGCCCCGGTGATGAGCTGAAAGCTTAGGAGAACGTTATGGCCCGTGGGGTTAACAAAGTCATTCTGGTCGGTACCTGCGGACAAGATCCGGAGACCCGCTACCTGCCAAACGGTAACGCGGTTACCAACCTGAGCCTGGCTACCAGTGAGCAGTGGACCGACAAGCAAACCGGTCAGAAGGTCGAGAAGACCGAATGGCACCGCGTTTCAATGTTCGGCAAAGTGGCTGAAATTGCTGGCGAGTATCTGCGTAAAGGTTCGCAGGTCTACATCGAAGGCAAGCTGCAGACCCGTGAGTGGGAAAAAGACGGTATCAAGCGTTACACCACCGAAATCGTGGTCGACATGCAAGGCACCATGCAACTGCTCGGCGGTCGTCCGAACAACGACAGTGGTGATTCCGCTCCACGTCAGCAGCGTCCTGCGCCGCAACAGCGTGCACCACAGCCTCAGGCTGCGCCACGTCCTGCGCCGGCTCCACAGCCAGCCGCTGACTACGACAGCTTCGATGACGATATCCCGTTCTAAGTAACGGATGATGTAATCATCTAAAAGTTGTTGATGAAGCCTCCGTTTACGGGGGCTTCATCGTTTCTGCTCAATTGAAATGGCGACACTCATTGCACGCGCAGTGCAGCGTTGAATGGGGCTGATCGCGCTTACTTGCCACCCTGGGCTTTGATGTCGCCCTTGGTGCCCGCGTCGGTGTCCATCCAGAAGCTGGCGGCATCGGGATAGTCGGTTACGGTGTAGGTGATCATGCCTTGCTGGAAATGCAGCGCGCCGCCAGTGTGTTTGGCTTTCACCGACTTGCCGTTGACCCAGACCTGATTTTTCGCGTCGATACGGATTTTCGCGACGGTTAGTCCTTCGTCACTTACGGCCGTCAGCTGTCGGTCACCGTGCCCAGTACTGGCTTTTGGGGTGGCTTCGGTCTGGCTGCTGCCGTAACCCGCTTTGGCATTTTCGGCTTTGGTTTTATTGATGTCGCAGCCTTGCATCTCGGATATCTGAGTGCACCCGGAGCGTTCGAGTTTCTCCCGGTACTTGCTGTCAATCGCGTTGGCGTTCAGGCAAACCAATGAAACAACCGCGCCAACCAGTAGTGTATTTATGCGCATGATGTTGATCCTTTTTGAAGGTTACCTAAGCGTAATCAATAATCCGGACTTGACCCGTGCCATCCGAAGGGCGGCGATGGGCGTGGCGACCCGGCAATAGCGCGACTTAATCAAACTAAACTGACGTGGGTCATGTGATACTTTATCTGCCCGCGTTAAGTGGGCGTTTTCATGTGACCTGATTTTGTTTTTGCTCGCCTGAGCTTTAGTATGCAAGTTATGTGACCTCACAGAAGCTTTGTTAGCTTTCTCTTATTTATAACCGTACTGATTGCTGAGATAGCTATCGATTATGCGAATGCGTTTGATGCTGTTAGGTGGTGGCAATGTGCTGGGGCAGGCGCTGATTCAGCAGGGCGCCGAGGAAGACATTGGCTTTCTGGCACCCAAGCCGCCGGAGTCGGGTTGGGATGCTGCCAGCCTGACTCAGTTGCTCGATGAGACTCGCCCGGATGCCCTGATCAATCTGGCGTATTACTTCGACTGGTTTCAGGCCGAGACAGTGACGCCTGCGCGCTTCAACGAGCAGCAGCGGGCGGTCGAGCGTCTGGCTGAGTTGTGCAAGCACCATGAAATCATGCTGATTCAGCCTTCAAGCTATCGCGTATTCGATGGCTCGCGGGCGACTGCTTACAGTGAAAAAGACGAGCCTGCACCTTTGGGTTTGCATGGTCAGGCCATGCGATACCTTGAGCAAAGTGTCCGTGCTACCTGCCCGCGACATGTGCTGTTGCGCTTTGGCTGGCTTCTGGATGGCAGCCCCGATGGGTTGCTGGGGCGTTTCCTGAGCCGCGCCGAGCGTGATGAAGCGTTGTATCTGGCAGATGACCGGCGCGGTAATCCGACGCCAATTGATGACGCCGCGCGGGTGATACTCGCGGTACTCAAGCAACTGGATTGCATGACTCCGCTGTGGGGGACTTACCACTACGGCGGCCACGAGGCGACCACCTCGCTGGCGTTAGGGCAGGCTGCCCTGAGTGAGGCGCGTAACTTCCGCAGTAGTTTGGTTGAGGAAATCACCCCGCAAGCCCACGTCGCACGCCCCGATGCGTCCGAAGAGCCGCAGCACGCGGTGTTGGCTTGCAAAAAAATCCTTCATACCTTTGGCATAAAACCCCGCGCCTGGCGTGCGGGGCTGCCTAATCTACTGGACTATTACTACCGCCATGTCTGATTTACCTGTTCTTGTTACGGGTGGGGCCGGTTTCATCGGCTCGCATCTGGTTGATGCACTGCTGGCTGAAGGGCGCAGCGTGCGCGTGCTCGACAACCTGTCGATGGGCAAGCGCGACAACCTGCCGCTGGATAACCCGCGACTGCAGTTTATCCAAGGCGATGTCGCCGACGCAGCCGTTGTTAGCGACGCTGTTGCCGGTTGTGCTGCGGTCGTGCACCTGGCGGCAGTTGCCTCGGTGCAAGCGTCGGTGGATGACCCGGTAAGTACGCATCAAAGCAACTTCGTTGGCACCCTGAATATCTGTGAAGCCATGCGCCTGCATGGGCTCAAGCGCGTCGTGTTCGCCTCGAGTGCGGCAATTTATGGCAGCAACGGTCAGGGCCAGTCGATTGTCGAGGAAACCGCCAAGGCGCCGCTCACACCTTATGCGTCAGATAAATTGGCCAGTGAGTACTATCTGGACTTTTATCGCCGTGAGCACGGTCTGGAGTCGGCGATTTTTCGCTTCTTCAACATCTTCGGCCCGCGTCAGGACCCCTCGTCACCTTATTCCGGGGTGATCAGTATCTTCACCCAGCGCGCTCAGCAAAATTTGCCGATCAGCGTGTTTGGCGATGGTGAACAAACCCGCGATTTCTTCTATGTGGCTGATTTGGTCGCCCTGCTGATGCAAGGCCTGAAGACGTCTGACGTCGGCGTTGATGCGCTGAATGTCGGCTGGAATCAAACCACCAGCCTCAATCAATTGCTCGAGTCGATTGGCGAGTTGTTTGGCGGCTTGCCAGAGGTAAGTTACAAGGCGCCGCGTGCCGGCGATATTCGTCATTCACGCGCCGATAACACGCGTTTGCAGTCGCGTTATCAAATGCCTGAGCAAACCTCGATCAAGCAAGGTCTGAAAAACCTGTTGGGGCTTTAGTCACTTTCTTCGCGGCACAAAAAAACCGGCACTGAGCCGGTTTTTTTGTGCCTGAGATTATTCTCAGAACTTGTAGCCGAGGCCGACCATGTAAACCCATGGATCAACGTCAACGTTAACTTTCAGGTTGCCGACACCGGCCAGGTCAACGTGGGCGTTGGTGTCGATATCGATGTAACGGATCTGGCCGTTGATCATCCAGTTGTCATTGATCATGTAGTCGGCGCCGATCTGCGCGGACGCACCCCATGAGTCGCTGACGTCAAGATTGCTGAAACCTTTGGCTTCTGCGGAGCCTGAAGTCGAAGCATCGTAAAACGCGGTGTAGTTGATACCGATGCCGACGTAAGGCTGGAACGCATAGTTCTTGTCCAGCGGGTAATAAACCAGGCTCAGGGTAGGCGGCAGTTGCTTAACGTCGCCGAGGTTGCCGTTGAGGCCGGCCAGGCCGCCGGGCAGGCCGGATACGCCGATGTCATGCGAGAACGGGGTCGCTGCCAGCAATTCGAGGCCCAAGTGGTCGGTCATCATGTAAGCGAAGTTCAAACCGAGCTGGGTGCTGCTATCAACAGTTGCGTGACCACCCAGGTCACCCAGCGGGCTGCCAATGCCTGAGCTGTCTTCGTGCGGGTCAACGGTAATTGCACCGGCACGAACGATGATGTCACCGGCTTCGTGCGCCTGAGCGAACGGTGCAACCATGGCGAGCGCAAGAAGGGGAGCTGCAAACAGTTGCTTATTCATTAATTAACTCCATCGAGTTGCTGTAAATCGGGAATGGAATAAGCATAAGGGTTGGTAAAAAGCGCTTGTTGATCCAGCTCAATAGGATGGCATTCTGCCCAATCTCGACTAATGGATTGCCTTTGCCTGCGCGTCTAGATGATAATGGTTATCTTTAGTACTTCGCGTATCTGTCAAGGAAACTGCATGAACCCCCATCCTCTTCGTGCGCTCATTGCGGCCATGCTGCTATCTAGCGGCACGCTCGTTGCGGCACCGCTCGACAATGCACTCGATGAAAGCCAAGGGCTGGCTCAAGACGCCAAAGCCTCGCAAGCGCGCATCGAAAAGCTTGATGACAGCAGCCGTGAAATGCTCGGTGAGTACCGTGATGCCGTACAACAAGCCGAAGCCCTGAAAGGCTACAACCAACAACTGCGCGAACTGGTTGAAGCTCAGCGCAAAGAGCTTGAGGGTTATCAGGCCCAGCTCGACGGGATCGAGCGCACGCAGGAAGCCGTGACGCCGTTGATGCGGCAAATGGTTGAAGTGCTGGGTGAGTTCATCGCGGCCGACGTACCGTTCTTGCCGCAAGAACGTGCAGATCGCCTCGCTCAGCTTGAGGAAATGATGCCGCGAGCCGACATCAGTCTGGCGGAAAAATACCGGCGCATTCTGGAGGCCTATCAAGTCGAGAGCGATTACGGTCGCACGCTTGAAGCCTGGCGTGGTGAGCTGCCTGTAGAGGGCGGCACGCGCAATGTCGAGTTCCTGCGCCTGGGGCGCGCAATGCTTTATTACCAAACACTCGACGGCCGTGAAAGTGGCTGGTGGAATCCGCAGGCACAAAGCTGGCAGGTTCTCGATAACGCTGCACGGCGTCCGTTGCACCAGGCGTTGGCGATTGCCCGTCAGGAAGAGGCACCGGCGCTGCTTGAGTTACCTGTCAAAACCTTGGTTGGGGAGAGCCATTAATGCGTCCTGTCATTCAGCGAAATCTGCTCGGCGCGCTCTTGCTCAGCCTGCTGCCAATAATGGCCTCGGCCAACGAAGTACTCAGCCCTGAGCAGTTGCTGCAACGCATTCGCAGTGATCGTGCCAGTGAAGTAACGGCTATGCAGGCGCGCGAAAAGGCGTTTATCAGCGAAAGTGCTGAGCGTGCGCAAATGCTCAGTAAAGCCAAGGCGGCACTGAGCCAGCAGCAAGCCGAAGCGGCGCGTTTGAAAGCCGAATTCGACCTTCAGGAAACCCAGTTGGCAGAGCAGGAAAAACTTCTCAACCAACGCGTAGGTCACTTGGGCGAGCTGTTCGGCGTGGTCCGTCAGAGCGCTGGCGATGTGGCTGGGCAATGGCAAGACAGCCTGCTCAATGCGCAATTCCCCGAGCGTCTGGAGCGTCTGAATAATCTGGCGAAAAGCCGCACCTTGCCGGCCGCGCAAGATCTGGAAGCTTATTGGATGCTGCTGCTTGAAGACCTTACCGCGAGTGGTCAGGTTGCACGGGTGAAGTTGCCGGTTGTTGCTGCCGACGGCACGCGCAGCGAGAAGCAGGTACTGCGCGTTGGGGCGTTTTCGGCGTTCGACGACGATGCATTCCTGCGTTTCGATGCCGACACCCAGAACCTCCTGACTCCGGCGCGTCAGCCTTCCGGGCAAGCGTTGGTGAGTGATTACCTGCAAAGCAAAGAGGCCTTGGGCGTACTGCCGATTGACCCGACTCGTGGCACCTTGCTGGCGCAGTTGCAGCGTCAACCGACGCCGTGGGATCGCTTGCAACAAGGCGGCCTGGTGGGTTGGGTGATTGTGGCGCTGGGCGTTGTTGGTTTGCTGCTTGCGCTGTGGCGCATGGCTGTTCTGGGGCGTGCCGGACGTGGCGTGAATGCGCAGATGCGTGACCTGAGTGCACCGCGTGATGACAATCCGCTGGGCCGGGTGATTGGTGTGCTCGGCGCCAAGCCGCAGCTGTCGGATCTGGAGACGCTGGAGTTGAAACTCGACGAGGCGATCATGCTCGAAACCCCGCCGCTGGAGAAAGGCCAGGGCCTGCTCAAACTGCTGAGTGCAGTTGCGCCGCTGCTGGGCTTGCTGGGTACGGTCACCGGGATGATCGTCACCTTCCAGGCGATTACTCAGGGCGGTGGCGGCGACTCGCGACTAATGGCCGACGGTATTTCGCAGGCGCTGGTCACCACCGTGCTGGGCTTGTTGGTGGCAATCCCGCTGCTGTTCCTGCACACCTTGCTGGCCAGCCGCAGCAAAAATCTGATCCAACTGCTTGAGCAACAAAGCGCCGGCCTGATTGCCCTGCATTTGTCCGGAGCACCGCGTCGTGAGTGAAGTCTACGGCCTGTGGCTGCGTCTGACCGACAGCGGCTACGCCTTGCTCGATTTCATGCAGGCGGGCGGCGTTGTGATGTGGGCGTTGGCGGGGTTGTGCGTGTTGTTCTGGACGCTGGCTTTCGAGCGCCTGTGGTTTATCCGCCGGGTTTTCCCGCAATGGGCCACTGAGCGCTTGCATGCGTGGCAAGCGATGCAGCAGGAAAGCGCAGAAAACTGGCAGCGCTCGGTACGCAGCGCCTGGCTTGCGCAAGCCCGCGAGCAACTGATGGGCCCGCTGCGCCTGAGCAAAACGCTGGTGGCCATGTACCCACTGCTCGGCCTGCTGGGCACAGTGAGCGGCATGGTTGCGGTGTTCGATGTGCTGGCCATTAACGGCAGCGGTAATCCGCGCGGCATGGCGGCGGGCGTCTGGCAGGCAACTCTGCCGACGATGGCCGGCATGGTGTTGGCGATTAGTGGATTGTTCAGCCTGGCGCGTCTTGAACGTGACGCCCGTCAGGCTATTGAGCGGCTGGCTGACCAGCTGCGTCACGACTGAGATAGATCATCATGAGAATGCGTCGTCACCATCAGCAAGACGAAGACACCGGCATCGACCTCACACCGATGCTCGATGTGGTTTTCATCATGCTGATTTTCTTCATCGTCACCAGCTCCTTTATCAAGGAGTCGGGTGTCGAAGTGCAGCGTCCACAAGCCGAAACGGCCAATCCGCAGGACAAGGGCAATATCCTGATCGCGGTGACTGCCGACGGGCAGGTGTGGATGGATAAAAAGGTGGTGGATGTACGCAGCGTGCGTGCGCACATTGAGCGCATGCGGGTCGACCAGCCGGAAGGTTCGGTGGTGGTTCAGGCTGATCAGGATGCACGTACCGGTCTGGTGGTGCAGGTGATGGATCAGGCGCGTCTGGCCGGTGTGCAAGACGTGGCGCTGGCGGCCAGTTCGGGAGCGCTTTGATGCGTTTACTCGGATCATTAGCCGCCGCGTGTCTGGTCGCGCTGGGTCTGTTCGGCTTGATGCTGTACATGGTCGCGCCGCCACACAGCCAGCCCTCGGATGAGCCGGTGTCGGTCGCCAACTTCGTGCGCATGGACACCGACACCAGCAGCCCCGAGTCGCGTACCCGCCAGCAACCGCCGCAACCGCCGCAGCCACAAACACCTCAGCCGCCGACTCCGCCAACGCCGGTCGCAGCCACGCCAAGCGCAAGCTTGCCGGCGCTGGATATGCCGATGCCGAGCCTGAGTGCTGGCGTCAGCGTCAGTGTTGCACCCGCACCAAGCCTGACCGGCCTGAGCGCAGCTGCGGTAGCGCCAGCGGCTGCACCTGCACCTGCTGCGCCGGCTGATTCCGGCGCTGCTGCGGGTGGGCCGGAAAGCGAAGTGATGCCGCTCAATGATGTGCGTCCGGAATATCCGCGTTATGCCTTGCAGCGAGGGATTCAGGGGCACGTCAAATTGGCCTTTACCATCACCCGCGCCGGCAAGGTCGAAAATGTGCGGGTGCTTGAGGCTGAGCCTGCCAACGTATTTGAACGTGAAGCGCGTCGCGCCGCCGTGCGCTGGCGTTTTGCGCCGCGCACGGAGAGCGGTCTGGCAGTGTCCCGTGAGGCGGTAAAAACCTTGTACTTTCGTTTAGAGGGGAAAGGCTGATATGTATCGTTTACTGTTTTTGACTGCTTTGGTTTGGGCGTCAGCGACACAGGCTGCGCAATCAGTTGATCCCTCTGTGTTGAAGGCGCTGAATACGGCGCAAGCGGCTCAGCAGCAGGGTAACTACTCCGCCGCCAGGCGCGCACTAGATGGCGCCAAAGCAGCGCCTGATACGCTTGAACAAGCCTTGTTATGGCGCAGCCGGGGTTATCTGGCCTGGGCCGAGGGCAACAACGCGCAAGCCATCGAGCTGCTTGATAAAGCGCTCAAGAGCAAACATTTAGACGCTGAACAAAGTGCCACCGAGACCATCAATCTGGCACGGCTGAATCTGGTCGAAAAGCGCTACAAACAAGTCATCAGCTTGCTGGCACCGCTTCAGGCTAAGGCCAATGAAGAGCAGCTGCAAATGCTGGTGCAGGCGTATCAGGGCGCAGGGCAACCAGCCAAGGCGCTGCCTTTAGCTGAGCGCTACGTCAAAGCCAATCCAAAGGCTGCGGACAGCTGGCTGCAGTTTCTGGTTTCCATGAATGCGCAGTTAAAGCGCTATCCAGCTGCCGAAAACTGGCAGCGTCAGTTGCTCAAGCGTCACGTCAATGATGTGCAGCAATGGCGGCAATTGGCAGCGCTCGAGCAGATTAGCGGCAAACCTGAGCGCGCCTTGGCTACCTTGCGCGCGGCTTACCGCAAAGGGCTGCGGTTCAAAGCCAGCGAGTTGGATAATCTGGTGCTGATGGCCAGTGCAGCGGACCAGCCATGGCAGGGCGCAACCTTGCTGCAAGGCATGCTTGAACAAGGTTATCTGCAGCGCAGCAGTGCCCGTGAAGAGCGTTTGGGCAACCTCTGGTGGCAAGCGCGTGATCGCCAAAAGGCCGTGCAGGTATTCCAGCAACTGGCTAAAAACAGCGGCAGCGGCCAGCACTGGCTGAAGGTCGCGCAACTGCAAATGGAACAGGCGCATTGGAAGGCCGGCCTCGCGGCACTGAAAAAGGCCGAAGCGGGCGGCGCCAACCGTAAAACCGTCAATGACTGGCGACGCTGGGCTGAAAGCGAACTGAGCTTCGCCGAAGACTCAAACCTGCTCAGCAACCGTTAAGCCGCGCATGCGGGGTGGGTGGTTTATGCGTTGGTGCATAAATCGCCTGACGAATTGCGTCGCCAAGCTCCGCTATCCATCCTCCGGTTTGTGGTGTGAATCGTATTCCACCGGCACCTCGACGGAGGATGGTTAACCCGCAGGGTAAACCGTCATGACGATCTTCGGGGATGTACCCATTCCGGATTATTGCGCGGTCGGCGCGCCGGTCGATTGCCGAGGATTGGTTTATGCGTCGATGCATAAATCGCCTGACGGATTGCGTCGCGGAGCTCCGCTATCCATCCTCCGGTTTGTGGTGTGAGTCGAATACCGCGGTGACCTTCTCGACGGAGGATGGTTAACCCGCAGGGTAAACCGTCATGGCGATCTTTGGGGTGTACCCATTCCGGTTTTTGTGCGGTCGGTGCGCCGGTCAATTGCCGTGGATTGGATTATGCGTTGGTGCATAAATCGTCTGACGGATTGCGTCGCGAAGCTCCGCTATCCATCCTCCGGTTTGTGGCGGGAGTCGAATACCGCGGTGACCATCTCGACGGAGGATGGTTAACCCGCAGGGTAAACCGTCATGGCAATCTGTGGGATGTACCCATTCCGGTTTTTGTGCGGTCGGGGCGCCGGTCAATTGCCTTGGATTGGATTATGCGCCGATGCATATATCGCCTGACGGATTGCGTCGCGGAGCTCCGCTATCCATCCTCCGGTTTGTACGGCTTTAGCTGTCCGGTAATTCGTAGGGGTAGATTTTGCTGGCTTGCAATTGGTAGCCGGCGTCGGCTATTTCGCTGCTGGCGCTTTCAACTTTGACTTTGCCTTCGATCCAGAACGGCTGATACAGCGACTCCATTTTCACGGGCTTCTGGCTGCGGACCATTACGATCTGGTTGGGAGGTGGTGGCGGTACGTGGATGCAGGCGCCGAAATAGGGCACGAGCAAAAAGCTTGTGACGTCGCCGTTATCATCGGTATCCAGCGGCACAATGTAGCCGGGCAGGCGGATGTTCTCACCGTCGAGCGCTTTGACCACGGGAGCATTGAGCGCCGGCTGACTGGCTGCCGGACCAGACTCGTTGAGCACATTGGCAAGTTGCGAGAGATCATGCATCGGCGCCATTTGCGCAGCTACCGGTGGCGCGTCTGGCGGGATCAGGTCGTCCCATATCAGTTCGCGAACCGGATTGGCGCTGGCGGCAGATGCCGCCAGCAAGCTGCTGGCCAGGAGTAGGGCGGTGATAAAGCGTGGCATCGGGTGCGCTCGTAACGGTTAAAGGTGAATGGACAAGCCATCCGCCAGAGATTGACGGTATGCGCGCCACGCCGGGATACAGCCCATCAGCAACGCAGCACAGAGAATAGCGCCGAGCAGGCTCCAGTCATAGTGCGACGGCAGGCTCAGCGGCAGGTACAAGCCATAATTGGCTTGCACATAGCCTTGCGCCAGCGCGATGCCGACGTAAAGCAAGCCGAGGCCGAGCGCCACGCCGGCCAGCGCCAGGCTGAATGCCTCAAGTATCAGCAACCCTGCGACGTGGATCGGCCGGGCGCCGACTGAGCGCAAAATGGCCATCTCGCGGCGGCGTTCATTGAGGCTGGTCAGGATGGCGGTGAGCATGCCGATCAAACCGGTCAGCACGACAAACAGCGACACCACAAATAGTGCCTTCTCTGCCGTACTCATCAGGCTCCAGAGTTCCTGCAAGGCCACGCCCGGCAAAATCGCCAGCAACGGTTCGCCGCGGTATTCGTTGATTTCGCGTTGCAGGGCAAAGGTTGCGATTCTGCTTTTCAGGCCCAGCAACATGGCCGTAATCGCCTGCGGTTGCAGATCCATTGCGCGGACTTGTTCTGCGCTGACGCCCTGACCCTTACGCGCTGGCATGCCGTTTTTCCAGTCGACATGCAGTGCTTCCATGCCGCTCAGGGAAATATGCAGGGTGCGGTCTACTGGCGTGCCGGTGCGCTTGAGAATGCCGACGACGTGAAAGGGTTTGTCGGCATGTTTAACCAGGCTGATGGTGGCAATGCCGTGCGCGAGGACCAGTTCGTCCTTGAGCTTGTAATGCAGCGCCTCGGCCACCTCGGCGCCCAACACGACTTCGAACGGATCATCGGCAAAGGCGCGGCCCTGAGCCAATTCGAGCGCTTGCTTGCGCCCGTAGCGGTAGTGGCTGAAATAGTCGGTGGACGTACCCATTACGCGATAGCCGCGATGCGAGTCGCCCAGTGAAATTGGAATTGCCCACTTCACTTGCGGGTGCTTGGCGATGGCTTCGTAGCTGTCCCAGCGGATATTGTTGGTGGCGTTGCCGATGCGAAAAACCGAGTAGAGCAGCAGGTTGATCGAGCCTGAACGTGCGCCCACGATCAGGTCGGTGCCGCTGATTGTATTGGCAAAGCTGGTGCGCGCCTCGGTACGCACGCGCTCGACAGCCAGCAACAGGCAAACGGACAGGGCGATGGTGAATACCGTGAGCAAGGCGGTGAAGCGGCGGTTGGCCAGACTGGCCAGCGCCAGACGAAATAGGTACACGCTTAATTCTCCATCTCACGCTTGACGCGATTGAGCGATGCCAGCGATTCAGTGCGGTCGAAATGTTTGGCCAGACTGTGGTCGTGGCTGACAAACAACAGGCTGGATTCGGCCGTGGCGCACTCGGCGAACAACAACTCCAGGAAGCGCTCACGTGAGTCGGCATCCAGTGCCGAGGTCGGCTCGTCAGCAATCACCAGCGCGGGTTGGCCGATCAGGGCGCGAGCGGCGGCCACACGTTGTTGTTGACCGATCGACAGGGTGTCGGCGCGGCGTTCCAGCAAGTTCCGATCAGCCAAGCCCAAATGGCCGAGCAGCTCAGTCGCGGCCATGGCAACGCTGCCATGACGAAAACGTGCGCGGCTGCTGCGCAGTTTCGAGAAGTGGCAGGGCAATTCGACGTTTTCGCGCACCGACAAAAAAGGCAGCAAGTTGAACTGCTGGAAGATGTAGCCGGTGTGATCTACCCGAAAGCGATCCCGTGCGCTGGCGCTCATGGCGCCGAGATCCTGGTTGAGCAGCATGACGGTGCCACGGCTGGCTTTCTGTACGCCGCCAAGCAAACCCAGCAAGGTGGTTTTGCCACTGCCGCTGGGGCCACTGAGAAACAGCCGCTCACCGCGTTGCAGGGTCAGGCTCGGAATGTCCAACAGCTCATTCTGGCCGGGCCAGCCAAAGCCCAAGTCGGTCAAACTAATCAACGTCGAGGTCATGTTCATGTCGGTCGAGTTGCCCCGACCGATCTTCGCTTGGTGTGCTTAAAAGTTGGCAGTCGCGTTAGCCGGGTCCAATTGTGCACCTTTCTGGCCCGCCGGGCCGATCATCTGCAGTTGAATCTTGTGCATGCCCGGGAAACGCTTGAACAGCCCGCCAAGATCCAGCTGACCAAGGGCCTCGGGTTGTTTGCAGTCGAAGCTGTACTGCGCGTGAATATCGCTGTGTTCGTGTTCGTGTTCGTGTTCGTGTTCATGCTTATGGTCGCTGTCGTCGGCGCTGTGTTCATGCTCCGCGTGCTCTTCATGGCCGCCAAACATAGGCCCGTCAATGTCTTGCTCGATGACGCTGCAATTACCGTTTTGCAAACCAAACATGGTTACCGGATCGGCCAGAGCGCGTGCCACTTCGGCAACAACGGCCTTATCTTCGGCAGAGTTTGCCGCGTGCTCGAAGCCCAAAAGGTTCATTGCCGGGCTGTTGAGTTCAAGTTCCAGAGTGTGTTCGTCGAGCGCCGCGTTTAGCTGCGCCGAGCCATGCTCATGCGCGGGGAGGCTGTCGTGGTCAGTGTGATCATGCTCTTGAGCGGTAGCCAACAATGGCAGCAGAACGAAGGGAGCGGCAAGGAGTAAACGGCGCATATCGAGTCCATGTGTCGTGTGATAATTGTTACGTTATAACGAAATATAACGACAATTGCTATCAGCAGTTGTCGCTCACCCTCTCTGCGTGGGAGCATTCGAGCATTACGGTGGAGGTAGCGATGGTGCGCATACGCGGCAAGGTCGGCGAATGGCCGGTGGATTTGACGGTCGAAATGGAGCCGCATGAGTGGGCTCAACTGGCGGGGCGGGCAGAGAGCGAAGTGCAGAATGTTGCGCCCATAACACCGGCTGCGGCATCAGCGCCGGCTACCGATGACTTGTGGAGCACAAGCCTGACGCTGCTGCGCAATGCCGGGCAAATCGATGGCCCGCAATTGCTCGGGCAATTGTCGGCACTGGCCGGCAGCGAGCAAGCCGGTAAGCGCCTGCTGGTGCGCATGCGCCACAGTCCGCTGGTGCGGGTTGAGAATGGCGAGGATGCGCCGGTTTATCATTGGCTGGGAGAAGTGTGAGGCCGCATTGCGCCACCTCACGCATACAAAATCCCAGGCTATTGCTGCTTGATGGCGTCCCACGACTCGCCGGCAACCCACAGGCAAACGCCCAGCAGCACGGCATCCTTGATCAGGAACGAGCCCAGCAGCGAAGGGAAAAGCCCCTCGGTATGTAAAACACCGGGCGTGCTGAACAGGAATGTCAGGGTTGTCAGGAATAAACCGATAGCCAGCAGGGCACCCAGCAGCGAGGCTTTTTTACTGAGCGGATACAGGGCCAGCAACGCGGCAATGATCAGCTCGCCGGTACCAATCATGGATGACACGCCTTGCACGCTGCCCACCGCGTAAAGCCAGGACAGCAATGGTGAGTTTTGAATCAGGCCGCTGATAGCCTGAGCTTCGTCGGGGTGGTACTTGAACGCACCAATCCAGGCGATGATGAAAACCGTGCCGTACAGCGCGAGGTAAAAACCGATTTTTGAAAGTTTGTTCGACATACGTCCCTGCAACCTTTAGAGAGCTATAAAAACGCCGCAGATCCGAGAGGGAATCTGCGGCGGTGTTGTCTCTACAGAGCCGGTGGGGCGATAAAAATTACATCAGTAAATCGCTTGATACAGTTTGCGCCGGTACAGCGTCACCAACGGGTGATCATTGCCCAGCAGCTCGAACACCTGCAGCAAGGTCTTGTGGGCGATGCCGTCAGCGTAGCCACGGTTGCGCACAAACAGGCGCAACACCGCATCAAGTGCCGGCTCGTATTGCTGGCGGGCGAGTTGTTGGACGGCCAGTTGATACACCGCCTCGTCATCTTCGCTGTTTTGCGCGATACGGGTTTTCAGGGCAGCGATATCCGGCAGTTCAGCCGCCTGACGCAAAAACGTCAGTTGCGCCCGCGCACCCGCCAGTGCTTGCTTGTGTTCATCGCCCTGCACGGCATTCAGGACGGTTTCGGCTTCTGCCAGTTCGCCACGCTCAGCCATGCAGCGGGCATACAGAATCAGGCCCAGTGCGTTGCTGTTGTCCTCGGCGAGCAGTTGCTTTAACTGCGCTTCGGCTTCGCTGATATGGCCGTCGGCAAACAGCGCTTGCGCGCTTTTCAGCAGGTCGACTTGCGGCGCAGCGGGCTCGTTGACGTGAGGTTGGAGCATGGCGCGAATTTCAGACTCCGGCTTGGCGCCGCTGAAACCGTCTACCGGTTGGCCGTCCTTGAACAGCACCACGGTTGGCAGGCTGCGGATACCAAAGCGGGCGACGATATCCTGCTCGGCATCGCAGTCGACCTTGGCCAGCAGCAGTTCGCCCTGATAACCCTCGGTAATTTGTGCCAGCGTTGGCATCAGTGCTTTGCAGGGCGCGCACCAATCCGCCCAGAAGTCGACCAGAACCGGCTTGTGGAACGAGTTCTCGATGACCAGTTGATCAAACTGGGCAGCGCCGGAGATATCAAAAATATAAGGGGTGTCGCTCATGGTCGGCTCTCGCGGGTCAAAATAGAGGCGTTTACAGGTTTATAAATGCGGGCGGGTGGCGCTTAAATCAAGGGTGAGCTCAGCGCTCTGCATGATACAGGCTGACGTGGCGAAACTCGGCAGGTTCTGCCAGATCGGGCCAGGTACAGGCTTCCATCACGCCGAGGCGGGTGTACAGCGGATGTTCGAAGTTGCGCACCCGCGAGTCGGCAACCAGCGCCTGTTTGCCGCGGCTGAGGAATTCGTCGAGCAGCGGCAGATTGGCCCGGTCGTAGAGCACATCGGCGACGATGATCATGTCGAAGCGATCCGCCTCGCTGAAAAAATCATCTGAGTAACCCAGCGTCACATTATTGAGTTCGGCGTTGGCTTTACAGGCTGCGATCGCCAGCGGATCAAGGTCGCAGGCCACCACTTCGAGTGCGCCAGCCTTGGCGGCGGCAATCGCCGCTACGCCCGAGCCAGCGCCGAAATCAAGCACGCGCTTACCCGCTACCCAGTGCGGATTCTCGGCCAGCCAGCGGGCCAGCACCAGGCCGCTTGCCCAGCAGAAACACCAATAGGTTGGCTCATTGAGGATACGCATGGTTTCCTCAGGGCTGAACGCGCGCTGCATATTCTCTGGGTTGATCAGCCATAACTTCAGCTCAGTGCCCGGCAGTTGCGCGGCGACTAACTGTGCATCACCCAGCAGCTCGCTCAATGCCGCTTGCAAGTGGCCGGGTGGGCTCATGGCGCGGGGACCATGCGCAGATCGCCAACCGATTGGCTTTGGGGCGAGTCGATAACGCGCTTGGGCATGTGCAGGATCAGCTTGCCGGATTGATTGGCGCGGCCGCGTAACTCAACGCGAATACCTTTGGCGAAGGCTTGCGGATTGAACAGCACGCGAAACGGCAGCGGCTCGCCCGTGCCGCGCAGTTGGATGTTGCCCAGTGTGGTGAAAGGCAGGCCGTTTGAACCGATGGTCAGCAGGGCAACTTCGGCCACGGCGCCCTCTGGAACGCCGAGCAGATTACCGCTGATTTCATTCTGGCCAGCAGGCGTCGGCTCGGCCAGCACCGCTTCGGGCTGAGCGGGCGGGGCGGTTGGCGCGCTGCTGCACGCGCTGAGGAGTCCGGTGAAGGTGAGCAATAAGAGCAGTCGAATATTCATGAAATTCCCTATCTGTGAACCCAGCAGGTGTTTGAATCCAATCGCGCCTGTATACCGCAAAGCAGTCGGCTTGTCTTGCCCGGCGGATGCGCTAACATGGCGTTTTACGTTTTAGGCTGATGCTCGCTATGCACTGTCCATTCTGCGGCGCCAACGACACAAAGGTCATTGATTCACGTTTGGTTGCCGAAGGCGAGCAAGTTCGTCGTCGGCGTGAGTGCCTGGCCTGTGGTGAGCGTTTTACCACCTTCGAGACGGCCGAATTGGTCATGCCACGGCTGATCAAGCAGGACGGCAGCCGCCAGCCATTCGATGAAGAAAAGCTGCGCGCCGGCATGCTGCGTGCACTGGAAAAACGTCCCGTCAGTATAGAACGTGTCGAGGCGGCAATTGCCCATATCAAACATAAGCTGCGGGCCACCGGCGAGCGCGAGATCAAGTCGCTGGTGCTGGGCGAGTTGGTGATGACCGAGCTGCAAAAGCTCGATGAAGTCGCCTATATCCGTTTCGCCTCGGTCTATCGCCGCTTCCAGGATTTGAACGAATTTCGTGAAGAGATTGAACGGTTGTCTCGCGAACCCTCAAAGGATTGAACATGCACACTGATCAGGCCTTTATGGCTCGCGCATTGGAGCTGGCCCGTAAAGGCCTGTACTCGACTCATCCCAACCCGCGTGTTGGCTGCGTGATTGTGCGTGACAACAAGATTGTCGGCGAAGGCTGGCATGCGCGCGCCGGCGAACCGCATGCCGAGGTTTATGC
>MDTG01420148.1_pt1 | contig 27965 bp, 22 predicted proteins | sample 811421 | NCBI WGS metagenome assembly MDTG01 (sample SAMN05326645, study PRJNA326480) | marine metagenome | isolation source: seawater | place: Pacific Ocean: South East | collected 2011
TAGGTAATCCAGTAAATGGATCAATATAAGGAGCAGTTATAATTGGAGGGTCATTAAAACCATCTTGAGGCTGATTATACAGAGACCAATCTTCCATTATTACTTGAACTTCTCTATATATCTCCGCTACTAATTGACCACATTTCCTCGCTTCTACCTTAATACAGGTAACAAATATACCCGGTGTATTAGAATTATAAGTAATCTTTCCAGTACTAGCATCTAACGTAGGACTTCCAGGTATAGGAGAAGTTACAGAATACGGAGCAGAAAATACTAACGCTGTAGAATTTGGAAGAGATGGATTATAAGAAAATGCATCTCCCAATGGTTCGGCCCATGAATAAGAAAGTTCATCTAATTCATCATCAGAAGCATTATGAGAATATGAAAATTCATAACCAGTATTAATAATACATTTTGCTTTCTCTTTAAATTCAGGGGAGGAATCAAAACATGGATCTGCAGGTATCGCATTACCAGTAGTTGGATCAGTATATGGGTACATAACTGCTCTAAGAGTCCATGAATCATCAGCCATACCATTAGTTATAGAACTACTTCTACAACAACTACCCCATGTAAAATGCCAACCTTCTGCAGGTGGTGTTCCAATTAAACTTATAGGATCAGATCTCCACACATATTCCTCCACTGCTCCAAGATTTCCTGAAGAACAATTAAAACATGAATTACCTGACAATGCACTTCCAGTTGGAGATATATCATCTATAGATATAAAATTCAATAAAATAGGAGTTTGATTTCCTAAAGAAGGATAATTATGAGCATTTAGTGTTTGAGCAGTTTGTGAAAAAGTTATCCCATTACAATCTCTATATACTTTCATTTCAAAAATATATTTTCCAAGATTTGGTCCAGATTTAATACATTCCCATGTAATTTCTCCTCCCATAAAATGAGAAGCGAAAGATGAAAATGAACTAAAGATAATAAATATTATTAATATTTTTCTTCCCTTCTTCATAGAATATAATTTATCTAGATATTTGTATCTTTTTACTATAAACTTTATCTTTTACTATAATCTCCAACAAATATGTACCTACATTAATATCAGAAACATCAATAACAGAAGATTTATCATTGGATTCTAAAACAATTTTTCCTAATATATCTGAAATAATAATAGCATCATAATCTCCATTTACATTTAATAAATCATCAGATGGAACAGGAAATACATTTATATTATATGGGATGTTTTCTAATGAATTCCAAGGGTCAGTACCAGCAGAAAAATTTGATTCATGTTCAACGCCTGAAGCAATTCCATCTGCACATGTATTAGAAGCTCCATCTATAATACTATAAGTTTGTCCATCACCATTTATAATTAATAGAGTATAACACTCATTTGGATTAATATTAGCTGGATAATTACTAGCTCCACCATATCCAGAGGCTTCTACACCTCCAGAACTATTTTTCAAATACCATGATGTAGTATTATCTCCACTAACATTTATTGATATTGGTGACGCCCAATATGCATTGTCATATCCAAAATCTACATAAATATCTTCCTCATCTCCATTTGTTCTAGTATCAGTTGTACCGTTAGGATTAACAACTCTTGCTGAATAAACACCAGCTATACTAACTATATGGTTAATTGTAACTGTAGTTCTACTATGAGGAGATAAATTTCCTGTCCAATTTTCAGTAGCAATCAATTGGCTAGATGGATTTCTTAACTCTATTATTGCAGACTGCAAATCTGTATTAGAACTTGCATTATATAAATCTACTTCTACCATATATCCTGATGGACAACCAGCAATACCATGATGTTTTAATAGAGTAGCATCAACACCACTAAAATTAAAAGCTGAAGGACAGCTAGATTTAACTGTAGTAAATAATGACCACCAATCATAGTTTACTGAAATCTCTGGAGCAAGATTTCCACAATGCAAATATAAAGTAGGAACTCCGGGTGTATTATAATGTGCATCTACCAAAGTCCCTTGTGAATTCGGACCAATAATTGGGCATAGAGTACCTGTTAGAAAATCACCTTGAGAGCCTGAACCTCCTTGTAAAAGTGCTAATGATGAATTAGCATCAACATCTGTAAATATTGCCATTAATTCATCTGTCCCATCTGGACCAAAGTCATGATGAAGATAACTCATCGCATGACTTTGATGGAAAGCATAACAAGGACCACACCAGTGAGCTGATATGTCAACTAATACAGTCTTGCCTTCATTAATATAAGTTTGCAAATTGTGTGAATTACCGTTAATGTCATTAGCTGTCCAATAGGTTCCATACCATTGAGAACTTGACGTAAAGTATAATAAGACAGATATTATAGTAAGAATTTTTTTCATTATATTATTTTTTTTCAAATATAATAATTATTATTCAAAATGAAAAATGATTAACTTTTTCTTTTTGTAAATTAAATTCAGAAATTATATCATCTATTATTTCTGAAGCAGTCTGAATTTTTTTAATAGATGCTGATACTTGACCAATTTCTAATTCACCATTAATTAAGTCTCCTTCAAACATTCCTTTTTTAGACCTTCCTTTACCTAATAAATTTCTCATCTCTTTAATAGAATCTCCTCTATTTTCAGCTTCATTAACCAATTTATAAAAATCATTTTTTAATAATCTTACAGCAGTAAGATCTTTTAAAGTCAATATAGTATCACTTTCACTAGCTCTTAGAACCTCATTTTTAAAATTAATGTGAGCAGATGATTCTTCAGAAACAGCAAATCTACTTCCTATCTGAACTCCATCAGCTCCTAAACAAAAAGCTGCTAACATTGATCGACCACAACCAATACCACCTGCAGCAATTATTGGTAAAGAAATATTTCTAGAAACATTTGACACAAGACACATAGTTGTTATTTCTTCCTTTCCATTATGACCACCTGCCTCAAAACCTTCAACCACTACTGCATCTACTCCTGAATCTTGGGCTTTTCTAGCAAATTTGAGACTTGAAGTAACATGTACTACTGTTACACCATTTTCTTTTAAAAAAGCGGTATGTTTGCTTGGATCTCCTGCTGAAGTAAATACAATTTTAACACCATTTTCAACAATATTTTTTAAATGAGAATCAATATCAGGGTAAATTAACGGTATATTTACTCCAAAAGGATTCGAAGTAGACTCTTGACATTTTTTGATATGTTTAACTAATACTTCTGGATACATAGATCCTGAACCTAACAATCCCAATCCTCCAGAATTACTAACTGCTGATGCTAATTCCCATCCACTACACCAAATCATACCACCCTGAATTATTGGATATTTAATTCCAAAAAGTTTCGTAATTTTATTCATATTAATCTTATATTTGTGCAAATTAAATTTTCAGCCAAAATACTACTAAATTATGAATAAAGATAAAAAAATATTTGATTTGATTCAAAAAGAAAACCTAAGACAAATTAGAGGAATTGAGTTAATTGCATCAGAAAATTTTGTAAGCAAAGATGTAATGGAATCCATGGGAAGCTGCCTTACTAATAAATATGCTGAAGGATATCCAAACAAAAGATATTATGGAGGATGTGAAGTAGTAGATGAAGTTGAAAATCTAGCGATAAATAGAGCAAAAAAATTATTTGGGGTAAATTATGTTAATGTTCAACCTCATTCAGGTTCACAAGCAAATTCATCAGTAATGCTTTCTTGTCTGAATCCTGGAGATAAAATATTAGGTTTCAATCTTTCCCATGGAGGGCATTTAACTCATGGTTCACCAGTAAATTTTTCTGGAAAACTATATAACACGTCTTTTTATAACATTAGTAAAGATACAGGAAAACTAGACTATAATAAGATTGAGGATACAGCAAAAAAAGAAAAACCTAAATTAATAATTTGTGGAGCATCTGCTTATTCTCAAGATTGGGATTACAAAAAGTTTAGAGAAATTGCTGAAAAAACAGGATCTTTATTGCTAGCTGACATATCTCATCCAGCTGGGCTAATTGCTGCCAACCTATTAAACAATCCAGTTCCACACTGCCATATAATTACTAGTACTACACACAAAACTCTTAGAGGACCAAGAGGTGGAATAATCATGATGGGTGAAGATTTTGAAAATCCATGGGGATTAAAAACTCCTAAAGGCAAAATAAAAATGATGTCTAATATATTAAATTCAGGTGTTTTTCCTGGATCTCAAGGAGGGCCTCTAGAGCATGTTATTGCCGCAAAAGCAGTAGCTTTTAATGAAGCGTTATCTGAAAATTTTATCAAATATGGTCAACAAGTAATATTAAATGCAAAAAAAATGGCTAAATGTTTTGTTGATAAAGGATATAATGTCATTTCAGGGGGGACTGAAAATCACTGCATGTTGATTGATTTAAGAAACAAAAATATTACAGGCAAAAAAGCGGAAAATATTTTAGTAGAAGCTGATATTACATTAAATAAAAATATGGTTCCATTTGACACAGAGTCACCATTTATTACATCTGGCATTAGAATTGGAACACCAGCAATTACCACAAGAGGTGTAAAGGAAGATACAATACCATATATAGTTGAACTAATTGATGATGTAATAGTAAATTGTGAAAACAAAAAACATATTGAAAACATTAAAACTAAAGTAAATAAACTTATGTCAGAATTCCCTATCTATTCATACTAAAATAATATTTTGATGAATAAAGAAAATCTAGAGAATGAACAAAAAGAAATTCTTAACAGGTATAGAAATCTCTTAAGATCATGTGCAGACAAAACTAACAAAGACGATAAAAAATTAATTAGAAAAGCTTTCAATTTAGCTGTAGACGCACACAAAGAAGCAAGAAGAAAATCAGGAGAACCATACATATATCATCCAATTGCAGTAGCACATATAACAGCAAAAGAAATAGGACTAGGAGCAACCTCAATTGTTTGTGCCTTATTACATGATGTAGTCGAAGATACAGACTATGAAATTGAAGATATTGAAAGAATTTTTGGTAAAAAAATATCAAGAATAATTGAGGGACTTACTAAGATTTCTGAAGTATTTGATCAGGACATTTCTCTTCAAGCAGAAAATTTTCGAAAAATGCTACTAACATTATCTGACGATGTAAGAGTTATTTTAATAAAGCTAGCAGATCGCCTTCATAATATGAGAACTTTAGAATCAATGCCTGATCAAAAGAAGAAGAAAATTTCATCTGAAACATTGTATTTGTATGCGCCACTAGCTCATAGACTAGGACTCTATCCAATAAAAACAGAATTGGAAGACTTAAGTCTTAAACATACTCAAAATGATGAATATAGAGATATTTCAAATAAATTAAATAACACTAAAGAAGAAAGGAAAAAATATATTAGGAAATTTATCAGACCTATAAGAAGAGTGTTAAAAGAAAAGGAGTTATCATTTAAAATTATAGGCAGACCAAAATCAATATATTCTATTAGAAAAAAAATGAAAAAACAAAATATTGATTTTGATCATGTATTTGATAAATTTGCAATAAGAATAATTCTGGATACTCCTACAGAAAGAGAGAAGTCAGACTGTTGGAGAGTTTATTCATTTGTTACAGATTTTTACAAACCTAACCCTGACAGATTAAGAGACTGGATCTCAACACCAAAATCAAATGGATATGAATCACTACACACTACGGTAATGGGTCCAGATGGAAAATGGGTAGAGGTACAAATTAGAAGTTTAAGAATGGATGATATTGCTGAAAAAGGATATGCAGCACATTGGAAATACAAAAATGAAAATTCTAAAAGATCTTCACTAGATACTTGGATAAATAAAATTAGAGAGTTAATAGATAATTCTGAAACAAATGCAATTGAATTTATTGATGAATTTAAATTAAACTTGTTTTCAAGTGAAATTTTTATATTTACTCCAAATGGAGATCTGAAAATATTACCAAAGAAATCTACAGCTTTAGATTTTGCTTTTGAAATACATTCTGATGTTGGGGCACATTGCTTAGGAGCTAAAGTGAATGGAAAATTAGTTCCTTTAAGCCACTCACTTTCTAGCGGAGACCAAGTAGAAATAATTACATCTGACAAACAAAAACCAAAAAAAGATTGGCTACGATTTGTTGTAACAGCCCGAGCGAAAGCAAAAATCAAATCATCATTAAAAGAAGAGAAAAAAGAAATAGCAAAAATCGGAAAAGAAATTGCTTCTAGAAAGTTAAGACATTTAAAAACTAAATTAGACAAGAAAACAGAAACTGAACTAATTAAATTTTTTAATAAAAACACCTCACTTGATATATACTACAATTTCGGAACAGGATCAATAACAAATATGCAAATTAAAGATTTTGTTAAAGCTAAAAATTCTGGATGGTATGAAATTATTAAAAGAAAAATTTACAAAGGAAAACAAAGTATTTATCCAACTCAAAAATCCAATAAAATTATTGTATTTAGTCAAGATGAGGAAATTCTCCCATATAAACTAGCTAATTGTTGCAATCCAATACCTGGAGATAATATTTTTGGATTTACTACTGTAGAAAAAGGGATTAATATTCATAAGAATGATTGTCCAAATTCAATTCAACTAAGATCTAATTATTCATATAGAATTATTGAAGCTAAATGGATAGATAAAGAAAATATTGATTTTATTGCAATACTAAATATTAAAGGGATTGATAGATTAGGACTGATCAATAGTGTCACAAAGATTATATCAACACAAATGAATGTGAATATGAGAGCTATAAATATTGATAGTAATGACGGGGTTTTTGAAGGTGAAATAACCTTATTTGTTCATAATGTAAGTGTATTATATTCATTAATTGAAAAACTAAAATCAGTAGATGGAGTTACTAAAATTAAAAGGATCTATAACAAAGATAAAAATTATTAATTTTTTATTCTAATCTAATAAACTATTTTTATATTTTTACAGAAATTATAAATAATATTTATGTCTGACACAGAAGTACATAAAAAGGTTACTGATATTTTTACAAATTATTTAATAAAAAATAAACATAGGAAGACACCTGAGAGATACGCAATTCTTAATGAAATTTATCAAACAAATGGTCATTTTGATGTTGAGGATATGTACTTGAGAATGAAAACTAATAATTATAGAGTAAGCAGAGCAACACTTTACAACACAATAGAAATACTATTAGACTGTAAATTAATTCGCAAACATCAATTTGGTAAAATTCAAGCTCAATATGAAACAAGCTTTCGCAGCAGACAGCATGATCATATAATTTGCAGTAAGTGTGATAATGTAATTGAGTTTTGTGATCCTAGAATACAAAATATTAAAGATAGTATCTTTGAAAATATGAATTTTATAATTGAATACCATTCTCTAAACTTTTATGGTATATGTAGAAATTGTCAAAAAAATAAAATATGAAGGCAGATGTACTTTTAGGATTACAATGGGGAGATGAAGGGAAAGGAAAAATAGTTGATGTCCTTACCAATAATTATGATATTATAGCTAGGTTTCAAGGGGGTCCAAATGCAGGGCATACGTTAGAATTTGATGGAATCAAACATGTTCTACATACTATTCCCTCTGGTATTTTCAGAAAAGGATCTATTAATATTATTGGAAATGGAGTTGTAATTGACCCTGTAATATTCAAAAAAGAAATTGACGATATATTAAAATTAAATATACATTTTTCTGAACTATTAATTTCAAAAAAAGCACATTTGATACTACCAACTCATAAAATTATTGATGCTGCATCAGAAAGGTCAAAAGGTAAAAATAAAATTGGATCAACATTAAAGGGGATTGGGCCAACTTACATGGACAAAACTGGAAGAAATGGAATAAGAGTTGGTGATATATCATCTGAAAACTTCAAATTAAAATACGAAAAGTTAAAAAGTAAACATTTACAAATTTTAAATTTTTATGATTTTAAATATGATTTAGAAGCAATTGAGAAAGAGTGGTTTGAAAGCTTAGAATATCTATTGAAATTCCCTAATATAGACTCTGAACATTATATACACAACTCTATTAAAGAAGGTAAAAAAATATTAGCAGAAGGAGCACAAGGAACTCTTTTAGATATAGATTTTGGATCATATCCTTTCGTAACTTCATCGAATACTATTACAGCTGGAGCTTGCACTGGTTTAGGTATAGCTCCAAATAAAATTGGAGAGGTTATTGGTATTTTTAAAGCATATTGTACTAGAGTTGGAAGTGGCCCCTTCCCTACCGAACTTTTTAATGATATTGGGAAGAAAATTGCTAAAGTAGGAAATGAATTTGGAGCAACTACTGGAAGACCAAGAAGGTGTGGATGGATAGATATACCAGCATTGAAATATGCAATTAATATTAATGGGGTTACAAAACTAAATATGATGAAAGCTGATGTTCTATCAGGAATAAAACAAATTAAAGTATGTACTCATTATGAATTAAATGGTAAAAAAATTGATTATCTTCCATTTGAAGACAATGAAAATTTAATCCCAGTGTATAAAAATCTAGATGGATGGGATCAAGATATTTCAGAAATATGTTCATTGAAAGACGCTCCAGTCGAATTACACAAATACATTTCATATTTAGAAAAAGAACTTGAAACTCCAATTACAATTATATCAGTTGGACCTGATAGAAAACAGACATTTTTTAGATAAATTGAAAGTTTTTTTCAACATATTAATGCTATTATTTAGTATTAAATCCTATTCTCAAAATTCAGAAAAAATAGAATTAATCTACGCTGAAAAACTAAAGAACGGACCAGTGAATTCAAATTATTGGTTATGTACTGGAGATGTTTTATTTTCTCATAATAGTACAAATATGAATTGCGACTATTCTCATCATTATATTAAAGAGAATAAAATGATAGCTTTTGGTAACATAAAAATAAATAGAGGTGACACACTTACAGTACTTGGGAATAAACTAATTTATGATGGAAATAGTAATATTGCTCATCTAAGTGGAAATGTTTTATTAAGGGATAATCACACTCAATTATCAACCAAAGAAATTATATTAGATTTTAATAAAAATATTGCATATTATCCAAGCAAAGGGATAATTACAGAGAATGACGTCAAACTTTCATCATTAAAAGGTTCTTATAATACAAAATCAAACTATTTCTACTTCAAAGATAATGTAGAGGTAGTTGGACCTAATTATAATGTAATAACTGACACACTAAATTACAATTCTAAAACAAAAACTACTTTTTTCATTGGTCCAACTTTTATATATTCAAATGAAAATACTATATACTGTGAAAATGGTTGGTACAACACGTTAACAGATTTATCACAATTTAAAGAAAATGCCTATTTAACAAACGGAGAGAAAAAAATAATGGGAGACAGTTTATTTTATAACAGAAATACGGGATATGGCAAAGCAATGAATAATGTTATAATGTTAGATACTTCAAGTAAGATTTGTGCAAATGGAGAATTAGCAGAATACTTTGAGGAGGAAGAAAAAATAATTATCCAAGAAAAAACTAACTTAAACATATTAATTGAAAAAGATACTATATTTATTAACTCTGATAAATTTATTTATTGTAAGAAAAACACAAAATATATATTAGCATTTAATAATGTAAAAACATATAATCAAGATTTTCAATCAATATGTGATTCAATGTATTACAATATTTCTGACTCGACAATTGAATTGTTTAAAGATCCAATAATATGGACAAATGACATTCAAATATCTTCTGACAGTATTAAAATTTCATTATACAAAGAAAAAATTGATAAAATGTTATTCTATCCAAATCCTATGATAGTATATGAAGCTGATGAAACATATTTTAATCAAATTAAAGGAAAATTAATGGAAGCACATTTTAATAATGGTGAATTAAAAAAAGTAAATATAATTGGAAATTCAGAGTCATTATTTTTAATTGAAGAAGAAAATGGATTGGATATTGGTTTTAACAAAGCTATTTCCAGTGATATCACAATGAAAATGAAAAGTGGAGAAATTTATAATCTGATATATAAAAAATCACCAAATTCAATTACAATTCCAATTGAAAAAATTGAAGAAGAGAATAAAATGTTAGAGGGTTTTATTTGGAAAATAAAAGAAAAACCTGTAGATAGAAAAGATATCATTCAGTGATAATGAAAGAAGTTCTTCTGTTCTTTCTTCTATTTTCATCATTATTATTTAAAAATAAAGGTTTTTGTTCCCCGTATCCTTGAAAAGTTAACCTAGTACTAGAAATTCCTTCAGACAATAAATAATCATATACACTTTTAGCTCTATTATTAGATAATTTAAGATTATCATCTTTATTTCCAATATCGTCAGTATGTCCTTCAATATGAATATTAATCATTAAATTCTTTTGTAAGAAGTTTACTAAAAAATCCAATTCTAAGTACGAATTATTTGTTAATTGATAAGAATTTGACTCAAAATTAACATTTTCAAAAATTATCTCATTACCAATTTTTTGTGTAATTATATTAATTTCTAAATTAGACAAACTATCAGCTCTCTTTTCGTAAGGTAACTTAAAATAAAAAATATCTTCCTTTCCATAACCTTCTATATCAGAAGTGAAATAAGCTGTTTTACCATCAGAAGAAACAATTAATGAATTCTCCTTTCTATGAGAATTTATTGGATAACCTAAATTTTCAGGAATATTCCATGATGACTCAGAATTTTTTCTCTTACTGAAAAATAAATCATAATCACCCATCCCCAAATGACCCTTAGATGAAAAATACAAAGTAATATTATCAGGATGAAGATATGGTGACATTTCATTATGTTTAGTGTTAATAATTGGCCCAAGGTTCTCTGGCTTTAAGAAACCATTTATACCAATCTCTGATCTCCAAATATCATCTCCTCCATAACCTCCATTCCTATTACTGACAAAATATAGATATTTCATGTCAGGAGAAAAACAAGGTTGACTTTCCCATTTTCTAGTATTCAAATAAGATAAGTTCTTAGGAACACTCCAAATGCCCCCCACTTTTTCGCAAAAATATAAATCACAACTTCCTATACCATCTTTTCGATTACATGAAGTAAATACAAGAAATTTACCATCTGGAGATAATGTTATAGAACCTTCATTATAAAGAGTATTAATAGTCATTTCCGATGATTCACCCCAAATATTATTATTTTTTTCTGAAAAATAAAAATCCTCTTGATATATATCTCCCTTTAAATCTACCCTCCTAGTGAAAATAAATTTATTTCCATCTGCTGAGATATATGGCAGATATTCTGAATATTCAGAATTAATTTTTGAACCCATATTTTTAAATGTAAAATTTACAGGGTTTTTAATTAATTCAATCGCAAATTTGCAATTATTAATATAATAGTTATACTCCTGAACAATAACAGGGTCTGTATTATCATTAATAAAATTTCCTATATGATCTAAATATTTAATAGATTTATTATAAAACCCATGAGTATAACATTTTTTTGCAAAATCTAAAATTGGAATTAAATTATTTATATTAATATCATAAAATATAAAATACTCAAATTCACTTCTTTCAAAATCTTCTTGTGCCCAATAAATTTTATGTAATAATAAGTGTGGTTTTTTCCACTTTTTATTTTTTTTTAATAGTTTCCTTGTGAGTTCCTCTGCTTCTAACAACTCATTAGTTGATATTAATTTTTCAATTTTAATATAAGTACTAAATTCCTTTTTTGTCTGAGAGAAAATTAATAATGGAACAAATAAAAATATAAATAAAATTATTCTCATCATTAAGGTATTTTTAAGTATTTATGAGTTTGAATAGAAATTTGCCATTCAGGATTAGACATAACATAATCAATTATAAACGGTGTTATAATTTCTTTATTGCTCCATTCAGGTTGTAGAAATAATTTACATTTTTCTGAGATTCCTTTCCTTTGCCTTTCAGCCCATTTAAAATCATTTTTGTTTTTAATTATAACCTTTAATTCATCTGCATGAATTCTAATACTCTCTAGAGGTCTTTGAAATTTTTTTGGAGACAAACAAATCCATTCCCATTCTCCAGAAATTGCATGACTTCCAGATGTTTCCAAATGTCTTTTATATCCCATTTGGAATAGCTTATCAGTGAGAAAAGACATATTCCACATTAAAGGCTCACCTCCAGTAACTACAACAGTATCTGTAGGTGTCTTTTTTATTGGTCGAAGCATGTCAGTAACTTTAGTATATTCATGATTATCCGCATTCCAACTATCTTTAACATCACACCATTCACATCCAACATCACAACCACCAATTCTTAAAAAATATGCAGAATTACCAGCGTAATGACCTTCTCCTTGTATACTATAAAACCCTTCCATCAATGGAAGTATAATTCCTTTATTTAATTCTAATTTCATTAAAGCAAAAATAAGATTTTATATGAAGTAAAATACAAAGAATCTTATCTTTGCATAAAATTACAATATAATGAAAAAACAACTCATAGAATGTGTTCCAAATATTTCAGAAGGAAGAGATGAAAATAAAATTAAAATTATATCATCTGTAGTAAAAGAAATTGATGGAGTTAAATTACTAAACGTTGATCCAGGTAAGGCAACAAACAGAACTGTAATAACATTTGTAGGAGAACCTGAAAAGGTAATTGAAGCTGCATTTTTATTAATTAAAAAAGCACAAGAATTAATTGACATGAGTAAACATATTGGGGAACATCCAAGAATGGGGGCTACTGATGTTTGTCCATTAATTCCAATTGCTAATATTTCCATGGAAGATACAGTAAAATGGGCAAATAAATTAGGTGAAAGAGTCGGGAAAGAACTTAAAATACCAGTATACTTATATGAATCTGCTGCAACTGAAGAGAAGAGAAAAAATCTAGCAAATTGTCGATCTGGAGAATATGAAGGATTAGAAGAAAAAATAAAAAACTCAGAATGGAAGCCAGATTTCGGTCCTTCTGAATTCAATTCATCAATAAAAAAATCAGGAGCGACTGCAATTTCTGCGAGAGATTTTTTAGTAGCTTACAATGTAAACATAAATACAACCTCTACAAGAAGAGCTAATGCAATTGCATTTGACATTCGTGAAGCTGGAAGAATTAAAAGAGAAGGTAATAAGATAACAGGTAAAATAATTCGAGATTCAAACGGAAATCCATTAACAAATCCTGGAATTTTTAAAGCGGTTAAAGGAATTGGTTGGTTTATTGAAGAATATGGTATCGCGCAAATTTCATATAACTTAACAGATATAAATACATCTCCCTTACATGAAGTTTTTGATAAAACTTGCGAAAGAGCAAATGCTAGAGGATTAAGAGTAACTGGATCTGAGCTAGTTGGACTAGTTCCTAAAAAAGTATTAATTGATGCAGGACAACATTTTCTAAAAAAACAAAAAAGATCTCTAGGAATTAATGAAAGTGAAATTATAAAAATAGCTGTAAAATCATTAGGATTAGATGAATTGTCATCATTTAATCCAAAAGAAAGAATAATAGAATATATGTTAGAAAATGAAGATGAAAGTAGATTAATAAATATGAATCTTCAAGAATTTGCATATGAAACATCGAGTGAGAGTCCTGCCCCTGGAGGTGGTTCTATTTCTGCTTACTGTGGTGCACTAGGAGTGTCATTGGGTACAATGGTAGCAAATCTCTCATCACATAAAAGAGGATGGGATGATCAATGGGAAGTATTCTCTAATTGGGCATCAAAGGGAATGAAATTTCAAGAAATTCTATTGAAACTAGTAGATGAAGATACACGCGCATTCAATAAAATTATGGAAGCCTATAAATTACCAAATAATTCTAATGAAGAAAAATCACATAGAAAATTAGAAATACAAAATGCAACCAAACATGCAATTATTACTCCATTTAAAGTAATGGAAGCTTCATATGAATCTATGAAAATAATGAAAGAAATGTCTAAAATTGGTAATCCAAATTCCGTAACCGACGCTTGTGTAGGAGCTCTATGCGCTAGAACAGCTGTAATTGGAGCCTTCTTAAATGTAAAAATAAATTGTGGAGATTATGAAGATAAATCTTTTGTTAATAATGTAATTGAAAAAGGAAATGATTTAGTAAAAAAAACTAATATATTAGAAAAAGAAATTATGAAAATTACCAATAGTAAAATTTAATTATATTAGCAATAAAATTAGAAAACATGAAAACTAAATTATTATTTATATTTACACTATCACTTTTACTTTTTTCATCTTGTCAAAAATGTCAAGATTGTGAAATAAAGTATGAATACATTAATAATGAAGATGTATCTCCAATTTATGAGTTAGCAGCAGCTATTCAAGGATTTGATTCATGGGATCAGTATTGGAACTCTACAGACTCAATACAATTACTTAATAAAGAATATTGTGATGATGAACTCTCAGAAAAACAGGATTATTCTCAAGAATATGACACTGATAGTAGTGGAATTAATGACTTTAGAATATATTATGACTGTAAATAAAGATAATCTAATGCTTCTTTCAATAAATTATTAGTTAATTCTTTACTTTCATATCTTCTTTTCAAAAACTTTCCGACCCTTCTAATTCCAGATACTGAGTTAGTAAGAAACAATTCATCTGCCTCATTAATTTCATCTAAAGTTATACTTTTTTCAATAACATTAAAATTTTCAACGATAAAACTACGGAACGTTCCATCAATACAACCATCAGATATCGGTGGGGTAATTAATTTATTTTGTTTAAAAATAAATAAATTCGAATTAGTACTCTCTATTACTAAATTATCATTATTCAATATTAAAACGTCATCGAAATTATTTTTTTTAGAATAAATGGAAGCTAAAACATATAAAATTGAAGATGTTGTCTTGAAATTAGATATCACTCCTGCAATCTTCTTTTCATTTAAGAACAAACCTAATTTCAATCCTTTATTAACTTCATTAAATGTATTATTACATTTTTGTGACTGGATAATTATTCTAGATTTATTACTGAAAGGAAAATATTTTCCTAGAGAATCTCTAAAAACAATAACTTTAATGATTCCATCTGCAATATTATTTTTTTTGATTAACTCTTCAAGTTTCTCATTAAAATTAGTGAAATCTATATTAAGATCAAACATTAAATACTTTAATGATTTTTCAATTCTTTTCTGATGGTAATATAAATTAATTGTTTTCTTATTTATAACTCTAATACTTTCAAAAAATCCATCTCCATATAAAAAAGATCTGTTTCTTAATCCTATTTTTAAAGAATCTTCTTTAATTAATTTTAAATTATCTAAGATATATTTTCCCATAAATATAGTATATTGCGAACATAATGTAAAATCTGTATATGAGGAAACTTTTATGTCTCATTTTATTGTTTTTTTGTTCATTATCATATTCACAAATAGTAATTAAAGGTAAAGTTACAGATAAAGTAACAAAAGAGGAATTAATTGGAGCAAATATTATTTATGAAAAAAAACAAATTGGAGTTAATAGTGACATTAATGGAGATTATACAATAGAAATTCCTGTCAATAAATTTCCTATAGAAATATCAATAAGTTATATAGGATATACTAGTGAAAAAATTAAGATTAGTGAATTAGAATGGAAGAAAAATAATGAGAAAAATTATAATGTTTCATTAAAACCTGATTATAAAATATTAAAAGAAGTAAAGATTATAGATTCAAGAGTTACTGAAAAACTAAAAGAAAATTCATTAACAATAGAATCATTAGATATAATTGCCATTAAAGAAACTCCTTCATTGAATTTTTATGATGGATTAGGAAGCTTGAAAGGGGTAGATATTTCATCCGCAAGTTTAGGGTTTAAAATTATTAATACAAGAGGTTTTAATAGCACATCACCAGTAAGATCATTACAAATAATTGATGGTGTTGATAATCAAGCTCCTGGTCTAAATTTTTCGCTAGGAAACTTTTTAGGGTCGTCAGAATTAGATATATTAAGAGTAGAAATTATACAGGGAGCAAGTTCAGCTTATTATGGACCAAATGCTTTTAATGGCGTTATAAAAATGATAACAAAAGATCCATTTATTCATAATGGACTAAGTATTCAAACTAAATTTGGAAATAGAAATCTATATGAAAATAATATAAGACTTTGCGAAAAATTTCAAGGTAAGACAGGTAAAGATATTTTTGCTTATAGTTTGAATATTTCCTACATGAAAGCATATGACTGGGAAGCAAATAATCTATCTCCAGTAGATGGAACAAATGAAGAAATAACCAATCCTGGAGGTTACGATGCTGTTAATGTATATGGAGATGAAGATACTGATGGTGATTATAATGACGCTAACAGTAGTTTTCAATTGAAATACTGGGATTATCCTGGATTAGGAAAATTTTACAGAACAGGATATTTAGAAAGTGATGTTGTAGATTATAATACAAATAATCTTAAATTTTCAACAGGTCTACATTTTAAATTAAATAACGAACTAATTGGTTCTTATAAATTTAATTATGGAACTGGAACTACAGTATATCAAGGAGACAACAGATATAGTCTTAAAAACATACAATTATTTCAAAATATACTTGAATTAAAAAAAGAAAATAAATTTTTCATAAGAGCATATAAATCTAAAGAAAACTCTGGTGACAGTTATGATGCTGTATTCACTGCTTATAGACTTCAAAACTACTACAATACTTCTGATAATGAAGAGTGGTATAGAAAATATAAAAATAATTTTAGAAATAATTTTAATTGGGATGATGTTGGATGGAGTGTTGAAGGCCCTCTTTTTGACAACCCTATTGTTGGAGCTTATTATTTATTTGATGGTGTTATATACCCCGCTTCTAACGTATATAATGGATTTACTCTATGTGACTCTGTGTTAAATGCAAACATAGAAACTATAACTTCAGTTCACAATAATGCTAGAGAATTTGCAGATAAGATGACTGGAAGATTAGTTCCTGGTTCTCAAGAATTTATCAATGCTCTTGAAGATATCACATCAAAAACCTCTTATTTAGAAGGAGGCACTGGTTTTTACGATAGATCAGCTCTTAGTCATATTCATGCGGAATACCAATTTAATACTGTCAATTCAGATGTGAAAATAGGTGTAAATTATAGGATTTACAATCCTGATACTAGAGGTTCTATTTTTTTAGATACTGCTGATAAAATTACTAACTCTGAATTTGGAATATACTCTGGTATAGAATCTAATTTACATAAGATAATAAATGGACTAAAATTAAACACAACAATTAGAATAGATAAAAATGAAAATTTTAATTTTAATTACTCACCAGCTGCATCTATAATTTACAAACCCACAGAGAAAGACTATTTAAGATTATCTTTTTCTTCAGCTATTAGAAATCCAACACTTTCAGATCAATATCTATATTATAATGCTGGAAGAGCTATATTAATAGGAAATTTAAATGGACATGGTGTTAAATATGGTGAGAATCTTGTCACACCTCAGTCATTAATTAATTATTATTTGCCAGATTTAGTAAATAGAAGCAAAGACAGCCTTAATTTTTTTAGTGTTAATCCGATAAAACCGGAGAAAACAAAATCAATAGAATTTGGTTATAGAACAACTGTTTTTGACAAGTTTTATATAGATATGAATTACTATTTTTCTAAATATACTGATTTTATTGGTTATAAAGTTGGAGTTAAATATATAACAATACAAGATGACACAGCTACTGGCGCATATGAAATATCTTTACCTTCTGTACAAGCATATAGAATGGCAGCAAATGCAGAGAATGTAGTAACAACTATGGGGGCATCTATCGGAGTAAATTATTATATATCTTCAAATTTTTCATCTAACGCAAATTATACTTGGAATAAATTAAATGAAAATGGAACTAATGATCCAATTATACCAGCATATAATACACCTGAACATAAATACAACTTAGGGTTTAGTGGAAAAGATTTGCATTTCAGTAATAATTTTAACTTTTTGAGAAATTGGGGATTTAATATAAACTATAAATGGGTTGAAGGTTTTCAATATGAAGGATCCCCACAATTCACAGGAATTGTTCCTACTTATGATTTATTAGATGCTCAAATTAACAAAAAGATTCCTTCTAAAGATTTAAATATTAAAATAGGTTCTTCTAATTTATTAAACAACTTACATTATGAAGTATATGGAGGTCCATATATTGGAAGAATGATCTACTTATCTATTTTATTTGAATTAAAATAAAATGAGTATTATTGCCAAAAATTATTTAAAAATCAAAAAATATGATAAAAAAAATACAAAAAATAATTACAGTTTTAATTATGATTATTACTGTAAATGCGAACTCTCAAACGAGATATTTAGATGAAATATTCACAGAAGTCGTAGTAACTGAATTAGATACATTTGCACTAAATGTTAGCATCGAACCATTATTATTTGGAATGTCACCAATGTTAATGCCAATTGAATGTGATATTTACTCACCATTAGGGAATATAGGTGCTAATGGAATAATACTAGACAGTGTTACTGATAGACCTGTAATTATTGTATCACATACAGGATCATTCCTTCCTCCTGTAGCAAATGGACAAGCAACAGGATCAATAAAAGACTCGTCTATAGTGGAACAATGTATTAGATGGGCAAAAAAAGGATATGTTGCTATTGCGATGGGAAATAGAAAAGGATGGAATCCGACATCAACAGATCAAAATGTAAGAACCTCAACATTACTTCAAGCTGCTTATAGAGGTGTTCAAGATGCGAAAGCTATGGTTAGATTTTTGAGAATGATGACTATAGAAAATAATAATCCTTTTGGAATTAATACTGAAAAAATAGTCTTGGGTGGACAAGGAACTGGAGCATATATTTCTCTAGCTTATGCAACATTAGATGATGAACAAGAATTATATCTTCCTAAATTTATGGACCTTACTGATCCAACTAATCCAGTTCCTTATGTGATACCTCAATTTTTTGGGAATATTGATGGATCAAATTTTGCTTATTTACCATTATACGATACTGTAGGAAATGTAATTGGAATTGACTCTTCTAGTCCAACTAATATACCAAATTATCCTCAGTACTCAAATGATATATCTATGGCATTTAACCTTGGAGGAGCATTAGCTGATATCTCATGGTTAGACTCAACAGGAATACCAATTGTATCATTCCACTGTGAAAATGATCCGTATGCTCCTATTGACACTGGAGATGTAATAGTTCCTACAACTGGAGATTTTGTTGTAGAAGTTATGGGAAGTAGAACTATACAGCATTATGCAAATCTATATGGACACAATGATGTTTTTATAAATGCAGGTTTTAATGATGTTTTTACTAACAATGCAAATATCAACAATAATGGATATGAAGGATTATACATCTTTAAGACCCCTACTCCATCAACTCAACCAAATTTATTTGGAGAGTTTTACGAAGAAGAAGCTTCTCCTTGGGATTGGTGGAATCTATCTGTATATGACACAATGTTTGCTGCAATAAATGGAGCTCCAGCTGGTTATGGATCTGCAAATTCAATATTAGGAAACCCTAATATGTCAGGAACTAAAGGAAGAGATTATATTGATACTGTTCAAGGATATTTAAATCCTAGAATATATGTAGCATTAAATCTAGGTGGAACATCTTCATTAAATGATGTTTTTAATTATTCTACTAAAATTTACCCTAACCCAGCTAAAAATACATTAACAATTGAAAATTTAAATTTTTTAATACAAGAAGTTAAATTATATAATATTACTGGACAAATAATAGATGTAATTGAATTCAACTCAATGAAAAAAACTATTTCATTACAAAATTATGAAAGAGGGATTTATATCATTGAAATAAAGTCAAATAATACCTCTATTAAAAAGAAATTAATTATAGAATAATTAATAAATAAATATATTATTTAAAGCCCTCAATATATGAGGGCTTTTTTTATTTTCGTAAAAATGGAAAAGTCAATAGAAATACTGAAAAAATACTGGGGATTTGATAAATTTAGGTATAATCAAGAAGAAATAATTAATTCTATCTACAATAACATTGACACATTAGCTATACTTCCTACAGGAGGAGGCAAGACAATATGTTATCAAATACCAGCATTATTGAAGGATGGTTTATGTATTGTCATATCTCCATTGATATCATTAATAAATGAACAAAATGAAGAAACAAAGATTAAAGGAATAAAATCAATTGCTATTTCATCAGAAATGAATTATAATCAAATTGAAATATCATTGGAAAATTGTATTTATGGAAATTACAAATTTTTATATATTTCTCCTGAAAAACTGCAAAACACAAATGTAATTAATAAAATATCAAAAATGAATGTAAATCTAATTGCAGTAGATGAATCACATTGTATCTCTGAGTGGGGAAATGATTTTCGTCCCTCATATAGAAAGATTGCAAAACTTAGAGAAATACATCAAAATGTGCCAATATTAGCACTTACGGCAACTGCCACAAATGATGTGGCAAATGATATACAAAAAAATCTTGAGTTCAAAAAAAATAATATTATAAAATCCTCATTATTTAGAAGTAATATTTCATATAATATCATTAAAGAAGAGATAAAAGAAAAAAAATTAATATCAATACTTAATAGAATTAAAAACAACACTAGTATTGTCTATGTGAAAACGAGAAAAGATTGTTTAAGGATAAATGAAATCCTTAAAAAGAATAACATTAAATCAAATTATTACCACGCAGGTCTGAGCATTAGTGATAGAAATAAAATACAAAGAGATTGGAAAAATAATACAATAAGTACTATTGTTGCAACTAATGCTTTTGGGATGGGAATTAATAAAAAAGATGTTAAAGTTGTAATACACATGCATATTCCAAATTCAATAGAATCTTATTTCCAAGAATGCGGAAGAGTTGGAAGAAACGGTTCAGACGCATATACTATACTATTATATAACTCTACAGATGTTAAAATTCTTAATGAAATGATTAATCAATATGAATTAAACATTGAACAAATTAGAGCATTTTATCAAAATATTGCTAATTACTTACAAATACCAGTAAATAGTGGTGCAAATAAAGAATTTGAATTCAATATAAATGAGTTTTGTGTAAGATATGAAATAAGTAAAATAAAATTTAATTCTATTTTTAGTTTATTAGAAAGTAATGGATATATACAAATAAAAAATAATAATATTAGAGAAACAAGAATTCGTGTAATTGTATCAAAAGAAGAATTATCAAAATTTCAAAAAAACAACAATATCCTCAAACCTCATATCAAAACATTATTAAGAACATATCCTAATATTTTTAATCAACTTATTCAAATTAATGAAGATTTAATTTCAGCAAAATTGAAAATATCAGTTGATGAAATTAAATCTTCATTAATTAGATTAGAAAAATTAGAAATTATAGAATATAATAGTTTCCAAGAAAGATATAAAATCAAATATTTACAAAATAGAATTGAAAACAAATATCTGATGATTACAAATCAAAGAATAGAGGAAATAAATTTAAGACGGAGACTAAGATTAAAATCTATGATACAATACTGCGAACAAAACGATAAATGTAGAATGAATATTTTACTAAATTATTTTGGTGAAAAATCCAATGAAAATTGTAATAAATGTGATGTATGTAGAAACTAATTATAATAAAAAAGTTAAAAAAAAAATATAGATATTATATTTGTAAATAAATTAAAAAAATGAAAGTTGTATTCTTTGGTACTCCCCCATTTGCTGCTAAAATTCTTGAATTTCTGAAACTTAATGGAATAGAAATAGTTGGAGTAGTAAGTGCACCTGATAAAAGGAAGGGAAGAGGAAAGAAAATTATATCCACAGCTGTTAAACAAAAATCAATTTTTTTAGGAATCGATACAATTACTCCGGTTTCTCTATTAGAAAAATCATTCATCACAGAAATAGAATCATTTAAAGCAGATTTATTTATCGTTGTAGCATTCAAAATGCTACCTAAAGAAATATGGAAAATACCAAAAAATGGAACGATCAATTTACATACTTCATTACTTCCTAATTACAGAGGAGCGGCTCCAATTAATAGAGTAATTATAAATGGAGAGAATCAAACAGGAGTTACAACTTTTTTTATTAACGAGAAGATAGATTGTGGGGATATTCTTCTACAGGAAAAAATAAATTTAGAAAATGACATAACTGCTGGTCAATTATATAATCTATTAATAAATAAAGGTCAAAACCTTATAGTTAACACTATTAAAGGAATTGAAGAAGAAACAATATTTTCGACACAACAAAATTCTAATAAATTTATAAAAAAATCACATAAATTAAACAAAGAACTATTAAAAATAAATTGGAATGAAAGCGCAATAAACATACATAATCTAATCAGAGGATTATCTCCATATGTTTCAGAAAATGAAATACTTAAAAATGTGTCAATATGTCCATGTGCATGGTTCAATTTCTATATAAATAATATAGAAAAAAGATGCAAGATAATCCACAGTTCCTTTTCTAAAAAAACAACAAACAATATTGGAGAAATAGATACTGATAATCAGAGTTATTTAAAAGTAAACTTAAGAGAAGGAAGTATTTATATTAACAAAATACAATTATCTGGAAAAAAAATTATGTCAATTAAAGAATTTTTATTAGGAAATAAAATTGATGATCAATGGAAGATTTTTTAAAAAAAGAATCAATCTATTATTTTAAATCTTTTATTAGCAATAATAGATTAAACTTATTTAAAAAAATAAATAGGAAATCTTTTATGGAGAAAGTCTAGTTATCTCCCATTTTGTATCTTTTTTATTATATACTAATCTGTCATGTAGTCTAGAAGGTCTTCCTTGCCAAAACTCTATATAATATGGAACAATCAAATAACCTCCCCAATTATCAGGTTTTGGTATTTCTTTTCCTTTATATTTTAAATCTAATTCTTCAAGCTTTTGATCAAAATCAGAATCTAATGAAATAACGGAACTCTGATTTGAAATAGTAGCAGCTAATTGACTTGATCTAGGTCTACTATGGAAATATATCTCAGATTCTCTATTAGATATCTTTTCTACATTTCCATTAATTCTAATTTGCCTTTCCAATTCCGACCAATAGAAATTAGCTGATACATTATTATTCTGAAATATTTCATTTCCTTTACAGCTATCATAATTAGTAAAGAAAACTAAACCATATTCACTGATTTTTCTTAAAAGAACAACTCTAGATGATGGAACATTATGTGTAGCAGTAGACAATGTAAATGAAATTGAATCTTCTTGATTGATCTTTAATGCATCTTCAATCCATATCTTAAAAAAATCAATTGGATTGCTATTAACATTCAAAAAATCTATCTGATTCTTATTATAATCTTTTCTAATATTTGAAATACGACTATCCATAATATTTGACACAAAAATAAAATAAAAATTTCTTTATTACTAAAATATCTTACTATTATAATTTTCAGGGATTCTAGCGCTAATTCCTTGATATTTTTCCTGAATAAATAACATATCTTTGTCAAAATCACCTGTTGGATTAAATTCTGTAATTAATCCAACTTGTTTAAGTTTATAATCAATCTTTACTAATAATAGTGGCACCTTAGATTCTAATGAAATATAATAAAATCCAGTTTTCCACCTATTCGTAAAACTTCTTGTTCCTTCTGGAGCAATAGCTAAAATTAAATTTTCATTTTGATTAAACAATTCTACAACTTGATTTACCAAGTCATTTTTTGAGTTACGATATACAGGGATACCTCCATTCAATTTAATAAAGAAACTAATTATAGGTAAAAATATTTCACTTTTTACTAAATATTTAGGACTAATATCTAAAACATAAGAAAAACATCTGCCAATAACAAAATCCCAATTAGATGTATGAGGAGCTGCAATGACAATGCATTTTTTGGGCCATTTTATCTCTCCAATAATACTCCAACCACAAATCCATAAAATAAATTTACATATTATCTTTTTCACTTTTTTTTTACAAAGTAAATATAAATTATATTATTTTTACTAAAAATAGTAAATTTGCATAAATATTAAAAATAACCTAATGAAATCTATTCTAACTAAAGGAGTGCTTTGGATAACTATAATTTTACTAGCATATTTTGGCTTATATGGTAATATTACAAATGAAATACATGTAAGAAAAGTAATGGATGAAAGAAAATTAGAGAATATTCAAAGATTAAAAGACCTTAGAGAAGTGCAGTTAGAATATAAAAGACACAATGGAGAATATGCTGATAATCCAGATTCATTAGTATATTTCTTGTTTAATACTTCATATGATTACATTAATACAGAAAAAGCAGATGCTGACTCAATTCCATCAAATATGAGAAAATGGAAGAAAATTCAAAGACGATTATTAAAGGATAAAATAGATCCATATAAGGAAGCCAAGAGAATTTATAGAGAATTAGGAGGTAGATGGAATGTACTTACAGAAAAACAAAAAGTTAAAAAAGGATATATTTCAGTTGAGTATTTTAGTGCTAAAGAGCTATTTATGAGTTCAGAATATAAAAATAGTAGAGAAAATATATATGAGATTGATCTAAATTCTTTATCAAATTTAACAAGAATATACAAAAAACAAACTTCATTCTCAAATTTTAGTCAATCATTTACAATGTTTGATGAAGATATTAAGCAAAAAATAAAATTAGAAAATGTATATACTACAATCAACAAACATTATGAAACAGTTCTTAGTTTGTCTAAATCAGATATAATTTCTTTAGAGCAATTAAGATCTCTTATTAATAAAAACAATAAGAATATTGAAAATATTAATATATTAATTGATGAAAACAAATACAAACAAGAAAATGCTGAAGGCCTAGTTAATGCAACTAATAATCAAAGAGAAGCATATACAGAAACAATTGGTAGTGATGTGATAGATAAAGTTAGACAAAAAGCAGCTATAAAATCTGAAAAAGGAAAAAAATTAAAAGGAAGGAAAGGTGTAATATTCCAGATAATAACTCAACAAGATTCTACGGAGAATGCTAATAAAATAATAATCAAAGATTGTAAGAATAATATTATAAAACTTGAAAGTGAGATTTCAGCTAGAGAAAAACTGAATACAATATTATTAAATAATATTCAAGCAATCTCTGATATAAACCAAATGAAAAATAAAGCAATAGAATTTAATCAATATTTTTATAATGAAAATTATTATAAAAACAATTCAAAATTAAATGATTTAATTTATTATACACTAAATCAAGAAATTAAAATAATAAAAGTTTTGAAAAAAGGAAATTCTAAAACCCCTAGTTTGCCTAAAGAATGGAAAAAAGCTCAGCTTCAGGCTGACTTTTTAGTAGAACAATCTATGGATGCGGATTTATTTGAAAAAGTGAATACTAAATATAAAAATAATGGAGGAAAATGGAGATCACTTACTGAAGAGGAGGGATACGCTCGTGGTTTAATAACTGTAACTACTCTAGAAATTAAAGATAAAATCTTTGATGAGTTATATATGAAAAATAGAGCTGCTAATGTTAATTTGAATCTTGATAGTCTAGTATATATTCCTCATACAAATAATAAATACTCATTTTCTTCTAAAAAAACTGTTCCTAACGATGAACAAAGAAGACAAGGTGAAACTGTTAAATATTATTTTGAGATTACCGCATCATATGATGACATATATCTTGGTCTAGACAAAGAGGAAAAGATACTAAGAAATCATTCTGAAAGAGAAAATATTCAAGTAGGTTCTTTAGAAAAGACTATCATAAATGGAAATTGGGGAGAATAAAGATATTTTTCTCTATGCAAAGAATATAAATTTGCATAATACCGAAAATTATCATCTTTCTATTGATATATCATCAAGTAATTTTTCTTACTGCCTTTTAGATATTAATAAACTTAAATTTGTATACTTCAAATCATTTAAGACAAATAATAATAATAACATTATTAATAAAATTAATACAGAAGAAATTTTAAAAAGAAATTTTTATTCTGCTTCTTGTTCTTATTCTAACCTACCATGTACACTAATTCCAATATCATTACATTCAAAAAATAATAATGTAAATTTATTTAAATTTATTACAGACCAAGGAAATAAAATAAAATATGAAAAAATAGATAAAATTGATGCGAATATATTATATTCAATTGATGAAAATATTTCTAAAATAATAAAACAAATACAACCTAATATTAAAGAGTTTAATAGTTCTAATATTTTTATTTCACAATTTTTATCAATTATAGAAGGGAAAAATAATGACGATTCTAACATAATGTTTGGAATTATCAGTAAAGAAAATGTTGAAATTATCATTATAAATAAAACGAAACTTGTATTTCATAATATCTTCTCAATTAATTCAAATACTGATATTTTATATTATATATTATATTGTTATGAACAGTTAGATATGGATCCAGAAGTTAATTTTTTATATTTATATGGAGAGACTAATACTCAAAAGAAATCTTTTCAATTACTGTATAAGTATATAAGACATGTGAGAATAGGAGAAATCGAAAAAAAATTATCATTTTGCAATGAATTAAATCAAATTCCAAAACATCAATATTTTGCATTATTTAGTCAATTATTATGAGAATCATCTCAGGAAAATTTAAATCAATAAAAATAACACCTCCAAAAATAAAATCTGTAAGACCTACAACAGACAGAGCTAAAGAAGGGCTATTTAATATAATTGAAAATAAATTTTATTTTCACGGTAAAACAGCATTAGATTTATTTTGTGGATATGGAAATATTGGATTAGAATTTTCTTCAAGAGGAATTGATCATATAACATTTGTTGATCATAATCCAAATTGTGTGAATTTCATTAAAAAAATATCAGAAGAATTAAACATAAATAGTACAACTATATATTCAGAATCATTGAATTTTCTAGTTAATTGCAAACAAAAATATGATTTTATATTTGCAGATCCTCCATATAGATTTAACAATCATCAAAAAATATATAACATAATAAAAGAAAATAATATATTAACTTCTGAAGGTATATTAATTATTGAACATGATAAAAAAACATTCTTCTCCAATAAAAATTATGAACAAAGAAAATATGGGAATGTATATTTCTCGATTTTTAATTTATAAATATTAATTGAAAAATCTAAAATTATGAAAAATAGAATCGCAGTATTTCCGGGGTCATTCTCTCCATTTACTCTAGGACACAAATCAATTATAGATAAAACCCTTCCATTATTTGATGAAATTATAATTTCAATTGGTATTAACACAAAAAAAGAGGAATACATTAATATAAATAAAAGGATTGAATGTATAAATGATATCTATAATGAAATAGATAAAGTAAAAGTCGTGAAATATACAGGACTTACAATAGATCATTGTCGAAAAACTGGAGCTAATTTTATTATTAGAGGTATTAGGAATTCAAATGATTATTTATATGAAAGAGATATATGTATAACTAATAAGAAACTAAATGATGAAATAGAAACAATATTCATAATTAGCGACCCTGAATTATCTCATATCTCCTCAAGTATAGTTAGAGAAATAATGAATAATGCAGGTGATTTAAGTGAATTTGTTCCAAAAGAGATAATAACTAAATTAATTTAAGATTAGAAAAAATCTCTAAGACTTGATCTTCAGTTAATATAAGAATGAAATCTTTGTTACAATCTTTTTGAAAATAATAAAACTTATGATTAACATTACACTGAGATTTCTTAAATAAAAATTTATAACCTTTTTTATTATTTGTTATTTTAACAAGTTGATTCTCTACTTTTTTATATTGATCTAATGATGAAAATAATTTCTTAATTTTTAATAATTCTTCATAGGTGAAATTTTTAATCCACTCACAAGATTGTACTTCAGAATTCTTTTGATTATA
>MDTG01176888.1_pt1 | contig 27959 bp, 32 predicted proteins | sample 811421 | NCBI WGS metagenome assembly MDTG01 (sample SAMN05326645, study PRJNA326480) | marine metagenome | isolation source: seawater | place: Pacific Ocean: South East | collected 2011
GAAGATCATCCTTCGAGCGCAACGCGGCGACCCTCTCCCGGCTATCAGGCCAAACATCCTACCAGGAGACGGCCCGATGAGTGGAATTCATACAAGCCTGGCCGGCACCTTCAGCGCCATCCTGATCCGCGATCTCGCCCGCACCGCCGGCCGGTCCGGCGATGTCGTGGCCGTGCTCGCCTTCTTCGTGGTGGCGGCCACCCTCTTCCCGCTGGGTGTGGGCCCCGGCCCGCAGGTGCTGGCGCGGATCGCCTCGGGTGTGGTCTGGGCATCGGCGCTGCTTGCCGTGCTGCTCTCGCTCGACCGGCTGTTCGATGCCGACCGCAATGACGGGGCGCTCGAAGGTCTGGCCCTCTCCCCCGCGCCGCTCGCGGTCGTGGTGCTGGCCAAGACCGCGGCCCACTGGCTGACCACGGGCCTGCCGCTGATCCTGATGGCACCGCTGGTCGCGATCATGCTGCAGGCGGAGCTGCGGCTGGTCCCCGCCCTGATGGCCTCGCTCGCCCTCGGCACGCCGGCCCTGTCGCTGATCGGCGCGATCGGTGCCGCCCTCACCCTGGGCGCCCGGCGGGGGGCGGCGCTGATGCCGCTGCTGCTGCTGCCGCTCTATGTTCCGGTGCTGATCTTCGGGGTCGGCGCGGTCGAAGCGGCGGCGAACGGCCTGCCCATGGGGCCGCATCTGATGCTGCTTGCCGCGGGTTCAGTGCTTGCCCTCGCCCTGGCACCGCTGGCCGCGGCTGCCGGGTTGCGCGCGGGGCTGGACTGATCGGGGTCTGCGCGCGACACTTGGGCGTTCCGGACCGCGTCCGATGGTCGCGCAGGCCCGGCAAGGCTTGACGCCCGGCCGCTAGGCGTGCACCTCCTCGCGGGTGCGGGTTCCGGAACCCGTGTTCCATCTCTTCCTTCAGCCGGCGGGGTCCCGTCCGCGATGCATCGCTACGCCAATCCCACTCTCTATGGCCGCATCGTCGACCGCGTCCGCCGCCCGGCCGGGCTGGCGGGGCTGGCGCTGATTCTGGTCGGGCTCTATCTCGGCCTGTTCGTGGCGCCGCCCGACTATCAGCAGGGCGAAAGCTTCCGGATCATGTATGTCCATGTGCCGGCAGCCTGGATGGCGATGTTCTCCTATGCCGGCCTCGCGGTCTCGAGTGCGGTCTACCTGATCTGGCGCCATGGCGTGGCCGACGTCACCGCCAAGGCGATCGCGCCGGCGGGGGCCGCCTTCACCGCCATCGCGCTGGTCACAGGCTCGCTTTGGGGCCAGCCGATGTGGGGCACCTGGTGGGTCTGGGATGCGCGGCTGACCTCGGTGCTGCTGCTGTTCTTCCTGTATCTGGGCTATATGGTGCTGCGCGACGCCTTCGATGCGCCCGAACGCGGTGCCAAGGCGGCGGCCATCCTGGCGGTGGTGGGCGTGGTCAACCTGCCGATCATCAAGTTTTCGGTCGACTGGTGGAACACGCTGCACCAGCCGGCGACGATCTCGAAGCTCGATGCACCCTCGATCCACCCGTCCATGCTCTGGCCGCTGCTGGCGATGGCGCTGGGCTTCACGCTGATCTTCGTGGCGATCGTCTGCCTGCGCGCGCGGACGGAACTTCTGGAACGCCGGGCGCGCAGCCTGGAGATGCAGGCGGCGCTCGGCCGCGCCGAGTGACGGGAACAGTAGATAACCGGAACAGGCAAAAGACCGGAACAGGCCCGACCCCCGCGGATTTTTGTCACGCAACTTCCGCGACATAGCGGCGCAAGCCTGCCGCAGCACTGGACGCGGGCCCCGGCCTGACACTATCTGTTGCGCAAGATCGCGCCGGGCCCGCCGGACGACGATCATTGTTGAGGACATGACGGCGGTGAACGACCTCGAAACCTTCCTGGCGATGGGCGGCTATGCCGCCTATGTGTGGCCCTCCTTCGGCTTCGCCCTTGTGGTGCTGGCGGGGGTGTGGCTGCAGGCCCGCGTGGCGCTACGCCGCGCCGAGGCCCGCCTGGCCCGGCTCGAGGCGCTGGGGCTGGACCGGCGCGCACGCCGCCGCCGCCCCGCCCCTTCCGCACCGGGCACCGCCGCCCGCACCGACGGAGCCACCGACGATGCCGCCCGCGCCTGAAGCTTCCGCCGCCGGACGCGGCACCGCCGCCCGCACGCCTGCCCCCCGGCGCTTCAACCGCAAGCGTCGCCGGATGTATGCGCTGGGTGGCATCCTGCTGCTGGTCGCCGTGGCGGTCGCCCTGGTTCTGGGCGCCTTCCGCGACAATCTGCTGTTCTTCTACAGCCCGAGCGACATTCAGGCGAAGCAGGTGGAACCAGGCACCCGGCTTCGGGTCGGCGGCCTGGTCGAGGCGGGCAGCGTGATCCGCGGCCCCGGCACCAATGTCGCCTTCACCGTCTCGGACGGTGCCAAGACCCTGGTCATCCATTATGACGGCCTGCTGCCCGATCTGTTCCGCGAAGGCCAGGGCATCGTCGCCGAAGGCCGGCTGGAACCCGACGGCACCGTGACCGCCGAACAGGTTCTGGCCAAGCATGACGAGACCTATATGCCGCCCGAGGTGGTCGACGCCATGAAGCGTGCCGGCACCTGGCACGGCGAAGGCACGCCCGAAGGCAGCCACCAGAAGCTTCTGAAGACCGGCAGCGGGGATCCCAGCTGATGATCGCCGAACTCGGCCACTACCTCCTGGTCCTGGCGCTCGCCATGGCCATCGTCCAGGCGGTGGTGCCGCTGATCGGGGCCGCGCGCGGCGATGCGGCGCTGATGGCCGCCGGCCGCGGGGCGGCCATGGCCCAGATGCTGTCGATCCTGGGCGCCTTTGCGGCCCTGACCGTCGCCTTCGTCCAGAGCGATTTTTCGGTGCTGCTGGTCGCGGCCAATTCCCACACCGCCAAGCCGCTGCTCTACAAGATCACCGGCGTCTGGGGCAATCACGAGGGCTCGCTTCTGCTCTGGGCCACGATCCTGGCCCTTTACGGCGGCGCGGTGGCGCTGTTCGGCCGCAATCTGCCGCCCTCGCTTCGGGCGCGGGTGCTTGCGGTCCAGGGCATGATCGCGATCGGCTTCCTGCTGTTCATGCTGCTGACCTCCAACCCCTTCGACCGGCTGATGCCGCCGCCGGCAGAGGGGCGCGACCTCAACCCGCTGCTCCAGGACCCCGGCCTCGCCTTCCATCCGCCCTTCCTCTATCTCGGCTATGTCGGCTTCTCGATCGCGTTCGCCTTCGCAATCGCAGCCCTGATCGAAGGCAAGGTCGATGCCGCCTGGGCGCGCTGGGTCAGGCCCTGGACGCTGGCGGCCTGGGTGTTCCTGACGATCGGCATCGCGCTCGGCTCGTGGTGGGCCTATTACGAGCTCGGCTGGGGCGGCTGGTGGTTCTGGGATCCGGTCGAAAACGCCTCGCTGATGCCCTGGCTGGCTGGCACCGCCCTTCTGCATTCCGCGATCGTGGTCGAGAAGCGCGACACGCTGAAATCCTGGACCATCCTGCTCGCGATCCTGACCTTCTCGCTCAGCCTGCTCGGCACTTTCCTGGTCCGCTCGGGCGTCATCACTTCGGTCCACGCCTTCGCGAGCGACCCCACCCGCGGCGTCTTCGTGCTCGGCTTCATGTGCGTGGTGGTGGGCGGCGGTCTCACCCTCTATGCCTGGCGGGCGCCGACGCTGAAACCCGGCGGGCTGTTCGCCCCGGTCAGCCGCGAAAGCGGGCTGGTGGTCAACAACCTGCTGCTGTCGGCTCTGGCCGCCACCGTGCTGATCGGCACGCTCTATCCGCTGTTCCTGGATGCCTTCGCCGGCGCCAAGGTCACCGTGGGCCCGCCCTTCTTCGATGCCACGGTCGTGCCGCTGGCGGTGCCGCTGCTGATCGTGGCCGGTATGGGCCCTTCGCTGGCCTGGAAGCGTGGCGATCTGGGGGCCGTGCTCCAGCGACTGCGCTTCGCCATGGTCGCGGCCCTGCTTGCCGCGGCGGCCGGGTTCTTCGTCGGCGGCATCTCGGTCGATGGTGCACTCGGCGCGCTCGGCCTGATGCTCGGCGTCTGGCTGGTGGCCGCCAGCCTGGCCGATGTCGCAGAGCGCATCCAGATCGCGAAAGGTGCCGGCACCGCCTGGCGCCGTGCCCGCAATCTGCCGCGCGCCGCCTGGGGCACGGCGGTCGCCCATCTGGGCGTCGGCATTCTGGTGCTCGGCATCACCGGCGCGTCGATCTGGCAGGCCGAAAAGACCGTGACGCTCGCCCCCGGCGAGCGCGCCGAGATCGGCGGCCGGGTGGTCGAATTCCGCGGCGTCACCCAGCAGCCGGGGCCCAACTACCGCAGCACCATGGGCGATCTGCGCCTGATGTCGGGCGACGGGCCGGGCGCGCGGGCGGTGGCGAAGCTCAGCCCGGAGATCCGCTTCTATCCCGCCCAGGGCACCACCACCACCGAGGCCGCCATCCGGACCAACGGCATCGCCGACGTCTATGTGGCCCTGGCGGGTGCCGAGCCGGTCGACGGCAGATGGAGCTTCCGGCTCTATCACAACCCGCTGACGCCCTGGATCTGGGGCGGCGCGCTGGTCATGGCACTCGGCGGCATGATATCGCTGAGCGACCGGCGCCTCAGGGTCGGGGCGCCGCGCCGCGCCCGGACCCCGCAGACCACCGGCTCCCTGCCCCCCGCCCCCGCCGAGTGAGTGGCCGCGCCGATGCTGAAGCGTCTGATCTACGTCCTGCCGGTGCTGGTGTTCCTGGCACTGGCCGGGGTGTTTCTTACCGGGCTCGACCTCGACCCCCGGGCCGTGCCCTCGGGCCGGATCGACAAGCCGGTTCCGGCCTTCGCGCTCAGGCCGATCGAGGGTCGGGAGCAGGGGCTCGCCGCGGCAGATCTGGCTGACGGCCGGCCGGTGCTGGTCAATTTCTTCGCGTCCTGGTGTGTCCCCTGCCTGGCCGAACACCCGCTGCTGATGAAGATGGCCCGCGAAGAAGGCGTGCGCATCGTCGGGATCAACTACAAGGACCGGCCCGAGGATGCCCGCCGCTGGCTGGACCGCCATGGCGACCCCTATACCCGCATCGGTGCCGATATCGACGGCCGGACCGGCATCGAGTTCGGCATTTCGGGCGTGCCGGAAACCTTCGTGGTCGACGGCCGGGGTCGCATCCTGGCCCAGCATATCGGCGTGCTGACCGAAGAGGCGCTGGAAGACCGCATCCGTCCGCTGCTGAAGGAGGCGGCCGAATGACCCGCGCGGCCTGCCTCGCGATCGCCGCCCTGCTGGTCGTCTCCGCCCCGCAGGTGCTGGCCCAGCAGACTGACGCCCCGGCACAGCGTGCGCCCCAGGAAATGCCGGCCCCCGGCAGCGTGGCCCCCGGCCCGCTCGCCCAGCCCGAGGTTCCGCTGGCCGACCCGGCCGAAGAACGCCGGGCGCGCGAGATCTCGAAGGAACTGCGCTGCCTGGTCTGCCAGAACCAGTCGATCGAGGACAGCAATGCCGAGCTGGCCCGCGACCTGCGTCAGGTTGTGCGCGAGCAGGTGGCGGCCGGCCGCAGCCGCGACGACATTCTGACCTTCATGGTCGACCGCTATGGCGACTGGATTCTGATGCGGCCGCCGGTCAAGTCGACCACCTATCTGCTTTGGGGCGCCCCGGCGCTGGCCCTGCTGATCGGGGCTGCGATCGCGATCGGCTTCATCCGCCGCCAGCGCCGCGCCTATGCCGCCCGCGCCGCCGAGGATGGCTTCGCCCGCCCGCTCGACGACGACGAGGCCTGGCGCCTGGCCCGGCTGCTCGACGAAACCGGTCCCGCCCCATCCGGCACGGACGAGGTCTTCGATCCGGCACCGGACAAGACCCGGGCGGCCGGCGCGGATGACGGCGCCCCCGATGCCTCCGGATCCGACGAAGACGACACGCCGCCCAAGGACGGACGCCCCCAGACATGACCGGTCTCTGGTTCTGGGCGGTCATCGCCCTGGTCACCCTGCTTGCCCTGACCGTGCTGCTGCTGCCGGTGCTGAAAGGTCGCGCCCGCGAACGCGGGGCCGCCCGGCTGGGGGACATCGCGATCTACCGCCATCAGCTGGCCGAGGTCGATACCGAACTCGCCCAGGGCCGGCTGACGGCCGAGGAGGCGACGGCCGCGCGGCTCGAGATCCAGCGCCGGCTGCTTGCCGCCGATGCCGCCCGCGGGGCGGAACCGCATCATGCGCCTTCAGGCCGCAAGGAACGACGCCGGGCCAACCGCCTGGCGGCGATCCTGATCCTGCTGGTGCCGATGATCGCCGTCGGCGTCTATCTGCGTCTGGGCCAGCCCGGCCTGCCCGACCATCCGGCGGCGGAACGGCCGCTTGCCCGGGCGAGCGATGCCGATCTGGCGAAGCTGGCCGAAGAGCTTGCGACCAAACTTGAAGGCGCCGACAGCGAGGACCCCCGTGGCTGGACCCTGCTCGGCCGCGCGCTGAGCAGCCTGGGGCGCCATGACGAGGCCGCCCGCGCCTTCGCCCGGGCGCTGGCCCTGGCCCCCGATGACGTCGACCTGCTGACCAGCGCCGCCGCCGCCGAGGTCATCGCCCGCGGCGGACAGGTCGACGAGCATGCCCGGGTGCTGTTCGACCGTGCCGTCGCCCGCGATCCCGGCAATGCCGCTGCCCGCTATTATCTGGGCCTTGCCGATGCCCAGGGCGGCCGGATTGCCGAGGCGCTGGAACGTTGGGTGGCGCTTGCCGCCGACACCCCCGCCGACGCCCCGTGGCGGGCCGAGCTGGAACGTCAGATCCGCCGCGCCGCCGGCGATCTGGGCCGGCCGGTCGCAGGCCTCATCCCCGAAAGCTGGCGCAGCCCGGGCGAGGCCGCAGAGGCCCCCGGCGGCATGGCCGTGCCGCCCGCCCAGGCCGAAATGATCCGCGGCATGGTTCAGGGGCTGGCCTCGCGCCTGGAAAACGCGCCCGAGGACCCCGACGGCTGGCTGCGTCTCGCCCGCTCCTACACCGTTCTCGGTGATCCGGCGGCGGCGCGCGCTGCCCTTGCCCGCGGCGCCGAAGCCAATCCGCGGGTGATGGACCTGCAGCTCGCTCTGATGCAGGCACGGGTCGAGGTTCCGGACGACGGCGACCTCGACCCGCGGATCATCACCGCCGCCCGTGCCGCCCGCGACCGGGCGCTGGCGCTGGCGCCCGAACACGACATGGCGCTCTGGCTGGGGGGCGAGGTCCATGCCCGCGACGGCGAGCTGGATCAGGCCCGCAGCCTGTGGCATCGCCTGCTGGACGTGCTGCCCGCGGACTCGCCCGACCGGCGTCAGGTCGAGGCCCGGATCACCGCACTCGACGACACCACCGGCGACGTGCCGCCACCTGCCGACTGATCGGCGCCACTGCCGGTTTCCTCCGGGCCGCCCGCCCGTCATAATCCCGTCCCAGAGACAGGCCTCGTCCGAAGGGGCGGCGGGGGGCGGCGAAACCAGAACGGCCGGCGGCGGCCATGAAGGGGGCACATGACGACGACACGCTGGGCGCTGGAGGTGGAGCGCCTGCACAAGCGCTTCGGTGATCTGGAGGTGGTGAAGGGGGTCTCTCTCCAGGCGGCCGAAGGCGATGTGATCTCGATCATCGGCAGCAGCGGATCGGGGAAGAGCACCTTCCTGCGCTGCATCAACATGCTGGAAATGCCCGATCAGGGCGTCGTCCGGGTCGATGGCGAGGAGATCCGCCTGAAGCCGGCACGCAGCGGCGGCATGGAGCCGGCCGATCCGCGCCAGCTCGACAGAATCCGCGCCCGGCTGGGCATGGTGTTCCAGAGCTTCAATCTCTGGCCCCATCTGACGGTGCTCGAGAACGTGACCGAGGCGCCGGTCCATGTGCTCGGCCGCCCCCGCGACGAGGCCGCCGATACCGCCCGCCGCCTGCTCGAGAAGGTCGGCATCGGCGACAAGACCGGGCACTATCCTGCGGAACTTTCAGGCGGCCAGCAGCAGCGCGCGGCCATCGCCCGAGCGCTGGCCATGGACCCGCGCGTGATGCTGTTCGACGAGCCGACCTCGGCACTCGATCCCGAACTGGTCGGCGAAGTACTGCGTGTCATTCGCAGTCTTGCCGAAGAAGGCCGGACGATGTTGATCGTCACGCATGAGATGGGCTTTGCGCGGGAGGTGTCTTCGCGGGTCGCGTTCTTCGACCAGGGGGTCATCGCCGAAGACGGCCCCCCTGAACAGGTCTTCGAAAACCCAGTCAACGACCGTTGTCGTCAGTTTCTTGCAAGCCGGCTGCGATAATTCTGGAGCGCCGGATACACATAGTTAACTCTCGTGTTATATCTTGTGTACAGGTCGTGACTGATCAGGCATGTCGCTTCATGATCTGCCCGAAAACAGTTGCGCAAGAAACATAACGAGCGCATGGAGCAAAGCTGATGGCATCCTGCACTGAGGGCGGCAGCAACGATCGTGATCTGGAATTGTTCCACTTCGCGTTTCGCTTCCTCGTCGAGGAACCTGATCGCATTCTGGCCGAACGGGGGCTGAACCGGTCGCACCATCGGATTCTGTATTTCGTGGGGCATGGGGGCCCCGACATGACACTGACCGACCTGCTGGACAAGCTCAGGGTATCGCGTCAGGCGCTGCATCGGCCGATGCGCCAGCTGCTGGATCAGGGGCTGGTTCTGCTGACGCCGGTGCCGTCGAACCGGCGGATGCTGAATGTGCGGCTCAGCGACGAAGGCGCGAAGCTCGAAGCCCGGCTGTCGGCCCTGCAGACCGGCTATCTCGACAAGGCCTTCGCGGCCGTCGGCCCCGGTGCTGCGGAAGCCTGGCGGCAGGTCATGGAGGTTCTGGCGGCCGACCCGACCCGGCTTGGCCAGATCGATCGCCCCGCGATGCGGGTTGCCGGTCGCGCCCATCACGAGCATGGGGCCACTGCCCACGCATCCTGACGTTTCACAGGCCTTGCCCGCGTTTTGTCGTTGAACCGGCCCCTGCGGCCCGGCTTTACTAGATCTTAGCAATACCGCATCCGTCAGCGGCGGGCCCCCAGGGTCCGGCCGCCGGTTCGGGGGAGCCGGTGGGCCGTGCCTGAAGGCCGGTCCCGGGCGGTGCGGAAGGATCGAGTATCGTCGAGGGAGATCGACACGTGGGCATTTTCCGTATCCTGAGCGCCGCCGTCATCGGACTGGGGCTGGCCACCGGCAGTGCTGCCGCGGCCGACAAGATCCGCATCGCGACCGAGGGTGCCTATCCCCCGTTCAACTTCGTGAACGAGCAGGGCAAGCTCGACGGCTTCGACGTCGACATCGCCAATGCCCTCTGCGCAAAGATGAAGGCGGAGTGCGAGATCGTCGCCCAGGATTGGGACGGCATCATTCCGGGCCTGCTCGCCAACAAATACGATGCGATCATCGCGGCGATGTCGATCACCGAGGATCGCAAGCAGTCGGTGGACTTCTCGAGCAAGTACGCCCTGTCGGCCGGCCAGTTCGTGGCGCCGAAGGACAAGACCTATGACGACACCTCGCCCAAGGCGCTGGCCGGCAAGGTGATCGCCGTCCAGCGGTCGACGACCCACGTCACCTATCTGGAAGACAACTACAAGGACAGTGATATCCGGCTCTACGACACCCAGGACCAGGCCAATCTGGACATGGTGTCGGGCCGCGCCGACCTCACGCTTGCCGACCAGCCGATCCTGGGTGACTGGCTGAAAACCAGCGACGGCCAGGGCTTCCACTTCGTGGGCAAGCCGGTTGCCGATCCGAAGTGGTACGGCGAAGGCATCGGCGTTGCGGTCCGCAAGGGCGATACCGCGCTCGTGACGAAGTTCAACGAGGCGATCGCCGCGATCCGCGCCGACGGGACCTTCAAGCAGATCAACGACAAGTGGTTCAACTTCGACATCTACGGCGACTGACCGCCTGCCCGGCCCATGGCCGGGGCCTGTCGACCGGAACCGTCGGATGGCCGGGGCAGCGATGTCCCGGCCTTCGCGGTTCGATGGCATCGGCCTGACGCCGGGACGATGCACCGCTTTCAGGGAACGGTCCCGCTTCGATGTTCGACTTCAAAGGCTATGGCGGCCTGCTGATCGAGGGGGCGGCAATCACGCTGGCCCTGATCCCGCCTTCGCTGGCGCTGGGGCTGGTGCTGGGCCTTGCGGGCGCTCTTGCCAAATCCAGCCGGTCGCGGGTTCTGCGCGGCATCGGCCAGACCTATACCACCGTCATCCGCGGCATTCCCGAGCTGCTGGTGGTGTTGTTCGTGTTCTTCGCCCTGCCGGTGATCGTGAACAACGCCCTCACCGCCGCCGGCGCCCAGACCCAGGTTTCGGTCAGCCCCTTCGTCGCCGGTGTGGTGGCGCTGGGCCTCGCCTATGGCGCCTATGCGACCGAGGTGTTCCGCGGCGCGCTTGCGGCCCTGCCCAAGGGCCAGATCGAAGCCGCCCGGGCGCTGGGCATGAGCCCGCGCCTGACCTTCCGGCGCATCGTCCTGCCGCAGGTCTGGCGGCTGGCCCTGCCGGGCCTCGGCAATCTGCTGCTGGTGATGATGAAGGATACCTCCCTGGTGTCGGTGGTGGCGCTCGACGAGCTGATGCGCAAGGCCCATGTCGCCGCCGGCGCCACGCGGGAGCCCTTTACCTTCTTCTTCGCCGCGGCACTCATCTATCTGTTCTTCACCCTGATCGCCGAGATCGGCATCGCCCGCATGGAACGCTGGGCCGCCCGCGGCACCGGCCGGCGCGCGGCACCGGCGCCCGCCACCGGCGCGAGGGCCTGAGCGATGCGGTGGGAAGTCATCTTCGACAATTGGGAGCGGCTGGCCGGCGGTCTGGGCACCACCTTCCAGCTCGTCGCCCTGGCGCTCATCATCGGCGCGGCCCTCGCCCTGGTGGTCGCCATGGCGCGCATCTCGCAGAACCCGCTGCTCGCCTGGTTCGGTCGCGGCTACATCTTCTTCTTCCGCGGCACGCCGCTGCTGGTGCAGCTGTTCCTGATCTATTACGGCCTGTCGCAGTTTCCGGCGATCCGCAGCAGCTTTCTGTGGCCGATCCTGCGGGAGCCCTATTGGTGCGCGATCATCGCCTTCGCGCTCAACACCAGCGGCTATACCGCGGAAATCCTGCGCGGCGCCATCCAGGCCGTGCCCCGCGGCCAGATCGAGGCGGCCCAGGCGCTGGGCATGAGCCGGGCGCTCACCTTCCGCCGGATCATCCTGCCGATCGCGATCCGCTACGGCTTCCCGGCCTATAGCAACGAGGTGATCCTGATGATCAAGGCGAGTGCGCTCGCCAGCACCATCACCATCCTCGACCTGATGGGGGTCACCCGTACCCTGATCTCGCGGACCTTCGCCGTGACTGAACTGTTCCTGGCCGCCGGGGTGATCTATCTCGTCATCACCCTGCTGCTGACCCGCGTCTTCGCCCGTGTGGAGGCCCGGCTCAACCGCCACATGGCCCGCCGCTGACCCCGATCTGCCCCATCTGCCGCCGGCCGCTGCCCGATCTGGCGGCGGCCACCGACCGGCACCACTGGGTGCCGGTCTCGGAAGGCGGGCGCGAACAGGCCGTGCTGCACCGGATCTGCCATCGCATGATCCACCGCCTGTTCGACGAGAAGCGCCTGGCCCGCGACCTGAACACCGCCGAGGCGCTGCGGACCGCGCCCGAGATGCAGGGCTTCCTGCGCTGGATCGCGAAGCGGCCGCCGGAGCTGGTCGACTGGCCCGAACTGCCGGGCCGCCACGGCCGCAGCCGACGCCGGCGCTGACATCGGTCTCCGAGACATATTGCGCTGCATGTCCGCCCACGAGCCGCGCAATCCTGCGCCGATCTGATCACCGAGCGCGAAATTTTTGTGCAATGCAGAATTTCGCCATGGACATCTATTTCAATTAGACGTTTGACCGAGATGAAAATCCGTCGCTAAGCTTCCGGGACAAATGGCCGGCGTGTTTCGCGCCCGGCCACCGGAGGGCCGGGAAGACGTGCGCGCGCCACGCAGCCGCCACCACCCGAGGCCTGCCGGGTACACCCTGGGAGGGATGCGCGCGATGGAGCTGTTTGCCCAACAGGTCATGAATGGTCTGGTCTTGGGCAGTGTCTACAGCCTTGTGGCCCTTGGCGTGACACTGATCTACGGAACGATGGAGATCCCGAACTTCGCCCACGGGCATCTCTATATGCTGGGCGCCTATGTCACCTTTGCCGCCGTGACCGGGCTGGACCTGCACTACTGGATCGGCATGGTGCTGGCGGTGGCCGCCCTCGCCGTGGTCGGCATCCTGGTCGAAAGGCTGGCCTTCCGGCCACTGCGTCACGCCCCCCATGTGAACATGATGATTGCGGCCGTGGGGTTGATGCTGTTCCTCGAGGCCTTCGCGCAGCTGGTCTGGGGGGCGGATTTCCGCCGGCTGCCCTCGCCCTATGGTGCGGTCGTCGATCTCTGGGGCACCACGGTCACCGAACAGAAGCTGATCCTCATCGTCGCCGGCATGGGGCTGATGGCGGTGCTGTTCCTGTTCCTGAAGCGCACCGCCCTCGGTGCTGCGATCGAAGCGGTGTCGCAGGACCGGGTGGGCGCGCAGCTGGTCGGCATCGATCCCGAGCGGATCTCGATGATCACCTTCGCGCTCTCCGCCGGCCTCGCCGCGGCTGCTGCGGCACTGATCGCACCCATCAACCTGATCTCGCCCTCCATGGGGCTGGTCGTGGGCCTCAAGGCCTTCGTGATCGTGGTGATCGGCGGCATGGGCAGTGTGGCCGGCGCCATCGTCTGCGGTTATGGCCTCGCCCTCGCCGAAAGCCTGGGCGGCACCTATCTCGCGACCGACTATCAGGATCTGATCGCCTTCGCGATCCTGGCGCTCGTGCTGACCGTTCGTCCCTCCGGCCTGTTCGCGAAGGGGGCCTGAGGCCATGACACGTCTCGATCCCCGCCCGCCGGTCAACCCTCGGCGCCGGCTGGTCACCCGGGTCTGGCTCGGCCTGTTCCTTGTGGCCGTGCTGGCCCTGCCCCTGGTCGTCACCAACCCCTATCACATGCAGGTGGTGCTGACCGGCTTCATCTTCGCCATCGGCGCCTACGGGCTCAACATCGCGCTCGGCTATACCGGGCTGCTCTCGCTCGGCCATGCCGGTTTCTTCGGCATCGGCGCCTATGCCGTGGCCCTGCTCACCACCGATTTGGGCTGGCCCTTCTGGCCGTCGCTGGTGGTCGCCATTCTGGTCACCGGGGCGATCGGCTTCGTGGTCGGCAGCATCTGCCTGCGTGCCAAGGGCCACTACCTCGCCATCTTCACCCTCGCCGTCGGCATGATCATCTACCAGGTGCTCGACAAGTGGGAGAGCCTGACCAACGGCCCGATCGGCGTGGTCGGCATTCCGGGCCCCAGCCCGATCGGGCCGATCACCTTCGACGACTTCACCTCGCGCTATTACCTGACCGCGGGCTTCCTGCTGCTCGCCATGCTCTGCGCCTGGCGGATCAAGTCGTCGCTTTTCGGCCGCACCCTGCTCGCGGTGCGGATGAGCGAGCCGCTCGCCTCGGCATCCGGCATCGACGTGATGTCGGCCAAGCGGCTGGCCTTCACCATGGCCTGCATCTATGCCGGTGTGGCGGGGGGGCTTTATTCCAGCTTCATCGGCTTCCTCGGCCCCGACATCGCCTCGGTCGACATCACCTTCAACATGCTGCTCTACGTGCTGCTGGGCGGGATCGCCTCGATCTCGGGGCCGCTGATCGGCACGCTGCTGGTCTACACCCTCACCCAGTTCCTGCAGGCCTTCCAGCAGTACCAGATGCTGGCCTTCGGCCCGGCGCTGATCGCACTGGTGATCTTCATGCCCTATGGCATCGCCGGTGCCGCCAGTCTGATCCTGCACCGCCTGATGCCCGACCGGCCGCGCCCGCGCAGCGCCGCCCCCGTCCGCGGCCAGACCGGGGAGACCGTCCGTCCATGACCGCCATCCTGGAAACCCGCGGCCTCACCAAGGCCTTCGGCGGCCTCGTTGCGGTGGGTGATGTGGATTTTGCCGTCGAGGAAGGCGGCATCACTGGCATCATCGGCCCCAACGGCGCCGGCAAGTCGACCTTCTTCAACCTGATCAGCCTGTTCTACCGATCGTCCTCGGGCACCATCACCTTCCGCGGCGAGGACGTCACCCGGCTGCGCACCCACGACATGCCGCCGCGCGGCATGGCCCGCACCTTTCAGACCACGCATCTTTTCGCCGAGGCGAGCGTGCTCGAGAATGTGATCGTGGGCTATCGCCACCGCACCCGGGCAGGGCTGCTCGATGCCCTGATCGCAAGCCCGCGCGAGCGCCGCGAGATCGCCGAGGCCCGCATGCGGGCGATGGAAGCGCTGGATTTCGTTGGCCTTGCCGATGTCGCCCACCGCCCGGCCGGGCTGATCAGCCAGGAACAGCAGAAGCGCGCCGCGATTGCGCTCGGCCTGGTCGGCGGCCCCCGGCTGCTGCTGCTCGACGAGCCCGCCGCCGGCATCAATCCGGAAGAGACCGATGATCTGGGCCGGCTGATCCGGCGCATCGCCGAGGCCGGGGTCACCGTCTGCCTGATCGAGCACAAGATGAAGATGGTGATGGGGCTCTGCGACCGGATCATGGTGCTGCATCACGGCCGCAAGATCGCCGAGGGCACGCCCGACCAGATCCGCACCGACGATGCGGTGATCACCGCCTATCTGGGGAGCGACGCCCATGCTCACGCTTGACGGGGTTTCGGTCCAGTACGGCGCCTTCCGGGTGCTGCAGGACATCTCGATCACGGTGGGTCAGGGGGAGCTGGTGGTGCTGCTCGGCGCCAACGGCGCCGGCAAAAGCACGCTGTTCCGCACGATCAGCGGGCTGCACCGTGTCACCCGCGGCCGGATCGTCTTCGATGGCGACGACATTTCCAAAGCGGCGCCGGCAAAGATCGTGGCCCGGGGCATCGCCCACTGCCCCGAAGGCCGGCGGCTGTTCCCCGATCTGTCGGTCGCCAAGAACCTGATGCTCGGCGCCTATACCTGCCGCGGCGACCAGGCCGCCGTCGCCCGCACCCTCGCCCGGGTCCACGAACTGTTCCCGATTCTGGTGGAGAAGGCCGACCAGCCGGCCGGCTCGCTGTCGGGCGGGCAGCAGCAGATGGTGGCGATCGGCCGCGCCCTGATGGGCCGGCCGCGCCTGCTGATGCTCGACGAACCGACGCTGGGCCTGGCACCGCTGGTGGTCCGCCAGGTGCTGGACGCGGCGGCCGAGATCTGCCGCAGCGGCACCACGGTGCTGCTTGCCGAACAGAACGCCCATGCCGCTCTCGCCATCGCCGACCGCGGCTATGTGATCGAGACCGGCCACATCACCACCGAGGGCACGCGCGAGGCGCTGATGTCCGACGACGAGGTCCGCCGCGCCTATGTCGGCGCCTGACGCAGACAGGACGACGACGCTCGAATTGCACCAGGGATCGGCAAACCCGGCACGGAACCGGGACAGTCAAGGGAGGCAAGATGTCATGAAGATGGTCATCGACGAGATCCGGAAGACGACCCGCCGGCGGGTTCTGATCGCGGCGGCCGTGGCGGCGGTGATGGCGCTGCCCGGCGCGACGCTGTTCGCCGGCAACGCAGCCGAGGCCGCCGACAGCGCCGTGATCGGCTATTCGGGCCCGCTGTCGGGCGGTGCGGCGCTCTATGGCCGCAACGCGCTCCGCGGCCTGGAGATGGCGGCCGACGATGTGAACGCGGCCGGCGGCATGGATATCGGCGGCCAGAAGGTGAAGCTGGAAATCCAGTCTCTGGATGACCGCTACCTGCCCAACGAGACGGCGGTGAACGCCCAGCGCCTGGTCTATCAGAACGGCGCGCGGATCGTGTTCATCCCCCATTCGGGCGGCATCCTGGCGGCGCAGGGCTTCAACACCAAGGGGCCGCAGAAATTCATCATCGGCGCCTATACCAGCGAGCCCGCGATCCTGAAGCAGGGCAACCCGCTGCAGATGATGATCCCGCCGCGCTACAATGCCCTGTTCAAGCCCTATGCCGAGGCGGCGATGAGCCGGTTCGGCAAGCGGCTGGGCATGATCCCCGGCACCCACGCCTATGCCAAGGAATGGACCAAGGGCTTCAGCGCCACCTGGAAGGAGATGGGCGGCGAGGTGCTGACGGACAACGCCGTCGACTATCGCACCACCACCGACTTCTCGGGCGCGGTCGCCAAGGCGCTGTCGGAAAAGCCCGATGTGCTGTTCATCGGCGGCCCGTCGCAGCCGACCGCGCTGATCGTGCAGGCGGCACGCGAGCAGGGCTTCAAGGGCGGCTTCGTGATCATGGATCAGGCCAAGCCCGAGGAGATGGACAACATCGTCCCCATCGAGATGATGAACGGCCTGGTCGGCAATCTGCCGCTCGAATACTACCCCTCGAAGAACGCGCCGGCCTTCATCAAGAAATACCAGGAGAAGTATGGCGCCAACGAGGAAGCGGTGGCGGAAATCGGCCTGAACTATACCGCGCTGATGGTTTTCGTGCGGGCGATGGAACTTGCCGGCACCACCGAGGATCCGGAGAAGATCATGGGCGCGCTGGCCGAAGCCTCCAAGACCCTGCCCGCCGACCGCAACCCCTATGAGCTGACCGGCGTCGACGCCGAGAACAACATGGCCAGCGCCTTCCAGATGACGGTGGTCGAGAACGGCAAATACGTGCCGCTGCCGTTCAAGTAAGCCGGCAACGCCCCTTATATCCGCCCGCAAAAGCCCGGCCGTCGGCCCCGACGGTCGGGCTTTCCATCCTCAACCCGGTTTTTCCGTCCTCAGCCCCGGCCGCGATAGGGCGGCACGCCCTGATCCGGGATCCAGAGATCGGCCGGCACCGGCCCGGTGGCGTAGAACACGTCGATGGGAATGCCGCCGCGTGGATACCAGTAGCCGCCGATCCGCAGCCATTCCGGTGCAAGCAGCTCCGCCAGGCGCTTGCCGATCCCCACCGTGCAGGCCTCGTGGAAGTCGCCATGGTTGCGGAAGGCGTGCAGATAGAGCTTCAGCGACTTGCTCTCGACCAGCCAGTCGCCGGGCACATAGTCGATCACCAGATGCGCGAAATCCGGCTGGCCGGTGATGGGGCAGAGCGAGGTGAATTCCGGGCAGACGAAGCGCACCGCATAGCGCGTGCCCGGATGCGGGTTCGCCACCCGCTCCAGCACCGCCTGATCCGGCGAGGCCGGGAGGTCGGTGCTCCGTCCCAGCTGTTCCAGCCCGGCATAGATGGTTTCGGACGGTCCGGTCACGGGCATCACCTCCTCGGGGCAGCGCCTTCCGGACAAACACGGGTCCGGAAACACGAAAGGCCGGCAGAAGCCGGCCTTTTCGTCATCGTCAGTCGTCATCGCGTTCAAGCGGGAATTGGTGGAGCCGAAGGGAGTCGAACCCTCGACCTCTAGAGTGCGATTCTAGCGCTCTCCCAACTGAGCTACGGCCCCGCCCCCGCCCCGCCGGAAGCCCGTCGGGCACCGGTGGTGAACGGCGCGGATATTGGCGTGAGGGCGAGGTGCTGTCAAGCGGCTCTCTCAGAGAATCGTCACAATCGACTGGCCGCCCGCGATGGCTGCGCTATACTCCCGCCCGACCCGTCAGAACGCCGCATCGGGCATGCGGCAGCCCGAGTACGAGGGAGCCCCGCATGGCGTCGCTTCTCCAAGGCCTGCTCTTTCTGTTCAATGCCGCGATCGAGATCTATACCTGGATCCTGATCGCGAGCGTCATCCTGAGCTGGCTGGTGGCGTTCAACGTCGTTAACACCAACAATCAGGTGGTCTATACGATCGGCAGCTTTATCCACCGGATCACCGAGCCGGTGTTGCGCCCGATCCGCAACTTCCTGCCCAGCCTCGGCGGGCTGGACCTGTCGCCGCTGGTCCTGCTGCTCCTGCTGAACTTCCTCAAGATCGTGGTCAATGGCTGGCTCGCGCCCTATGCCTACGGGATGATGTACTGATCCGATGAGCGACGACATGACCGGCATGGCGGCTCCCGCGGTCGAACGCGAGGGGCCGGCCAATGTCTCGATCTTCGTGAAGGTGCAGCCCAAGGCGCGCAAGGCCGCCATAGAACCTGCCCGTGATGACGGCCACGGCCGGATGCGGCTGCAGGTGAAGGTGACCGCCGCCCCGGAGGACGGCAAGGCCAATGCCGCGGTCGAGCGGCTGGTCGCCGAGGCATTGGGCATCGCCCGCAACCGGGTTCGCGTCGTCCAGGGCGTGACCGATCGTGCCAAGCGGCTGGGCATCGAGGGCGAGGGTTTCGCCGATGCCGAAGACATCGCCGCCCGCGCCCGCGCCCTCGGTGCCTGAGCCCGACCTCGGTACCTGAGCCCGACTCCCGAAGGAGACACACCCCATGGCTTCAGCTGAACTCATCGACGGCAAGGCCGTCGCTGCGGATCTGCGGTCCGCAACCGCAGCCCGCGTCGGCGGCCTCTATGCCCGCCATGGCATCCGCCCCGGCCTCGCCGTGGTGCTGGTCGGCGAGGATCCGGCAAGCCAGGTCTATGTCCGCAACAAGCATCGCCAGACCGAAGCGGCCGGCATGCGCAGCCTTGAACACAAGCTGCCTGCCGACACTTCCGAAGCGGCCCTGCTCGACCTGGTGGCGCAGTTGAACGCCGACCCGGAAGTCGACGGCATCCTGGTCCAGCTGCCGCTGCCCCGCCAGATCGATGCCCAGAAGGTGATCGAGGCGATCGATCCGGCCAAGGATGTCGACGGCTTTCATCCGGTCAATGCCGGCCGTCTGGCCACCGGTCAGCCGGCCCTGGTGCCCTGCACCCCGCTCGGCTGCCTGATGCTGCTCGACCGGACCCTGGGCCAGAACATGGCCGGCCGGCATGCCGTGGTGATCGGCCGCTCCAACATCGTCGGCAAGCCGATGGGCCAGCTGCTGCTCGGCCGCGACTGCACCGTCACCATCGCGCATTCGCGCACCAAGGATCTGCCCGAGATGGTGCGCACCGCCGATATCGTGGTCGCCGCCGTCGGCCGGCCCGAGATGGTGCGCGGCTTCTGGATCAAGCCGGGTGCGACCGTGATCGATGTCGGCATCAACCGCCTGCCGCCGGCGACCGAAGGCGGCAAGGACCGCCTGGTCGGCGACGTCGCCTTCGACGAGGTCAAGGCGGTGGCGGCGCATATCACGCCCGTGCCGGGCGGCGTCGGCCCCATGACCATCGCCTGCCTGCTCTCGAACACGCTGCAGGCGGCCTGTGCCCGCCGCGGCATCGACATGACCCAGCTCTGAGCGGAACATCAGGGGAGGGGAGCGACGGTCGATGCTCTACGTCCTCTGCCTCCCGCGCTTCGCCGCCGCCGATGCCGACCGGATCGATGCCTTCCGCCGCCGCCACGAACCGGCGCGGGCGACCCTGGTGCCGCCGCATCTGACGCTGGTCTTCGGTGGCGCCATGGCCTGTCGGCAGGTCCTTGAAACCGCCCTGGCTGCCTTTGCCGCCACGGAACCGGCCTTCGGTCTGACGCTGGGCGATCCGCACACCCATCTGGACGACAGGCGGCGCGAATACGCCTTCTATCTGCGCGCGCTCGACGGCAGGGGGCCGCTCACCCGTCTTCACGCCGCCCTGCATGACGGCCCGGGCCTGCCGGCCCGCCGCCCGGACACCCCCTTCGATCCGCATCTGACCCTGACCGGCGCCCCGGAAGCGGAGCCGGTCAGGGCAGCCGCCGCGGCTTTCGCCTCCGACGCCTGGCCGTTGCCGGTGCGGGGCCATGTGGATGCGGTAGAGATCGTTCAGCTGCTGGAGGGACGTCTTGACCGCCTGACGCGCGTCCCCCTGGCCGGAAGTGTCCCCTTGGCCGAAAAGAGCGCAACCGGCGAGGCATGCCCTCAGGACGTACGGTCATAGAACAGGACCCTGCCCGCGGGCAGGATCTGATTCATGAGATCAAAGTCGCGGATGTTTCTGGTCAGGACGGTATACCCCTGCTCCATCGCCTGGAGATAGATGGCCGCGTCGTTGAACGCGGCGACTTCCTGTCCTTTCGGAAGCCGCCCCAGGTGGAACAGCAGACCAGCCAGAATTCCGGCCTCCAGCAGAACGCCAGAAGTCGGCGCATCAAGACGATGGCCTGGAATCGCGTCGACGACCTGGCTCAGCTCTCGAAGGACGTCGGCGCTGCCGGGATGCTCAGGGGTCAGGCGCCCGAAATTGTGACAGAGTTCCCCCACGGCAATGGCACTGTGCTGGATCCGGCGGGTCTCCAGAAGCGCATCAAGTGCAGGACTGGCCGATCCTTCGAGCATGTCGACATAGACCGACGTGTCGAGCAGCAAGGGCGGCCCAAGCCTCTGAGCCCGATCGGCAAAGGGCAGGTCTGTGCGGGCACGGCGGGTGAGCGTGCCGGACCACGTCTCGGGCCGGAGGCGACGCAATGAACGGGCGAGGCCGACGCGCAAAAGGGTCAGCCTTCCAGAGTGCCCTTGGGAACCCGCCCCCGCCGGGCCAGAAGCTGCCGGCCGAAATCATCCTCCAGCGCAACCTTGCTCAGGGCGTAAAGAAGCAACTCGCTGGTGCTTGCGGCACCGCTGCGGGCCCTGGCCGCCGCAAGGAGCTTCGATGGCACACGCCCGCCCACCGCCGTATCGCGGGGGCCGAGCAGCCCTTCTGCGTCAGCGGCCTCGAAGGCGAGCTTCCGGCGGGCTCGCGCGAGATCCTCGTCCGGTTCGACGGCTGCCTGCACGGTTTCCGGCGCCATGGCATGTCCCTCCTGCGGGTCGCTGGACGGGTGAATTGTCTCACAAATTTTGTATTCCGTTGAACATCCGTCAAGTCCCCGCTGCCCCCCGGCCAGACAAAAGCCCGGCCCGCGATCGCGGGCCGGGCTTTGTCGTCAGACCCGATCCGGGCTGCGGATCAGCGCACGATGACGTTCTTGAACGCCCAGGGCTCGTTCCGGTCCAGATCCTCGGGGAAGAGGGTCTCGCGGTCCTGAAGCGGGGTCCAGTTGGTCCAGTAGCCGGCCATGGTGCCGAGATAGGGGGTCGAGATCTCGAGGATGCGGCGCTCGTCGATATCCTCGGGCTCGACCACACCGGCATTCGGGTTCTCGATCGCCCAGATCATCGCCGCCAGCACCGACACCGTCACCTGCAGGCTGGTGGCGTTGTTGTGCGGGACCAGCTCGCGGGCCTCGTCGATGGTCAGCTGCGAACCGTACCAGTAGCTGCCCTTGGCCGGGCCGTTGACCAGCACGCCCAGCTCGTCGACGCCGCCGGGCTGGGTCTCGTCCATCAGGATGCGGACGCGGGGCTGCAGTTCCCAGTTCTTGCCGGCGAATTCGTGCAGCGACAGCACGGCCTCGTCGCAGGGGTGATAGGCGTAATGGCAGGTCGGCCGATAGACCACCTCGCCCGCCTCGTCGCGCAGCGTGTAATAGTCGGCGGTGGAGATCGACTCGTTATGGGTGATCAGCCAGCCGTGGATCGGGCCTTCGCTCGGGACCCAGGTGCGCACGCGGGTGCCGGCACCCGGACGCATCAGGTAGATCGCGGCATCGCAGCCGAAATCGTGGCGGCGGCCCTCCGGCGGCAGCTCCGGCTCGTGCGTGCCCCAGCCGAGTTCCGACGGCTGGCAGCCCTCGCCAACGAAGCCGTTCACCGACCAGGTGTTGACGAACTCGCCGCGCTCCTTGGGCGGCAGGCCCTTCTGAGTGTCGCGCTCGGCGATATGGACGACCTTCACGCCCAGATCCCGGGCCAGCGCCGCCCAGCCTTCGCGGCTCTCGGGCCGCGTCGCATCCATGCCGCTCGCCTTGGCGATGTCCAGCAGCGCCGCCTTCAGGAAATGCGACACCAGACCCGGATTGGCGCCATGGGCGATGACCGCGGTCGGCCCGGCACCCAGCTCGCGCTTCACGTCGAGCGCGCTCTCACGCAGGGCATAGTTGCTGCGCTGCGAGGGCGAGAGATCGGGGTCGGTATAGCCGCCCGGCCAGGGCTCGACGCAGGTGTCGACGTAAAGCGCACCCAGCTCGCGGCACTTACGGATCAGGGCGACGCTCGACACCTCGACCGAGACGTTGCACAGGAAATCGCCCTGGCCCAGCCGCTGCTCCAGCTCGGCCGCATAGTTCTCGCGGGTCAGCGCCATCTTCAGGAAGGTGACGCCGTATTCCTCCGCGACGGCCTTGCCGGCATCGTCTGGCGAGATGATCGTGATCCGGTCCGGGGTGATGTCGATATGGCGCAGGATCAGCGGCAGGACACCCTGTCCGATGCTGCCGAAGCCGAGCATCAGCAGGCGGCCGGGAAGTGCGGCGTGCTTGGTCATGATGCGAAATGCACTCCTTGGGAGACGCCGGCGGCGCCGGCCGTCCGTCCGTCCGCGGATGCGGACGGTCAGCTCTCTATGGAACGGCGACGCGCGCGGCTTGTCCACCGCGCGCGTCACAGATTTCAAGGCTTTGTCATCAAGCGATGCGGGCGGGACCGGTTCACGAAACCGGCGCCGCCCCCGCCGGGTCCGCTCAGCGGCGATCGCCGCGGCGGGCGCCGAGACGCAGACGCAGGGCGTTCAGCTTGATGAAGCCCTGGGCATCGCGCTGGTCGTAGACCTGATCGGCCTCGAAGGTCGCAAAGGCCTCGTCATAGAGGCTCTTCGGTGACTTGCGGCCGACGACGATCACATTGCCCTTGAACAGCTTCAGCCGAACGGTGCCGGTGACGTTCTCCTGGCTCCGGTCGATCAGCGCCTGAAGCATCTCGCGCTCGGGCGAGAACCAGAAGCCGTTATAGATCAGCTCCGCATAGCGGGGCATCAGCTCGTCCTTGAGGTGCGAGGCCCCGCGATCGAGGGTCAGGCTCTCCATCGCGCGATGCGCGACCAGCAGGATGGTGCCGCCCGGGGTCTCGTAGACGCCGCGCGACTTCATGCCCACGAACCGGTTTTCGACCAGATCGAGCCGGCCGATGCCGTTGGCGCCGCCCAGATCGTTCAGGCGGGTCAGCAGGGCCGCAGGCGTCAGCGCCTCGCCGTCGATCGCGACCGCATCGCCCCGCTCGAACGAGATCTCGACATAGGTCGGCTCATCCGGGGCCGCGGCGGGCGAAACCGAGCGGGTGAACATCTCCTCGTCGGGCTCGACCCAGGGATCTTCCAGGGCGCGGCCTTCATACGAGATGTGCAGCAGGTTGGCGTCGGTCGAATACGGCGCCTCGCCGCGCTTGCCCTTGGCGATCGGGATCTGATGCTTCTCGGCATAGTCGATCAGTTTGGTGCGGGAGTTGAGATCCCATTCGCGCCAGGGCGCGACCACCTTGATGCCGGGCTCGAGCGCGTAATAGCCAAGCTCGAAACGGACCTGATCATTGCCCTTGCCGGTGGCGCCATGGGCGACCGCATCGGCGCCGACCTGACGGGCGATTTCGATCTGGCGCTTGGCGATCAGCGGCCGGGCGATCGAGGTGCCGAGCAGATAGACGCCCTCGTAAAGGGCATTGGCGCGGAACATCGGGAAGACGTAATCGCGCACGAACTCCTCGCGCAGATCCTCGACGAAGATCTCGGAGGCGCCCATCATCTCGGCCTTCGCGCGCGCCGGCTCCAGCTCCTCGCCCTGGCCGAGATCGGCGGTGAAGGTGACGACCTCGCAGCCGTAATTCTCCTGCAGCCAGCGCAGGATGATCGAGGTGTCGAGACCGCCGGAATAGGCGAGGACGACTTTCTTGACGTCGCGGCTCATGATCTGAAGCCCCCGGGAACGACAGGATGTGGGCGGAAGGTGCGGGCATCGCGGCGGCAGGAACCATGCGGACGGCCGCAAGCGCGCCGCCCAGGCCCCCGAGGGGCCGCGGATCGGCGCAGTATAGTGCAAACGCGCGCGGCGGCAACCGGTGCAGGGACGGTCCGGCAGGACGGCCCGGGAAAGGCGATCAGCCGGAGGACTGTAAAACCTGTGTGCACCTGATCTGCATGAGCGCATAATCAGAGATCATCTGCCTGAAGGACGGTACATCCCGTGGCCTGCAACAGATCCGCCGACAGAGGGCCCGCATATCATGGCCAACCGCCGCTTCCGTGGCTCGCGGTTCTGGCCGGCGCGTCGGGCATCGCCTTCGGTGCCGACTGGCTGGGCGCTGCATTCGGACTTGATGCCGCCCGGATCTGGGTGAGGATGGCGGCCACGGGCGTCGCAGCTGCTCTGGCGGTGCCCTTCGCCCTGCAGACCCGCATCCCGGCACTGCCCGCCGGCCGAAGCCGGACTCTGGGCACGGTCATGTTGCTGCTGGCGGCCCTCATCACCTGGGGCATCGCCGCATTGGCCGCAGAACGGGCCTGGTTCGACGGGATCAGCATGATGCTGATCCTGCTGATCACGCTGCCGGTTCATGCTGCGATCGTCTTTCTCCGCGGGGCTCGCGCACGGCCGGTTCATAAGCCGGCCGCCCGGCCGGGCGCGGCATCTCCGGCGCTGCTGCTGCCGCCACTCGCCATTGTGTTCGCCGGTTATGCGCTTCTGCCGCCAGAGACGACGGGCTCGCGCTTCGCCCTCCCGCTGCTGCTGGTGGTAACGGTATGGGGTGCGATGCTCATGACCCATAGCCTCGCGATCTGCGGGGCCTGGTCGGAACGCCTCAGCCGCATCAGCGGCAATCCCACCACACGCGTGCTGGCGATCATCCTGTCGGTCCTGACCGCGCTTCTGATGCTGGCAGCACTTCCCACCCACGCCGATCCTGTATCCAGAGGGATCGGTGCCATCGCGGGTTGCGTGATGGTGGCATCGATCGCAGTCGCTCTGTCGCCCGGCATCCGTCATCGCGCCAACAACCGGAGTTCCTGATGATCACGACCGTCATTGCGCGCATGCATGCCGTCGATCGGGCGGGCGCCGGCAAAAACTGGCTGCTTGCCGGTCTCGTCGCCGGCACGGTCGTCATCACCGGGACCGGCGCCTGCCGGGTCGGCATGGTCCTGGGCGCTCTGCTGGTCACGAGTGCGGCCTGGCCGCTGCTGGCCGGTACCGGTGCAACCCGGATCGTCGGCGGGCTTGGCGCTGCGCTGGCGCTGGTGCCGTTCGCGGCCGCCTGCCTGCTCGCCGAACTCGCCAGGACGCCCCCGGTCAGTTCGCGATCAGCGTGAACGCGGCCCAGGTCTCGTCGGGCACGCCGGCGAGCCGCCCCTCCAGCACATCGAGTTTGGTTGCCCTGAAGGCGGCCTCGTAGCTTTCACCCGCCGCAAGGTGGTCGTAGAACCGGGCCATGAACCGGGCGGCGCCGCGATCGGAGACGGGCCAGCGGGCAAGCAGGCTGCGGCGGACGCCGGCGGTCGCCAGCGCCGAGGGGAGGCCTGCCAGACCTTCGGCATAGCTGCGGTCGCCCTCCGCCGTGTCGCAGGCCGACAGCACCACCAGATCGATGCCGTCCAGCGGCCATGTCGCAAGTTCTGCAGCCGTCAGCCGGCCGTCATCTCCGTCGCCCGCCGCAAGCAGGACCCCGGCGCGGTCGAGCGGATCATCCGCTCCCGGGTGCAAGGGTTCGAAGAAGCCATGCGTCGCGAAATGCAGTACCCGTTGCCCGGCTGCCGCCCGACGGACAGCGCCGGCACTGGCATCCTTTCCGCGCAACATGACGGGCGGGATGCCCCCGGCCCGGGCGGTGGCGGCGATTCGGTCGATTTCGGCCGCGGTGAACGGCAGCGGCGATGCCGTCCCGCCGTAATCCACATCCCCCACCAGCAGCACCCCACTGCGATCGGCATCCTGAGGCATGTCATGGTCCCCGCCGGCCAGCGCCCGGCCGCTGCGCGCGATGCGCATGTCGAGAGCGGCGACCATCGGCTGCCCGTTCCGGTCGATCAGCACGTCGAACGGCACCAGGGTGAGCAACCCGTCCGGCACCACCGCCAGGCGGTCGACACCCTTCAGCTCGGACATCACCGGCCGGATCAGCAGGTCGTAGAGCCGGCGGCGGGTGTCGTGTCCGGCCGCGGCTTCCGGGACGGCGATCAGATCCGCCACCGCCGCCACGGGACCCAGATCGAAGAGCCGGATCCGCCCCGCCGCCCGGCCGAGCATGACCAGGATGCGCTCCTCGACCCGGTCGGGGGCCATGCGCATCGGCACGGTCATGTAGTCGAGCACGGCATCGCCCGGCCGGAAGGCCGAGAGGATCGCGCCATAATCGAGCGCCTGTTGCGCCTGCAGCCGGCGCAGGCCCGAGACCCGGTCGGCAAGGGCCGCCTCGGCCAGATCGAGCCGACGCTCAATGGCCTGACGATCAGCCCCCGGGCGCAGGCTCTCCGCCTTCAGGCGTCGGACCCGGGCGACGAGGTCCCGATCCGCCGGCGGCAGATCCGTCGCCGCCCGGTCGAGCAGGGCGCGTTCCAGCGACCCCGGTGCCTTCCAGTTCAGCATGACCCGCGCAACCAGCGCGATCGCCTGCGGATCCGAACGGCCGGCGGCATAGCCATAGGAGAGGATGTCGCCCAGGGCCTCGCGCGTTGCGGCCGCAACCTGCTCGATCACCGCCTGGTCGGAGGTCGAGGCGTATTCACGCCGCGCCCACAGCCGCAGACGTTCCTCCAGGCGGACATAGGCCGCCGTCGCCTCGGGATGCGCCTGTGCCCGTTCCGCCCGGGCGACATTGGTCGCCATGGAAATCGCCACCGGATGCAGAGGGCCGAAATGCCGCTCGGCCAGATCGAGCGACAGCCGATGCAGGCGCAGCTCGGCCGCAGGCTCGCCCCGGCGTTCGGCAATGCCGGCCAGACGATTGGCGAGATAGACCGCATCGGCATCGACCGTCCCGGTGGTCAGCTGCGCTTCCATCGCCGCGAGATCGCCCGGGTCCCCGGACGGCGCCGCCCCGGTCAGGATCGCGATCATGTCGCGCTCCCGGGCAATGCGGCGCGTCTCGGGATGATCCGGGCCGCGTGTGCGTGCCAGTGTGTCGACGACCTGGTCATACAACCCTGCGGCCTCTTCCGCCCGGTCCAGACCGACCAGGTCGAGGGCGAGGTTGCGGGCACTGATCAGCGTTGCACCATGGGCAGGTCCCAGCCTGACACGCCGCCAGTCGAGGGCCGCGCGGTCGAGCGGCTCCGCCTCGTCATGGCGGCCGAGATCGCGCAGCACCGCCGCCAGATTATTGGCCTGACGCATGGTTTCATCCGAAGGGCCGAGGGCCTGGCCGGCGCGTGTCCAGGCCTCGCGCAGATGCGGCAGGGCGGCGGCAGGCCGCCCGGCCATGCCGTAGGTCTGGCCCAGGGCGCCGATGGCGGCGATCGTGTCTTCGGCGTCCGGGCCCTCCAGACGTTCGAACATTTCGGCCGCGATGCGCCCCTCGGCAATCGCCGCGTCGTAATCGCGCCGGTCGCGATGCAGGGCGGCCAGGTTGAAATGGGTGATCGCAAGGGGCACGCTCTCGCCGGCGCCGGCCATCACCGCCACCAGCCGGTCGAAAACCGGCACGGCGCTGTCGGGATGACCGGTGTTCTGAAGTGCGATCGCCGTGTTGTTCAGGATCGGCGGCAGACGCTCGGGGTCCACCTCGGCCAGCCGGTCGAAGGCGGCATCGCGCAGCGCCCGCGCCTCCGTGGTCTCTCCGGCCTGTTCCAGCATGATGGAGAGTGTCAGCCGCGCCGCAAGCGTCGCCGTCGCATCCGCCCCCAGCACCCCGGTCCTGAGCGCCACCAGCTCGCGCGACAGCTCGACCGCCTCGGCCCGACGCCCTCGTGCATCGGCGGTGCCGATGGCCTCTTCCAGCACCGCATCACGCCGGCCCGGATCCTCCGCCGCACCCGTCGGCCATGACAGGAACAGCAGCCCGTTGATCACGAGAGCCCCCGCCAGGCGGCGCGGCAGCGGAGCGAGACGACGGATCATCTGAGAGGCACTTCCGGAAGCTCAGGACAGGTCATTCAAGCCCGCAGCGCCGCATCGGGAACAGCGACCTTTCCGTGACCCGTCGGCGATCCGCCCCCCCCCCCCCCCC
>MDTG01211336.1_pt1 | contig 27955 bp, 26 predicted proteins | sample 811421 | NCBI WGS metagenome assembly MDTG01 (sample SAMN05326645, study PRJNA326480) | marine metagenome | isolation source: seawater | place: Pacific Ocean: South East | collected 2011
ATGCGGACAATGGAGGCTACCCGAAAAAAGTCTTCGGCAATGGGAAGGAGGATCAAGATCCAATGACTCTTTGGAAAAAGAAACAACTTGATGTGCGTACCGGCAAACAGGAGGTTGTAAAGGCCACGCTCAGCAACTTCCGCCTCATGCGCACGACCTCTTCGCACATGACCAACTACTCGCACTTTGACCCCAAAAATCGACACTCAAGGTGTGGTCTTCCCCTTTCGTTCAATAAGGGGTCCTATATCATCGGCGGATGGTGCATTGGAACCGTGCTTGATTCGGCCGCTTCTCGCTCCACCATCGGAACGCTTGTTCGCACAAATCCAACTAGCATGGCCCTAAACCTGAATGTGAACATCGAGTGGTGGAGTGGCGACAGGCTGTACAAGCACTACATGGACGCGGACGAGGATCGCATCAACGTCCGCGGCCAGCACTACAAGAGGGCGTCCGACGCACCAACGTTTGCAGACAAAGACGTTGCCAAGGCCAAGAAAGCAAAAGCCCAACCAGGAAAGTCGTCTTAAAGAGCACTTATTAAGGCTCAATCCACCACGGCGCCATGCCTTTTGGCGACCTGTGTGTACGGCGCCACGTCTTTTGGCGACGCATGCAAAAACGCAATGCGGCGCCAGGCCCACTGACCCTAAAAGCAGAGACTGAAGCACCATTGTAAAAAAGGGAATAACTAGTGTTGAGTCGTGTTAATGGGACTAAAATGTAATGCAAAACATGGTGTAAAGGCGCAGCTGCTTTCGCGCTTTCCAGATGCATTTCGCAAGTACAGCACGCTGGTGGATGCACGTGATGCGAGCAACGCGTCGAGGGAAGAGGCCTTTGCGTGCATAGATGGCAATGTGCTAATGATGGCAGTGCCACGGACTTGTCGCACTTTTGATGCTTACGTTGGAATAGTTTACAGCTCGCTGCTCAGGGCTATTGCTACTGCAATGGTAACAGTAGTAGTGTTTGACGACCCCGATTCAATGACCGAAGCCAAAAAGGAAGAACAGAAAAAGCGGGACAGTCAGCGCGCTTCCACTTCTGTCGTCTGTAGCGAAGAGCTGCAACCGCTCAACAACGACGACTACACCAAAGAGTTGATAATGGAGAATCAAAACGTTCATGACCTCAAAAATTGTCGGGGCACTCGCATGCGCTTTTATGACGAGGTTGCCATGACCGCCATGGAGCGCCTCAAGGTGCAGATTTCCAAGTGGAACAATTCCGGATACCCTGGTGGGTATGTCGCAATGGATGGAGTGGACTGCAGAGGAGCTTCCCGTGGTATTGGCGAAAAGAGAGTTGCTGGTTTTGTGAGTTCTTCCGATGGACTTGAAGAAGTGTTTGCGCGAGAGGCTAGCATCGGCGAGGGAGACCTCAAGCTTGCGTTTCTGGGGCGTCGCGTGCGTGAGATGACAACCAAAGAGTCGACCGAAGGGTTGCCGTGCCCCGTAGATGTAGATGCCCAGACCGACGCGCACAAGGAGCACGTGGGACGCCTAAAGCGCACCAAGCTAACGCTTTGCACAACTATTGATACCGACAGCTTTGCGATTGAGCTCTTGGAGGAGGCGCGCCGCTCGGGGCAAGGTGCTGCAAGCTCGGCGAATACTTTGCTCTGCATGCGAGACCGCCAAAACAAGCGCGGAAGGGACGAAGACGCCGAGAATTGTTACCTCTGCTGCGACGTGGCTCTGTTACACGAACTCATACAAAGGCACATGTTTGGCATTTCTCGCAACCCGTCTGCAAACGACCAGAGGGCGGCAATGTCGCTCATGGTAGCGGGGTGGTCGCTCTGTGGGTGTGACTTCGTCGAGATCAAGGGCATGCGCTCGGACATTGTATTTGATTCCATGCCCAAATTGATCAAAGAGCAAGAGGCGAGTTTGCATAAAATGCAATTTGCGTGGGCGGGCCAGAGGGACGCGCTCGTGATGATTCACGAACCCATCCGAGATCTGTTGATCGAATGTGCGCACAAGCTGATCGACGTACGCACCCAAAAAAAGATGGATGCCATTGACAACATGATGCATCCAAACGACATCGTGATAAATCGCGCGGCGTGGGTTTGTGCCTACTGGAACTCTTGCGAGTACAAAGGAAACATGAGCGATTTTGGATTTGTTTCAGAAGCACACGCCGCTTAATCAGCGCTATCCGCAACTCTTACCTGCGGCGTTCTGCGGAGTTCTTGCCACGCTCACGACGCGCTTTTCCATGGTTCTTGTGTTCTTTGCGCCATTCCTTCCAAACGCGCGCAGTGATCACGCGGGGCGGAATGCACCCATTTCCATTGTATACCGCGATCCACCGCCCTCGCGTTACGCCGGAAAGATGTTTGGGGTTCGCGTTGCAGTAGAGCTTCACGAGGTCCCCCCTTACGCATATGCCGACGTATCCCTTACGGGTGCACCCTTTGCGGGAACCGTTCGCGGAAAGGCCTGGTACACGGGGTCAAATTACGATGTCACTCTTGACACGCGGTTGCGGGGGGCATTGCGCGGGCGCGGGGTGGCACTACTGGGCGTAAAGCCGTCGGCGGACAGGTCGTTTATCCTAGTCAATGCAAGCATTCCACTCTTAGGAGTGCAAAGGATCATACTGACCCCAAAAGATCAAATATGTGCAGGAGAAGAGTGATCTAAGCCGCGTGTTTTGTTATAAAAAAACGCACATTCTCAAACACCCGTGCCTAAAAACTTTACAATCCGGATTCGTCCTATGTACCTGGGATTGTTAAACTCGGGCTCGTCAAATTCACAAGTCTACATATCTGGGAACATCTTCTCCGGATTCGTCCCATCCATACCTGGGATTGTTAAACTCGGGCTCGTCAGGATCATCAGGTGCATTATTCCACCCATACGTAAAAGGTTCACTAGGCTGATCATGATCCGGCACCAAGCTTCTAAAGCTGGGAGCATCGTGCATTTCGGGCTCCTCATCGCGGCTTTGGTTTACAGGAATTGGAGCCGGCATCGGGTCATTTGGAATCGAATGTTCCCACTCTCTTGCTGGAACAGTAAGGTCTGCCCGTGGACCGTCGGCGTCGGGCGCGTCATTCTCATACGAAATCGATCTTGTAGGATTGGTTCTGCGCATCCACCATTGCAACCAGCCTCTGAGCTCTTCCCGCGTCATGTCAAGTGAAACACCTGGTAGCGAGTTATTATAGTCGAAACTTCTCATGGCGACTTCAAAATCGGAACCTTCCTGGTATACTCGCCACAGTTCACGGGTATTGATTTCTATCGGTCCGCTGTTAAAGATGGCTTCAAACATATCCATTATTTGGCGATGGCTGAATCTGGAAAACGCTGTTTTCAAAAGGTCGTCGAGCATTGTAACCCTAGTAAGAATGCTGGTTTGGAGAAACTGGCCAACCTCTAAAGAGTAAGCCATAATGTACTGGATTCGCACCTCCAAGACTGGCTCGTAAGGGCCGGTTGTCCAGACAAGAGCGCCTCTGCTATCAGTATCATTGGTTGGCGTTTCAATTGTGCGAGTAGTGTAATTGTACAGTTTTTGGGAAATGAATACGCGCACGTGGTAGTTTTTGTCAACCGTGTGTAACGGAAGTGCGACGTTTAGCCAGTCTTCAAAATACCTTTTGACAGCCCTCCTTTTATGATTGATCTCGGCAGCGCTCATGCTGCCATTGAGAAAGAAGCGTAAATAGATAGAACGGTGAGTACGTTCATCTCCTTGTCCCGTCTCTCCATTCGCATACCACCACTCATGCATGCGGCTCACTGCTGCGTCATTGTTAGTGTAACCCATAAAGTTGTATTCGCGTTGGCCAGACCGTTCCAAGGGTTCCGGTTCAGCTCTTGGGCCACCAGTTTGACCAACTCGACGCAACGAGCGCGCGCCCAATCGCCTCCCCGCGGCCCGATCTCCGCCGCTAGATTCATTTTCAAGGCGTGTCCTCTGTCGCGCGTCTGCTTGCTGGTTAGCTCTACTTTGCATTGTCATGGAGTTCAGAAAGGCTTGCACTTGTTTGTACTCTTCGCAAGTCTTGAGGGTCTTTACAAAGTCGGGAATCGGGCCGTTGGGGTCGTAGGTGTAGTGTAGTGCCCACCAGTCCTCTTTCCAGACGGGCTGTCCAGGCGCGCCTGGAATGGTGTTTTTGTCCTTGACCCACTCCCACAATTTACGAGGCGAAAAGTACCTGTACCGCGTTGTACCATCATTGTAAGGCTCTACGGATTCGACACGAAAGCTCATGATGTGGTGATCCGGCTTGCTGCTGGTTATGATGTCAAAATATACATCTTCTCCTTCTGGGTTGGTGATTACGTATTCCTCTATCTCGTTGTCGCGGATGCGGTGCGGGCGTTCGGCTATTTGATCTTTTCCATCCTCCCCTTTAATTGGTTTACCCTCGGCGTCGACAACAACATTATCGCGCAAGCGTCGTCGCTGGGAGCGTTTAGGTTCATCGAATTCGTCGCGAAGGGGGAGACCATTCTCGTCGACCTCCAGGTCTAAAATTACGACATCGTCTTTGGACAACTCAAAGAAGCCGCCGGTATTAGCGCCGCGCGGCGTGGTGCCAGCGCCACGCAACGAGAGTTTTTCAAGGCTTGGGAGCATTGCAACCCTAATAACCAGTGTTTACATTTTACAACCGTAACACTCGACTTATTGTTTGACCTAAAATGTTTAGATTACACTGCATCTGACTGTTCGTCCAATTCTTCGTAGGTTGCCCAAAAGCCTCGGTATGGCGCGTACTGGTTTAGTATTTGTGCAACGGAGCAACAGGAACAAAAGGAGGCGAAGCATAGATCTTCAACAACACCACCACGCAAGTTTTCGCGTGCCCGAATCTGTACTCGTGCATACACCACCAGAATGACGGTAGCAATAAACCCCAACCAAAAGAACACCTCCACTGCAGTTTGTGCCTGAATGGCTTCAACGTACATGAAGAGCAAGTCCAAAATTGTGACCACTAGAAAGAAGCACGCAATTGCCAAGCACGCATAGCGATTTCCACCACTTGCGATGCTGGTCACCTGGCCGATTGCGCACTGCGAGCAGCACAAAGCGGAAAGACAACTTCCTGGAAAGCTGAAGCATTCAAAGATGCCGGCGTTCCATCTTTGTCGCACGTATTTGACAGTCTTAGATTCTGCTGAATTAGCCTCAGCAGGGCGACCAATCACCGTGTTAAGAGTCCATAGCTGCGCACCCTCCATCGCCCAATTGCCCGTCACCTAAACGATTTTACACGCGCCTTATGGTATTGAATCTACACTTTATGAAACGTGAATCCTTTTGACATTCCAAATGGGCACAACGTGTGTATCCAAAAAACAATCTATCTGATCCGCTCCCCACGTTGCGTTTACGCGAGTCAGCACTTGTCGTTTCTTCAGATCGGGCAGCATGCTCCTGAGCCTCTGAGAGGCCGCGTTTACGTCTTCAGATATCGCTTGCGGAAAAACGCACACGTGCACGGCGACGCAAAAGATTTCGGAATCCGGGCTACGCGACGCCAAATCGATTCCCTGCCTAAGACAGTACTTTCTGACGAGCTGGTCTTGCTCTTCTTGCGTGAGAGAGACTTTCTGATCCCGTCTCGTACCCTTTCGCTCCTTGTATTCCGTCAATGCGGCGTTGCGGTGCGTGAGCTCCCTCGCACGAAATGGTGGACAGTAACCCGCCGGCACGATTTGCACGCTACCCTTTGCGGTATCCGACAACGTGGTGGTGTACCAGGCAATCGTTACAATGGAGGGATCTGCTATTGTGGACCGAACCACAATCACTCGTTTGAGGTTGTAGCACACGCGTGACTTGTTTGAAATGTAAGAGGAAATAAGCGCGTCCTCGTGTAGCAGCTTGGCTTTCTTTGGTTCAACCATACTGTAGCAGAGCAGGTCCGGCTGCGCCTCAGTCTCCGAGAGCTTTAGTTCGTCAATAAATGCTCCAAACATCCTGACGTACTCCTTGAATGTGGATATGTGCTCTTCCAACCCATCGGCAAGCTCTTTGACGTGCGGGCATCTTTTTGGATCAAACTCGTCTTCGAGTGCACCCAATAGTGGGACGCAAACGCGACCCGTTTTTGGGTGGACGCTAAAAACCGATTTGGATAGGTGGTTGCGCTGCTTTGTCACATTTGCGTCAAGTCGTGGCCACACGTACGACAGCACGGCACATTTGATGCGAAATTCGTTGAATCTTTTCGAGTTGTTGAACTTTTGCTTGGCTTCGTCGTCGCGTTTCACGGCGCGATCCCAAAGGGCCTTCCAGGCCCGTTCGTCATACCCCAGTCTTCCAACCTTCAAATCGTCGGTGACGCTGGTCGTACCGAGAAGCTTGACAAAGTCATCGACGTCCGAAGCTGTTTCCAGAAATCCGGAACCGCCGCGATCTCGCGATTTCAGCCCGTGTTGCAACCAGAACGGAAGTACCATATCGGTCCACAGCTCGCCAAAAAATGCACTGCTCATCATGTTTCCATACCAGGGAACATCGTTCACCATCTGGGGCTGCATAAAGTCCACAATAGCCGACCGCTCTTCGTTGGTGAGAAGACACGCTCGCGTGTCATACACTGTCAGGTGAGCGCCGCGACGGCCGCTGTACACGGTGAGCATGTTGACAAAACCAAAGTGCTTTTTGAGCACGGTTTCTACAACTTTCATTCCAAAAGCAACGAGTGGCCAGGCATTGTCGCATTGGGTTATGTCGTTGGGGTCTATGCCACTGTTGGTGCTATCGTCGATGTCTATGTCAAACACAAGCTCCCTTTGCGTGGGCTGCGGACTTACTCGCTCCTTTTTTGACGTTGGAATCTTGTCGAAAATGGCACCAACGTGAACCTTACTTGCGCGTTTCCTCATCATCGACCTGCGCAGCTCATCACCACAGGAAACACTTCCAAACCTAACGTACACACTTTCGTGTGTTTCCAGTGCGATTTCTCTAAACCGAAGCATGTCTTCTCCTTTCCAGGCCCGACCCAAAAGAGCACACAGCTCGTTGCATGGAAAGTGTTTTGCATAATACCGGTCGACCTCTTCCGTTTCGCACATACAGAGGCTCCTAAAAAGCGCACTTGTGCACGAACCCTTTCTCAATGGGAATTTTGGTCAGCAAAACTCTGGCGCCGTATAGTAGTGTCGCCGACTTTCTAGATATGGTATAGAAGTGGCGCAACCTCCGCAAAGTGGCGCAGCCTCCGCCCAGGTCCACAGAAGGTCCACCCTCTACCAAAAATGTGGACCTCTAGCGGGTGTGTAACGATTTTATTAGGCGCCGTTTAACGGCGCCTAAGTACCAACGGCGCCATCAGTTGACGGCGCCTATTGATTGTAGGCAAGTTACCGCTGCTTACACCTTCCGTTCCCAGTGCTCTACCCGCTTCGCGCTCCACTTTCCCCGCGCCAACACCAACGGCGCCAATACTATCGGCGCCTTTATCAAAGGTCACAACAGCACCCGTCGACACCCATTTTCTGGACCATCCGAGGGCCAAATGAATACTGATGATACCGATGCAAGCCCCTTATTCATAAGCGCCACAGAACTGCATGAAGGATTTCAAAACGACGCTACACTCTCTGACGCAGTGAAGGCTCGGGTCTCTGATCTCATCGCAAAAAATCAACAACCGAAGCACACTACGTACAGAACTCCACATGCGGATTTCAATGTGATTCAATACAACAATGTGACATTCTTCCGCCAACTGAAGGATACCGTGGGTCTTGGGCCATTATTGAAAGTTCTATATCGTAAACGCAAGCAACTCGAGCAACCTGCCACGAATACGGTTGCGACCAATACCGAGGACCAAACAAACACTGATGCTTCCGAGTTGGATAGCTCTCGCGGCTTTCCTTCCGACCTTTTAGAAGAAGAGATCGACGAATCGGCTGAACAAATCAGACAGATGAGGGAAGATCTGAAAGTTGTACAAACAGTCATTAAAACTGCTGAAGAGCAGGTGAGCAAGTTAAGTTCAGATGTGCCAACCGACGATTCCCGCGCGCCGAAGGTTCAAGAACTCCTCAGTGGGCAAAAGGAGAACGCGTGCCGCTTAAAAGAAATCGAAAAGGAACTCTTTGAAATGATAGATGGTCAGAAGGAAAAGGGCGTGCGATTGTTGGAGATGAAACATTTGGAGCACGAGCACCTTTTTGGAACAAGCCAATCCGTACCCGAGCCCAAGCTTGAAAAAGAAGACTACGAGCGCATAGACGAGAAGGTGAACGAGTTCCGTGAATTGATCACTGCGCAAGCAAAGCACACCTTTTGGATTGACTATAATTTTCGCTTGTTGCAACATCACAAGATCAAGGTGGATTATTACGCGGCTCGGCGGGCGGCATGGAACCAGCTCAGGGACGCGCACACCGAGCGCATTCGGAGTTTTGTGAATGGTATTGTGAACAACAGTGGCTCAAGTGCACCCTCGGGGTCAGAAACGGCTTCGGATGCGGCATCAGAGACGGCATCGGAAGTGGCGTCCGACACGATGGTGTGTGTGACAAGGCCGCGTTGTGAAGAACAGTGTTGGATTCAACATCCTCCGAGTGACCACCAACTTGTTTCAGCCGTTCACGAAGCATTTGTGGGAGCAATTATCGATGGCATGTCCCCTCCCTCCTCTCCAATGTCAAGTCGTGGAAAACAGGTGAAGCGAAAGAGAGACGAGAATGAGCAGAAGCAGAACACAGAGAAGCGCACCGAGGAGCATTCCGTGCAGAACACCGAATGGCAGATTGGAAACAACAGCGAGGTCAAACCAAAGACGCCAAGAGGAAGGAAACCAAAACGCGCAACTCTGCCACCCTATCTCGGCAACTATGATCCGAATGCCCATGCTCCCAATGAGGAGCGGAAAGATCGACTAGTTGCAGACGAGACGATCGAGGAGATGCTAGAAGATCAAAAGACACGAAAGGGACCCGTCTTCAATTACGAGGCCAACCGCAACAAGTCCAGACGCCAGTGTGGCACCCCGGGATGCGTCTTGACCGAAGGCCATCTTGGGCCGCACTCTACCGAATTCGCCTCCGGTCGGCGATCCAGTGACAAACTCAAAAAATACAGGTTTCCCGGCGTCTTCAATGAAAATCTCTTGCGTAAGCAAATCTCGGTTTACTGGCCAAAGCAGAAAAGGTGGTACAAGGGAAGGATTGTAAACTACAACAAGGTAAACGAATTGCACACGATAAATTACTCGGATGGAGACGTTCGGGATGAGAACATGGCAGACCCCACGGTAATGTGGTCATTTGTTTGAGATGCTAATCACCACTTCCACTTCCACTTCCACTTCCAACATCAGTAAGGCACCATCTATTAGTGGCATTCATCTCATCATCTCCATTGGGTTCGTCCATGGAGGATCTGACTAGCACGTTGGTAAAGAGGAGCGTTCCTAGAAATATTTTTGCAGTTGCCGATAGCACGCAGTACCACACCTCGGTTCGCCAGTAGTGTTTGGGAGCAGTCCATTGGTACCTGGTTAGGGTTAAGTGAATCGTGTGTGGGGCGTGTGATTTGTATTAGCAGTGCTTTTTATTTGCGCATTTTACGCCTTTCAGTACAAGGTGCTTACCTCCATTGCACAAATGTAAAAACAGAGAACAGCGCGCAGCATCCAAAGACGATCCAAGGCACAAAGTCGGGCATTGCGTCTTTGGCTTCCTCGCACAAGTCGTCAATCTGTTCAAAGAAGTTGTTGATAATGATGGCCCATAAAGTGAAGTAGGGGATGAATCCAAGAAAGTGTGGCAACATGCGATACGCGTAGTTTTGCACCCTTGCTCGTAGGGGATTTTGATTGTCGCCGGGAAGTGGATCTCCTTCCCAACGGTCATAGTCGAGCTTTCCGTCCGGCTTTTTGGCTGGCCGCGATACCATCTCTGTCATGAGCCCGCAACACATGGTGGCAGCACAGAGCGAAAAGATCGCCAAGAGCGTGTTCTGTTCACGGAGACCAAGCACCAGCGAGATTGCAACAACCATCAAACTCGCAGAGGCCGAATACTCCAGCCAGCGCCACCAACAGAAACAGTTGTCCAGCTGCCGCCAGAGGTACGGTTTTGACCACTCAAATGGACTGCAAATGATCCACATGGCGTGCATAATGGCACTCAGTCCAAAGAACCACATGGTGATTCTGTCCATGTGCAGGATCTGGTGGTTGGATGGACCTACTGTGTAAGTGTACTCAGCTTGGTTGACCCAATCCGACTTTACCCTTACCGCCTCAGCAAGCATATCCTTTCCGTTTGCGACTATGATGGTTGCAACAAAGTAGCTTGCGTGTGCCAAGAAACAGAGGCAATGCAACGAGTAGAGCCATCGATCCCTTCGAGCGGTAAACTTGAAGCACCAGGCGTTCTTAAAGCAAAACTCGTTTCCACACCACGGCCCAAAGCATCTCGAGAGGCATGGAAAACAGCAATTGTAGAAGCAACACCCAAAAAGGTACGCGCTTGCCGTCTTGACGTTGACGGACTCCGGGTTTTCGGATTGCTCGTTTTCGACCTTACCATAACCCGATTCCGGGGTTTCGTCTCCAAGCTTGAGCAAAAGTTTGAGGTTTCCGGTTTTGAGACTTTTGCGTTGCAGCGTAGCACCAACGGCGTCTTTCGGCGCCATGTGTCTTTAAACTTTTAACAGAAAGTGCCAACTTTGGCCTTATTCAGAAAAACAACACACGCGGCGGTTCTCTCGCTAGACACCGCTCACAACACTGTTGGCATCTTCGGCCGCCACTGCCATCTCAACCAACCACCTCTATACACCAAGTCCGCAACATACAACATGCCAAAACCCAACAAAAAGGACAAGGATGATGAGAAGGAGGAGAAGGAGAAGAAGGAGGAAAAGAAGGGAGAAAAGAAGTCAAAGCGGAAGATTGAGAAGGGCGAGAATGAAGACGATGCGGATGTTGTTGAGTTGCAGAAGCCAAAGAAGAAGCGTGCAACGGCCCGTAAGAAGCCAGACGAAAAGACGCAGGCTGACGACAGCGACAACGGCGATGACGAAAAGAAGATCGAGACCGATCCCGTCAAAGCGCGCATTGCCGCATCCAAGCGCAGCAAGATAAAGAAGTCCATTGCGTATCGCAAGCTCGCGCGCGAAGCAGGTTACCACGGTGGGTCGGGAATCGATGGTGGCAATGTGTGCCTTTTGTCTCTTTCGGACGCAAAAAGGATGATGCGTTTCTATCCGCCCAACGCCAAGGAAACAAGCTATGACGACGAAGAGATGAATAAGCGCAAGCAGCTGGCTAACTACAGTGTGCCGCCGTCGGCGGCACGCGAAACCCAGGTACGCGCCGACGCGTTGTTGCGCAAAGTGATGAACGAGGTTGTGCTTCGTGCAATCGAGACGGGAAAGAAGACGGTCACGGCGTACGACATGATGTGCGTTCTTCGCCCTTACTCGGAAAAGATGATGTTCACTTCGGTGCTACCGTGCACGGGGCAGATTCGCCACGCGCAAAACGAGGGACTTCTCAAGTGCCCGGTTGACGACTTCAAGAAAAAGGAGGAAGAGACGGCGTAAGAAAAAAACTCGGCGATGCCAGAATGTCACGACCGTGTAGCAAACAGGTTGCACAAAAAGCTGGTAGTGTAAGACACGTCACTGGTAGTGCGAGGCGTTCCGTTTAGTGTTGAGTAAAGCCGAAATTCACAAAGGCGAGCAATCGGTGCACAGTATTTTGTAAGATACGTGTGTTGCGTCTTGCGTAATCCTTTGCGTTTTCATCTGGTGCCAAGACGTTTTGCCGTCTCCGATGAAACGAAAGCACCCCTCGCAGCACTCTCCTAGCCGATTGGCATAGTCGCCTGACCAATTCCGAAGACACTCCGTTCCCCGCTTGAATGTTACAGGGTTGTCGACACGGTGAGACAGGTGTATCGCACGTGCCTTGAAGATTGTGCTCAACTTGGTGGTTGCGTATTGTGTATGGCGCTTTGAAGGGGGACGGAATATCGGCAAGCCGAGCGTGTTGGCAATGCGACAAACAATCTCTTTGTGTGCATCAAACTTCCGCTGAACCATCTTGGATGTCATACAAAGCAATTGTACATCGCCAAGAAGCAGGTATTTTGGAAACATTAGTTCGTTTACCAGAAAGATGAGTGTGTCCAGCACACGGTTCAATTTTGCCATTCGACTTGACTGTTGTGCGTGGGCACAGTAGCGCAACACAATTCACGCACAGCAAATGTTTATGTGTGCAATGGCTTTTTGGCGCCGTTAGTCTGTTGGCGCCGTGGCGCCGACATTTCAAGTTGTTGGTTGATTATTACCCCCATGTACAAAAACCGTTACACGTCCGGAAGAGGTCCAGATTTTTGGTCGAGGGTGGACTTGCTCCGGACCTGGGCGGAGGTTGCGCCACTTTGCGAAGGTTGCGCCACTTGCATGCCATATAAGGAAAGTCTGTGACACGGTGGTGTCAGGCTTGACACAGTGTCACCGAGTTTCCTAATTTAAAACGCGTGTCACGCTCTTGCCTTATATGGTGTACAAGCGGCGCAACCTTCGCAAAGTGGCGCAACCTCCGCCCAGGTCCGGAGCAAGTCCACCCTCAACCAGAAATCTGGACCTCTTTCGGACGTGTAACGTTTGAAGGGGTAATAATCAGCCAACTTTTATATTGTGACAATTTTGCATTTAGCATCTCAACACTGACATAATACAAGAGACCACAAGAGCAATGGGCATAGATGGTTTGCAAAAGCTCAAAAAAATGCGTCACAGCCTTGCCGTAAAATCCGGAATAAAAAAAGCAAAAAGGCACAAAAAGTTAGTGAAGACTGCCAAGCTTGCACTCCGAAAGCACAAAAAGAGCGAAATCGTAAAGTCCATCTTTCGCTGTGGCGCGCAAGGTGCTGGAAACCAAGAGTAAAGAGTCTCTAACGTGGATCATATCTAGTAGTATTGGTGCATGTATTGAAAACGCGATCATGTCTTCGTCGCGGCTCCATGAGGTGCTCACCATCGGCATGCATGCCCGTGGTGGGAAGCGCGCACACGACGGCACTCCACTCGCCAAGCACGTCACCGATATGAACGACCCAATTTTTCTGCTTGCTGTAAAGGATGGGATCAACAACGAGCTTTTAAATCTGGTTGATCCGCCCGACCCCGGCGCTGCGTACTACGAGCAGCAGAACGAACGCATGAGGGGGCCTGATCCCGGTTTCTACTGGGCCGATGAGGACTATAGTATCCCCAAGCCGAGCCCCGAGGTCGTGGACGCCTACAATAAGACAATCAATTCCAACGCAGAGCGGCGTGTGCGGCTTAAGAAGAGGCTTGAGACTGTGGAAAAACAGTTGCGCGAGACCATGTCGGATGAGCTCTGGAAAGTGTATATTGAGATGCTGCAGTAAAAGAGTTGCATAGAAGGTGAAAGTAATGTGCGTACCCGAGTGCCCCCCGCCCCTCTTTGGGCAGACACTGTATAACAAATACACGTTTTTAAATCGACGCTATGCGCACACATTTACAGTGCGGTGGACAGGTACATCTCTTGTTGCACTCTACCAACTATCGCGGTCCCATTTCGATCCTTATCAGAGGAAGTCCCTCGTATCCATTGTTTGAATCTTTACGGCTGCGCGTGGCAGCGCACTTGAAACACAAACAGAGCAGTAAAATGGCAAAAACTGTTCCGACGACCACGTAGCTCCACGTTTGGCGTCTTGCTCGCGGTCCGTGAACGGCACTGTTTATTATGATCTTGGTCACGTGCAGCTTAGTGTCCTCTAGACGAACACTGGTTATATTTGTTGCGTTAGTGCGCAAATGAGCAAGGGTACTGTTCATGCGTGTATCAAAAGAACGGCGTGGCGGCTTGACGGTTTGGAAGTTTGCTGCCTTGGTGGTAATATCACACAAGTGCGATGTTAGCACGCGTTAGCGATACTCTGTATTTATTCTTCCCCTCCAGCTGGCTTTTGGGAACCCGAGGAGCCGCGAGCCCTAGCAGAAGCACAATCTCCCAGTAACAACTGTCTTTCGCGGCTTTCTGCTGCCACAATTTTGAGAGCAAGTTCGGCATTTGCCTTGTCCAGGGAACGGACCCCGTTTTCGTTGCGCACAAGGCTTCCCTCAATCTGGCAACGCATAGCAGTAAGAGTGTTGACCATTGCTGTTCGTCCTACCACCGCCATAGTCGTGTGCATGCGAAAATGCTTTGCGATGTCGCGCCAGCGCCACGGAACAACGTGTACGCCTTCGCGCTTGGCCGGCTCCACCACCTCTTTCTGCCAAGTCAAAGAAGATAATTTCCAAAGTGCTTCTGGCGTCATGCGACCCACGTTTCTTTTCACAAAAAGTTCCACTGGTTCAATTCTGTTTGCTAAGTTACAACCAACGCACGACGATCCCCTTACGGGAAAAGCCTTTTTGTGCGCGTTGAACTTTCGTTTTGAACTTGTTTGAGAAGCCACCGACTCGTCTTCTGAGACCATTCCACCAGTTGGGTGCTTGTAAGCTGCACCAAAGGCCGTTGCAGTAAACATGTTACTTTTGGAACGTTCGTTGTTTTTTGAGCGCTTCTCTGCTTGCTTACGCTTCTTGCGCGCGCGAAAGCGACCCCCTTCTTCTTCATCGTCGTCTTCATTGGAGGACGCCTGTAGGGCACTTACAGCGCCCTCCTCATCGGAGTCTTCTTCGGCTTCCTCAAAGACGTGTTCTTTGAGCTCTTCTTTAGACTCTCCGAACTCGTCTTCCTCGTCTTCCTCGCCAGAGAATACGGTAGACTCTGCTCCGTCTCCACCGGTTGCACACCCCATCAATTCTTGCGCAAGAAGCGAGATTCGCTCGTACCGCGTGTTCCCAGCATTTTCGTCAGGGCTTTGTGTTCCTGGTTTTTGACGAGAGGACCCAGCACCCCGACTTCGCGGAGGGGGTGGCATAACAGCGCCCCCCCGCGCCGCGGCTTGCCATAAAGGGTGCTGCCGAAGATCTTGTGCCGAGTGCGTTTCCGCAGGTACTTGCGGCGGTGCTTCCGAATGCGTTGAAAGCGAAGGCGAATGTGGGTTCATTGTGCGTATTTTTGTACCGCAAATAAAAAAACACACGCTGTATTACTTTGGGCTAGCGAGAAGAATCTGCAAGTTCATTTTCAAACGACGAGTCTTTTGAAAGCTGTGATACCGCAAGCACCAAATCTCTGAGTTCTGGAGCGTCGTTCCACTGCTTCGCGGTTACCATGTTCCAGTCTGGAAAGTAGCGTTGAACCGCGGGCTCGTCCATGGTTCCGAGAGCGTGCTCTCGCTTTGAAAGTGAAGCCATTCGCATCAAAAGGCTTGACCTAATAGAGCTCTTCTGGGCGTGTCCGGGAGCGCGAAAGGTGGGGGTCTTCTTTTCGTCTTCTGTGGAAGTCAATCTTCTGTATTGCGCAGTGTACCACGAGTCTTCTGAAACGGGAAATAGTCCTTCTCGTTGGTGCTTAGTGTTTGTGCCCAGATCAGTCGAGTTAGGGTCACCCTTTGCAAACATGAGATATCCGCAAACCACAAAGAGCGAAAACACCGTGACAATGGGAAACACTCGCGTGGCACAATTGCGCGGAGGAAGACTGGGAGGGCTAGACTCCAGTGAAAAGTCCACCACCTCTTGAGTTACACTCAGTTGTGGAAGCAGCTGGAACCCTCTACAAGAAGTGGCCGGCTGACGACAAGACATGTGGTGTGCATGCGGGTGCATGACGTTGCTCCCCCTTTTGCCATACGTGTTGCCTTTGCAAGATATCTCGACAAGAAAAGGCATCTGTCACAACAGATGCGACCTGAGACGAGAATCGTGTGGAACGGAAACCAATATAATGATCGTCAAGGATGCCAGTCTCCTTTGACGACTCTGCGATTTTCGGTCGGCTCTGTTGGTGCAAGCGCTGACCAGATGCTTCCGATCACTACTGTTCGCAAGGCAAAAGAACAACCCGAAACAAGGGTGGGACTGAGTCCTACCGCCACACTCATGCTTGCCTCACAACTGCTCATCGTTATGGTTCTTGGGATAATGGTGTTTACCATTGCCTATGTTTCTTGGAATGCCAGAGACACTGCACACTACTACTACCCCCTGATGGTTGAAGGTGCAAACCACACACTAGAAATGCTGAGGCACGGCCACCAGTCAAGTGCTTCCCTTGAAGCGGTGATGGCTCAGTCTGAAGCCATGGCAGTTCAAAGCATACCAGAAATGATCGATTCTGTGAACAAAACACACGAAATGGTAGCGAGAATGCAAGCGGTGTCGCAAAATCCGGTTATAAAGCTGAGCATGGCGTGAGATGGCGCGAGACGACTGTCCGGTATTCATGATTGTTGGGTAAGCGCATTAGGCGCATTAGGCGCATTAGGCGCATTAGGCGCATGCGCGTCTTTACCAGTTTAAAAATAAAATAAGTGCATACGCACGTACACACACACACGCGCACACGCACACATTTTACACAAACTGGTGCATCTTTTGTGAGCGAAGAACTCCCCATCGAAGCAAGGCAATCGCGAGTTGGCGCTGTGCCAGTTCCTGGGACACGATATCGCCATGCCTTTCAGATGCAACAACCTTAAGGGTCAAGGCGTGGAATGCATCTTCGCATTTGGCATCGTCGAGTGTTTCTAACACTTCTTCGTCGCGCTTTCTGAGGATGCAGTTCACCGCATCCGCAATCGGTGCGGACATAAGCGTGTCCTCTGGAGAGACGTCCTGTGCACTTAGGCGTTCCCGAAGCTCCGAGTAGAGAGTGGCCGGGCCGTACCACGCACTAGGGTGCTTGAGAACGCCATTCACAGACTCCTTGAGGATGCGCGCACTTAGTGTGGCACAGTGGGCCGGAGAACGCTTTCTGTTTCCCACCCACCGCGCAAAGTCCCTGAAAGGCCACGAGGCGGTCAGGTAACGCAACAGAGAGTAAGGTATGCCAACGCTCTGTGAGCACACGCCGCGCGCCTTTCGAGACACCTCATCACCAAATACGGGAACAGCGCGCCACACTTTTCCATTTCCCAAGTAATACTTCTCATTAGCCTTTGGGTTCATTTGCCACTTGCTGTTTTCACCAATGTAGGTTGCAAAATTGACTGGCTCGTTGCTTTCTTCCGGACACGGAATCACTAGCTCCACGTGCACCATCACCGGGTTTGGTTGGAAGTGGTTGATTGCGTAATTGACGAGCTTAGTTGCTATGGAAGAATTCTCTGATATTGGGTGTGGCTCCAAGAATAACGCATACACCCTATCGTTATTTTTTTTGCATTCCAGAGAAGGCTCGGATTTTGTTTTTGATAACAGCAACGATATCTCCCGTTTTTTAAACATGCACTCGCTTTCCTAACCAGAACGCAACACTCATACGATATGCACTCATTGTTGTGTTTTTCGTGTTGGTGAACTTTCTGTACTTTCACACTTGCCCGCTGCAAATATTTGCACAGCCTGTTCAAGGCTACTTGTCTTCCGGCTTCAGGTCTTCGGTGGAGCCCTTCTCGTCCTCCGGCGCGTCCACAAAGTCATCCTCCTCGTCGTCGGCGTCGTCGGGCTTGTCCTTTTCGCCTTCCTTGGTGTCCTCCTTAGAGCCCTTCTTGGTGTCCTTCTTGGCGCCCTTCTTGACACCATTCTTTTTCGACGGTTGCTTGGGATCCAATGGAATTGTCACCACTTCGCGCGGCATGATGCTCGAAGCACTGAACACGTTTTCATACGTGGCATCCCACCCCGCCTTACAGTGCTTGCCGTTGAGACGCTGTTGGCGACAGCACTCCTTCACGATGTGTGCCTTCCAGGTTGCCTCTTGCGAAAGCGCCGTCAACCACATTGAAAACAGCATCCTGGCCCCCTTGTCCACGCGAGGCATCCAAGGTGCGCGCTTGTTTTCCTCGTTGGGCTGCAGGCGAAGGTGCTTGGCGTTTCCGTGGATGATCTTCACAGCTCGCATGGCCGCGCCAGAAGCCGCAATGTTGAACGCGTGAGATCCCACCAGGCGCGCCGCGCGCCGAAACTCCTTGATTTCGTAGCGCTGGCTCCGGCGGTCCTTCACTTTCCTTTTCGTGATTGTGCAAAACGCCGGTGCACGCGTAGTCGCCGCCCACGTCTTGTCAAAAGCCTCACGAGTATTCTTCACATTGGACACGATTCCATTGGAACACTTGGTTAGAGCATCCGTCTTGTCCTTCTTTGCCATTTTTAGATGCGTCTGCTGGTGTCGTCTTTTGATGCAAATCGGCTGCTTTGACAAATAATGATCGCGCTTAGCGGACGATACCGACCTCCTCTCATATAAAGCTAAAATCGATGCTTTTTGAGCGGATTGGGCGTCCCTGATTCACCAAACGCAACGGCGCCAATACTGAAACCCGCTGTTACGGCGCCAACACTGAAACCCATTGTTACGGCGCCAATTATTTAACCGACACTCTTTCTTCAGACCACAACAGTTCCTCAAACGCAAAGAGGTGCATCACGCGCAATGATTTATCATTTATCTGATGCGCGCTACCTTGAGTTTGTAAACGTAGTGGCCTGGGAAGAGGTGGACTACGAAAAACACAAAGTCCCCGCAAATGTTAAAAAGCTTCTTGTTAGCTGGGAGCGCGAAGCCGCATTGGCGGAGCTGGCATCCACCGATAAAAAACTTCAAGATGCAAAGGAACGCATCAACATTGACTTTGCAGTTAATATATTGTTCAGCTGTGTCAAAGACGAACAGCAGCTGCTCCAACTTTACGAATGGCACCCGGGACCGAAGATGACACGTTTACAACTGCTTGAACATTGTCACAAGCGATTTATCGAATTTGCAAAGACGTACGTCCGTATGACGTCCAAGTATACGGAATTTGCCGTCTACTACACATTTGTTCTTGTCTTTCGTGGAGTGCCGCTCAATAAAAGAAGACACGAAGAGTTCTATGGAAATATGGATGAACAGTGGCCGTGGCCGCGAATGGAGGTAGACGAGATGATGCGCGAGTACAGACTTGGAGCGGTCATGGCCTTTCAATTACGCCAACACTCTCCTATACCTTTCATGCCCGAGCACGCAAAAGATAACTTGATTCATCTGTTGTGGAAACTGTGCTCTGCGGTGCATAAATCAATGACGGGTCAGAAGGAGAATCCCATCGTTGCACCTCTCCCAATACATCCCACAAAAGCAGCAGAACCACTTGCACAGTCGGAAGGTTTTGTGCGCGCACACGACAAGGGCCCTAAAGCGGTCAAGTGGGCAGGTCTGAGTCAGCGAGTAAGCTCTCTGACTGTAAACAACGGCGACAAGTGTGTGCGCAGCAAAGAAGACCGCGAGAATGACAAACAGAAAAGCATCGAAGCGGGAAAAGCGCGCTTACGTGCGTTGCGCCAGGCCGAGAAGGAGCGTGTGGCCGAGTGTTGGCAAAGGCAACGAATGGTTTCACTTGGATACGAAATTGGCCAGGGCGCGGACATGTAAATACTAGGTCGAAACCGGGGGTTATCCCACAGTGAAGCCCAGTTTTGCGAGCTGCTGCGGCGTCGCTCTTGTTTGAGATGCGACAGTGGCTAGACTGTATCCCAGTTCCGATAGCACAGTCTTTCGCAAACCCGTGTCTAAAAGAGTTTCTGCGCTCACGCCGTTGAGCGAAACTCCTGAGGGTAGCTGTTCGAGAACAGCTCGGGCCTCTGTGGCCGCTCCTGCGCACACTTCTAATAGATTTTGCGAGGTTGCGCCAAGTATGTGTGCCGTTTCTCTACCAGCAATTGCAACGGCATCTGAAGCGCTGAGAAGAAAGACTTCGATGACTCTGTCCGCACCGTATGCCGCACAAGCTTCTGAAGCAAACTCGGCGTCCGCCAGAAAGAGTGCGTCAAATCCAAGAGTTCGCAATTGCATACAGTCATGCACTCCAATTCTTTTGAGAAACTTTGGACCAACCCCTGCGGCTGCCATGTTTACGGTCCTGACACCCTTTTTAATCAAAAGGTCTGGTGTGATGTCCTCATCGTTTAGTGCCAAAGCATCTTCTGCGCTACAAGAGGTGTTGTAAAAGAGGCGCAATCTCATAACCTGTGACAATTCATCGTTTTCAACTATGCTCGCCCTGGACGACATGTGTTTTGCTACGCGCAACAACTACAGCAACAAGAACAGTGCACACGTCACTCATCAAAACCTCGCGCTGAATTTAGCGAGGGTGATACACCGCGCCTTTGGATGGTAACATCCCCTAAGCGTGGCTGCAACCGAGGCTGCAGTATTGGTTTTCCCCTTCCTCAGTCATTGACAACGGACCTCCGCCGGAAACGTGGCCAGCGCACACGACATCGCGCATAACATAGTCGGCGTGGTCGGTGTGGTCGGCATGTTCGACATTGTTGGGACTCGTGGCCGCAAAGCGGGGCTGAGGTGCGGGGTTAGGGTCGTCTTCTTCGGTGCTCAGAACCGCAAAGCGGGGCTGAGGTGCGGGGTTAGGGTCGTCTTCTTCGGCGCTCAGAAGCGCATAGCGTGGCTGTGGTGCGTCCCTGCCCAGAGAAATGTACACCGGCTCATTTTCCATGGAGTTGTCATAGTCCATTGGTGGCAATGTGTCGGCTCCATTGACCAAGGAAAAGTTGCAGAGAGGACACTTTCGCCCACCGTGACCCTTCCATTGGTCAAGGCAGTCGGCACAAAAGGCATGGCGACAAGTTGTCACCACGACTTCCACATCTGAATTAAAGTCCTCCTGGCAGATTGGGCAAGTCGTGTCGTTGTGCGCAATCGCCTGCGCTTTCTGCGCATCGCGTACCCCTAACATCTTCGCGGCGACCTTTGCCGACTCGATGGCAAGATCATACCCGATCCAGTAGCCAGATTCGACTGTTCCTTCCATGGATTCGTCGTCGATCTTTGCAAGCGTTGCCTGCTCCATGCTCTCTCGCAGCGTGGACACGTCCTTGGTGTAGGTTGTGACGTGAGCCCACTTGGACTCGCGATCTGCTTCGTCAACCGGCTCCGCCTTGCAGCTCTCAAGTGCCATGGCAAATTTGATGTCCTTCTCGGCGGGTTCCTCCTCGGGTGCGGAAAGGGGCTGCATGACACCGGCGTCCGACATGGACCTGAAAATACCGGTAGTCGCGTCTTCGCTGCCGAGAGACACAAATATGGCAGGCGCTGTCTCCTCCATACTGGCAGAGAAGGTTGTCTGCGCTGTTTCGATGCGCTCGGCAGCAACGCCAGCAATACAAAACCTGTTGATTGCGTCATTCTGTGCGTTGCTGCGGAAGCGCGAGCCATTCTTCTTTGCCTGTTTGGCGCGGTGACCATACCCTTGCTCCATGGCGTTCATGAATGCTTGTAAGTGTTGGGATTAGGAGCTGACGGTTTTGGCGCCGCTGAGCGTTGCGGGTGTGTAGTGGGAGGGTGTGGTAATGGAGCACCGGGGCAGTCGGTGCTTATACCTTGGGTGTGTGGTGGCTTGGTTATCTGGGTGCACCGGTGTTTCGGCGCCGCTTCTACCGGCAACACTATTGGCGCCGTTGTCACCACCCCAACCACCTCAACCACCTCAACCACCCCAACCTAAGATGGGCAAGTTGCCGTTTGAGATTTGGAAGCTCCAGGACGACGAGCAGCTAGCTCGCATGCGCCAGCACCTTGAAGACATTGCACACCTTCCGTCCGACGTATGTTACATGGACAACCCAGACGTTAGGCTCAATTTTTCTGGAAGCGCCTTTATTCTTGCGTGCGACCTCAAGCATGCCGGAAAGGGCCAGCTAGTGCGTGAGCAGGCGCGTGAAGTGCTTATCAAACACGCCCGCGTGCGCTCTCGACATCATTACTTGAAGATACTCTGCGATTTTCAAGAGCTCATGTACGCACACGAGAAGTGGTGCAAGGAGGAAGGGTTTTACAGCATCACAGACATTGGCGTCAAACTGTGGTTTGAACCGACCCAGAGACGCTGGCGCCTTGTGCGCGAAGCGGCGGCGCTGTGTGGAAAGGCGGAGCGGCGCAAGAAGTGGTGGCTGGCATTTGCCGAGTGCGCCTTTCGTCCCGACGCGGCGGCCGTTGCCACTGCCGCCTCGGAGTTTGCATCGCTGGCATTACGCTAGAAGTCGCATATTTTAATCTGAACTTGATTGGTGTGATCTATTTTTGTGATAAGGTGTATCGTTGGTAGAACTTGGCAGTAAGCAGTGATCATGTCGCTTCGTCGCACCCATCCACACACGCGCACGCATCCGCATCTGACGCAGTCGCGTCTTCGTGATGTGCTGGCTGCCGGAATGGCGCGCGGAACGATCGGTGCTTACACGGAAGAGATTCCCTTTCCCGACAACGATCCAGAGTTTGCAGGTAAGTATGTGTTCGTAACCGCAAAATCGGCTCGCGAGATCAAGGAGGAGATGCAAAAGGCACTTGCCGCTGCTCGATCCAACATTGCGGGAGACCGAGACGGTCAAGATCAAATATCGGTGCGTTCAGAGGATGCTCGTCTGCTGTTCTCCATCACCATCACTTTTGAGCACGGTGGTAGCAAAGTGCTTATTGGTGGCAACGTTGGTGGCAAACCAGTGGCTTTGAAGACTAACGAAAAGATTACCGATGAATACCTCGAATTCCTCGCAACTGTGGTGGTGGGAATGTTTGCAGAAGCCGGAGGCCAAGAGCACCACGCCGTAAAGATTGAGTACAGTGTGCAAACATAATTTAAATATCGATTTGAAATCCCTCTTTTTTATTGTTACTGCTAAAAAACGCAATTCTGGCTACACGTGTTTACACAGGCACTCTAACGCACTTTTTTGAGTTTAGGAATTGCATTTGTTGCCACTGACAAGTGGCAACAAGCCTTGGCAATTCACGGTAATGTAAACTTTAGGAGGATGAGCTCACCGTTTCCTGGCGAACCAAAGGCGGCGGTAGTGCACCGCGCACCGTTGCTTGGCGAACCAAGGGCGGTGGTGCACAAGTGTCGGACGAAGGCTTGGCTTCCTCCTTGGCTTCCTCCTTGGCTTCCTCCTTGGCTTCCTCCTTGGCTTCCTCCTTGGCGTTCGACGAGTCGGACTCAACGCACTGCTTCTTGGTTGCCGGCTCTTCCGAAGAATCGTTCGGTTCGGCGGCGCGCTTTTCGACGAGGGTCTCTGCGGCACGCGTGTACGTAATCTTAAAGGACCAGTCGCTGTACCACGTACTCAAGAACTTGTTGATTTCGCGGTTAGGGTCGGAGTTACGCGGAATCACGAGCAGATTGTGGCGGTTGTAGATTCCCTTCAACTCGTCGGGCAGATTGTTTATGATGTCACTCTTCGACGGGCAAAGCAAAGTGGAAAAATCAAACGTGCCCACGCACGGCCGGACGTCACCAGTTAGACCCTTTTGGGCTTCTTGGAAAAGCTTAGGCTTCTCCAGAAGCCATAACTCCTCAAGCTGCTTGGCAAGCTCTTTTCCTTTCGAAAACCTCTTCTTCACCTTTTTGAGTTCCGCATCGGCGGCAACCTTGGCCAGGGTATCTTCAAAGTGCTCAGTATCGTTCGCAAGCATTTGTCCGAGGAAAGTGCCGATCTTCGAACTGTCTGAATTCGCGTGGGTTGGCATGGTTAGAGATGTGTGTTTGTGTGTTTGTGTGGCACTTTACACTGGCGCCGAAAGATGGCGCCGTTGTATACTACCTTTGTGTGGCGCCGTCTTTAGCCCAGGGGGTACCCCCTGGGGTAGACGTACACCCCTTAACCAGGGTGCGCACCCTGGTTAAGGGGATGTAGACACTGCTCGGAACAGCCAACACGACGCGTCCACATTATTACATTCTAATAAAAAACCGTTACACGTCCGGGAGAGGTCCAGATTTCTGGTCGAGGGTGGACTTGCTCCGGACCTGGGCGGAGGTTGCGCCACTTTGCGGAGGTTGCGCTCATCGCCTTCCATATAAGTCAACTGAACGACACGCCGGTGTCAAGTCTGACACTGCAGTGTCATAACATCGCGCTTGGCGCGTCTCAAGATTTTATGCGCCGTTTTGTTGCCTTTGCACTCGCCCTGTTTCGAGTGCTCTTATTTTTGTACCATATCTTGGCAAAGTTCGGTTCTGAGTTTTGCATGCGAGACAAGACCAGCTTTAAGAACTTAGACAATGAAGAGGCACCGATCGCGTCAAGTTGGATGATGCCACCCTTGTCGCCCTTTTGATATTTTATGGTGCCCTCGGAATGACCTTCCGCGACCATGAGATCTATAATCTTCTTGATCGCATTGGTGATGGATTGCTCGATCGAACGCGCTGGTTCGCTCTCAAAATACCCACCCTTGCTCATCATCCCCCGTTTGATCGCCTTTAAAGGAACCACTGAAGTTCTGGGACCGATGCGTGACAAAAGATCGTTCAAAATGTTGAAATCTGCTTCGAATTCCAAAGATACGTGTGCATGGCGGGACTGGGCTTCTCCACAATCGGCCAGTGGTGTTCCTGAACGTTCCATGTAGTTCAATTGGGTCGCGCAAGCGATGGTATCATTGGTGTTGGTAGGTGCCGTATCGTAGTCGTCGTCGTCCAAGAAAAATGGACAGCTCCTTCCCACATGAGCTTCTAACAATTGTAGCTCAACCTCTGACTGCTTGTCGATGAGAAATTTGTTTTCCGTGTAAAATCTGGAAACCGATGACAACAGTATGCTGGCCTTGGCTTGGCGAGGAGCAAAGAATCCCGATTCCGCGCACGCAAGCAGCGTTTTCAGAAAGCGCACAGCCCTTAACGCTCCTGCTTCTTGAGTAGGGTTAGGAGACACAATCGCAAGACCCGTCTTGTCACCTCGATGATGGGGCGAATCCAAGGGCTTGACAGTCTCCAGTTCCAAGTCGTCGTCTCTGGCACGTTTCTTTGCGGATCTCAAATCAGACAGCAGTACCCCCGACCACATGCCACAATCTTCGTTGCAAGCAATGTCCTTGCGCAAATCGGTAACTGCAACATAGCAAGCTCCCACTACTCTTGACGCGGTATCCGCGTGGCAAAAAAACTCGTATACAATGTCCACAAGTTTGGCCCAAGCAGGTGGCTGAGATGATGCGCCCACGGCCGTGTTGCTGGTGTAAAAGCATGCCTTTAGCACCGCCAGGTGTACCTTTGCTCTTTTTAGAGCCTCTTGCAGTTGCCTTGGAGTGTTTAGGCATACCTCCCTGACTGAAGCATAGTGTGTTTGCAACACCTCGTTCAAGTCACAGCCCTGCCTCGACGCATCCGCTACCTTTGCAAGTGAACTCACACCCAAAATGGATGCGCGCATAAACTCCTTGTGGTCTTTTATCGATCTGGGCGTGTAGAATTCGTCAAGTGCCCGAATCTTTTCAATCACATCTTTGTTTGTAGATCCACGGCTGCGCATGACTTTGCTGATTTCCCGGGCAGCGTGAAGCTTTATCCTGGCCAAATCGTCCATGATCATATTGTTATTTTGTGCAACATCTATTCCTGCTAAAGAGGCACATTTGGCATCCAATGTATGCACAAAGGCGTGTATGGACGCGTCGATCTCGTTGTGGATGATCCTCGAGAAAAATGGGTCTTCATTGCACGGCAGGTTGTAATCTATCTCCCAAGAAAACCCAAACGTGTTCTCGCAAAATTCCATGCTCAACACATTTTCTCCAAGGGTGGTGAGATCGGAGCAAAGTTGACGCGTGTTAGACTGAAAGTTGTGAGCCTTGGCAACCTTGCAATACGACGAGACGTGCTCGTCGGTAGCACCGTAGCCAACCTGTGTCAGAATCCATGCCACCTGATCAGCGTTAAGATTGCAGAGACCAGCATCCTTAAAGGGTGGCAACGCGTTCATTCGATCAGCCATTGTTGCACAAAGACTGGGAGACTCTAGCATTTTAGGGTCATCATTATACGGCGCCAAACGGCGCCGTCGTTAACGACCATAAAACAAGGTGTCAATTTGTAAAGGTTGGTTGCGTGTGCGTGCGCAAAGCAAGGATTATTGCAAAAGAATGGAAATTGCGAATGATAATGCCTTCAATGCCTCTACTGCCACAACATTTACACCCGTGCTTTCTACGGCGCCAAATACAGATACGGCGCCAAATACAGATACGGCGCCAAACACAGATACGGCGCCAAATACATATACGGCGCCAACACCACCTATACCCCAACCCACTTCCAAAAACAATACGATGCATTCCACATCCGCGCGCCCGCCTAGAATGTCCAGCGAGGAAAGGACAAAACGATTTACAAACGCTTTGACCGGAGTGTGCCGTGTGAACGGACAAGATGTCACTGGAATACTGCGCAAAAGGATGCGCGCTGCAGACGGGGGTAGGGAGAATATCCCATATGATCACCAGCGCAAATGTGCAAAGCGCGCTCTTCCAAATGACCAAAAGTGGATGCTCATGTGTCACGATCCCGGGACCGGAAAGACATTCACGTTTATGCTCATAGTGGCTGCCATGCACACGTCCTCCTGTGGCAAACAGAGAAAGACTATGGTTTCCTCTCCAGCTTCGTGCTTGCCGCAGTGGAAGACTGCATTTCTGAACACGCTTCGCATCCCCGAGAGTCGCATACTGATGGTTACACAAATGAAGCAACTGAACGAAAAGTCCTTGAGGGAGCACGACGTCTTCATTCTTTCCAGAAACATGATTGGGCACATATTCTCGTCGTGTTATGAGTGGGTAACCCAGCATCACCAGAACGAACGAGGGAATTGGCTATCCCAATGGGACCACAAGCCACACGTGCCCACGCACCCCTTGCTGTTGCAACACTTTGATCTCATTGGGATCGACGAGGCTCACTACATGCGGAATCCTACAACTGCGTGGACAAAGGGGCACGAAGTGATCTCGATGAACTCGGACAAGGTGATAGCTCTGACCGCCACGCCAGTATTCAACAAGCCGCTCGACCTGGTTGGAATATCGATTGCCATGAACTTCAGCCCAACTCCACAGTTTAAGGACGAAAAGTTCTGGTTTCTGGACAAAAAAAAGACGCAAGTAAACATTGACACGGTCGAAAAGTTTACTCAGCTGGCCATGGATCGCTGCAGTGATGCGTGCCTCGACCTTCCACCAATTGTTGACGAGATACGTGACTACGATGCATTCCTAGAACCGGATAACGCCAGAATTTACAACGATGCGCTCATGCGAGCTCGCCGTTTGCGCTTTACGATTGAGCGCCAAGGAAAGGCCACGCAGCAAGAACTTCAAAAGCTCATGGGATACCTGCAAACGCTTCAGCAGTTTATGGTTTCTCCTCTTCTTGCGCTGAAGGGTGCAAAGGAGGTGCAGTCAAACCCAGAGTTAGTGCGCAGGTGCTCTCTGGACAACACCGGGTCGCTTCGCGCGCTCAAGGCCACCATATCTCAACTCCAGTCAGAGGGGTTTGCAAGAATTCTTGTGGCTGTTTGTCACACGTCTCTCATTGCCGTGGCTGAGGCTTACCTCTTGCGCGAGTCTCCGGAAGCGGGCGATATAATTGTCTACTGCGGTGGACTAAGCCTCAATAAGCGCGGCCAAGCAACCACCAAGTTTCTGAGAAATCCCAAAACGGTCATGCTGATGTCCATAGAAGCTGGCGGCACCGGACTTCACCTGGTACCTGGATCGAACGCCGTTGTGTTTTGGGGTTCTCGGCCATACTCTCCAATGCAAGTTCACCAAACAAAAAAACGCGTTCACCGCATTGGCCAGGAGTTCCCAGTGAAGGTGGTGCACATCATTGCAAAGGGATCTGTCGACTACGCAATCAACAGGATGCACGCGGACAAGGAGGCACTAGCCAAGGCGGTTGTGGAATGCGAACTGGATGACCTCAAGTCGGAAAACGGCAAGTGGAAAAAGTTTGGGCGTATCGTCGATGGGTGCCAGTATCTGAACGAGAAGACTGGCACCTTTCCCAGCACTCCTATTACCGAAAAGGAGATGCTCGAAATAGCGTTGGAAAGGTCAAGGGAG
>MDTG01022329.1_pt1 | contig 27953 bp, 23 predicted proteins | sample 811421 | NCBI WGS metagenome assembly MDTG01 (sample SAMN05326645, study PRJNA326480) | marine metagenome | isolation source: seawater | place: Pacific Ocean: South East | collected 2011
CCAGAAACTGACCAGTTATTAGAACCATAATGAATTTGGTCAAAGAATTGGTAATCACTCACTTGCAGCTGTGCATCCTGCACCAATGAGAACGACGCTAAAGGCTTCTGCGGTATGGTTGTATTTTCTGATAAGTTGTCTCCTTGAAGCGGCGAGTCCCAATAACCTCCCTGACTGGTTAAAAACGCAAACCAATCGGCTGGCAACTCGTCTTTCATTACCCCGAGTGAACGCTCGCTTTGACTCCACTGCGGTTGTAAATCGATGTACATACTAATCAATACCAGTGCACTGTCTGCATGCTGCCACGGAGCTGGTGTTGTGTTTAGTATTTGATATTCAAATGGCTTCGCTGAGAGTTGCCCAACTCCAGCATTCACCCCGTTTGTATAAGCCGCCAAAATCGCTTTGTGATTAGATGGCAAGTTATCCACCGCTAACTGGGCACGTTTTCGAAATTGATGCAGACGCATCTTACTGTCAAATTTTAGTGCTAGCTCACCAAATAGTTCACTTAATTCCCCTGCACTATTTTTACGTAATAGATCCATTTGAAACAAACGTTCTTGAGCATGTAAGAACCCTAATGCAAAGGCAGTATCTTCCCTGTTATGAGCATAAATCGTTGGAATACCTTGTTTATCTCGCTCTATCTTCACATCCGCTTGAATCTCATCCAAACGCAGTACTCCCTCCAGTAAGGGTAACCCATTATGTAAAACCAAGTAGCCACAAGAAAAAAGAATGATGAGTATCAGCAAGGCAGACAAACCAAGCCATTTAAGTGAACGATGCATGTTATTTCTCATTTATTTTTATATATCGCTCAGTGTGTCATAAGAAATTTAAGATGAGAAAGGCCATTTCGGCCAAGCATTACGCTTTGAAAACGGAGGACTTAGATAGGATGTAACGACTTAACTGGAAGTCTTTAATAATTTTATCATTGTACTGCTGATGACGATGGCGGTAGACATCAAAGCCTTCATAACTGACAGCATGTAAACAGAATGGGCAATTACTTTCTGAATTTATTAAACGGGTATTTGTAGTAATGTCCGCATGAGTTAATAGCCCATTAGTGATATTTTTTTTTAATTCATCACATAACGCAAAGTGTAATATGTGGTCAACCTTAGCAATGACGGGACTATTTTTATAAAACAGTGAATCATTAACGCTGTGTAGTTTATTACCATTAATACCAAGCCATTGTTTTGATAATAATTGCCGGTCTTGCCAGCTAATATGTAATTGCGGGTCGAACAATTCAAAACTGCCCAGCTTCTCAGCTCCCATTAATTGGCGTAAATAATTAAATTGTTCATCTTGATTAAAATCGATTAATTTCATGGCAAGACATCTTCTAGAATGGTGGCAATTTTTCCTTCAGCATCCGTGCGGACTTTAAACTCAACCCGCCTTGAACGCTCACCATCTTCGATCCCCGTATCACCCATCACAACTTTTGCTGATGATAAACCATTTGCTGTCAAATAGGTTTTGAGCCAAGGCTTTTCATCATTCACCGCTGGCAGGCTCAATAGGTATGCAAGGGTTGAACGAGTCCTTGCTTGAGACAACGCCATATTATAGATATAAGCATCATCATCGCTTACGGCACCATACCAGCCACTGGAAGTATGCCCTTCTATGCGCACTTCTAAAATATCATCACGGTATTTATCTGCTGTAATAATGCCTAAGTAGCGGGGGAAAAAATCAGATAAAATAAGCTGAAACTCAGGATTTAAGTCCGACTCACCATTGGCAAATAATACTTCAGCTTTATTAAAACGAAAGGTTAAGTCTTCTTGTATTTCTGCCCCCCAAACGGCTAAATCTGGTTCAAATTCAGTAAGCAGATCTTGATATAACTGAGTCCGTAGATGATCATAGAGTATGGCAACATCCGTTATTTTTTTTTGCTGCAGCTCAACGTTAATCATAAATACAATGGATATGAGCAAAAACACCATCATCAACCCAGCCATTAAATCGCTTACCGCAACCCAATGACCCTCTTGCTCCCTTATACCACCTAATTTCTCTTCATCGGTTAGCATAGGGTTAGCCTTTCTCTTTTGCTAACGCCACTATTTCATGTAAGCGTTCAGTTAATGGGCCGTAATCCTGTACAAATTTTTCACTCAATGCACCTAATTGCTGCCCCATTGTTTTAATGGATTTATTCAGTTCTTGCTCAAGTGCTGCGTCAAGTTTGGCAATCTTTTTATCACTTTGTGTCAGGCTTTGCATGATTTGGTTGTCGAGTTTTTCAAACGCTTGAGAATAAGACTGCTGCAGTTGAGTGCTCAATTGGCCGGTTGTTTGGGACATACTTTGCGTAGTATTAGTCAGCATACTTTCCATTCGAGTATTGTATTGCTCCAATGTAGAGGCCAGCCCTGATGTAAGGAAAGTAATGCGCTCTTCTAATTGAGGTAAGCCTTGCCCTGCCTCACTGACTAAATTTGCCAAACCGGTTAAATGCTTATCCAACACATCACGCTGGGTATTAAGCCCTTGCAACATATTGCCAAGACTTTCGCTTATGCCATTAAACGATTCGGCATGATGTACCATGTTCTCAAACGCATCCGTTGCCTGCACCATTGAATGACCAATTTTTTGCTGGTTATCTGCAAGTTCCACCAGCTGCTGTTTATATTCTTTTTGCCACTGCAGCATGCTGCCAACACTTTCATTTAAGCGCTTAAAGTTTTCCCCATATTGCTCATCAATTTTGGTATTAAAATCTCGCATCACGACCGCCAGCGCCTCAATCAATGCCTGAGTATTTGCTTCTACCATTTTTTCTTGATAATGCTGCATGGCAATAATCAAATCATCACTGTGCCTTTGCTGCTCTGTGCGCATTAACGCCAGTTGTTGATGTGCGGTATCGTTTTCATCTGAACTGAGGGCTTTTAGAATGGCCTTCATTGAGTCGTTTAAATCGTCAATACTAGCCGTACGCTGGTGATGTTCTTCCCCATGGGTGGCATCCATCACCGCTCTGAACTTGATAGTGAGCGCCCCAAGTAATCCAGCAATCGATGACCAAAAAGCGGTTTTCAAGCCACTTAATAATTGCGGCACACTATCTTGAAGGTGTTCGGTGTCAAAATCACTCAAGCCCAAGGCAACACCCAGAAAAGTACCAAAGATACCAATACTGGTTAAGATAGTGGGCGCTGACTCTGCTGTTCGAGAGCTATAGCGAAAGAATTGAAAGTACACTGTCAAGATCACGATGATGCTGATCAGGGCGAGTGTCCAAGGGGAAAATTGAAGAAGCTGCTCGAGCATAATCCTTATCCATAAGGCTCATTTATTCGACTGCCATGAGCAAATATTATTCTGGTCTAATACACGCTTTACTTTTATAGCTTAGACCAGAGATGTGCAGTGTGCCTTTGCTTCCTTTAAAATACGGCGCACTTTAACTAACTACAGACAAAATCACGCCGTTTTAGCCTGCTTTGTTAAACTCTGCGGCAGGATCACCTTGAATCGACTTCCTTTACCCACCACACTTTGCACAGATATCGTGCCATTATGAGAGCCAACAATGGTGTAGGCGATGGCCAAACCTAAGCCTACGCCTTGACCCACTTCTCTGGTTGTGAAGAAAGGATCAAATATCTTATCCATATCCTTTTGGTCAATACCGCAACCATTATCATCCACACAGACGATGGCTTGCTCAGCACTCCCCCCAACATGTATTTGTACTATATGGTTTTTCTTATCGCTGGCCTTAATCGCGTTATCTATTAAACGTGAGAACATCATTTTAAGTTGTTTTTTACGGCCATAAACCGAGACCGATTTCACGAACTTGCCTTCTATATTTATAGAGCTATTGCTCTCTTTCACTTCGTTGATAATTTCATCTAACAGATCATTAATAACAAATGTTTGAAAGTCTTCTTTATCTACCTCACTGAAAACTTGCATACTGGAAACAATATCTTTTACACGAGTTAATGACTGACCTGTTTCATCAATAATCAACTCAACTTCAGATGCAAGATCAGAAACATCATTTTGATTTAAAGATAGCGATGTATTTTTTTCATATAATTCATTATGAATTAATACCTTATCCACCTGTGCAAGATGCTCTACCAACTCTTGAGTATAATCCTTTAAAGACGAAACATTGGAAGTAACAATAGCCATGGGGTTATTAATTTCATGGGCTACGCCAGCGGCTAGATTCCCAATGGAGACTAATTTCTCCGTCTCTATTAATTTATTTTCTGTACTACGTAGTTTTTTTACCATGGCATTAAACTGAACCAATAACACGCCAATTTCATCTTTACTTGAAGCTTTCACCAATACATTTTTATCTCCATCCGCTAGGGATTTGAAACTCCGCCTAAGTTGCTTGATCGGGCGCGTAATACTTCTCGATATATTTGAAGAAGCCAATGCAATTATCATAGCCATTGCAATCATAAACATGATCACCACCCACCTGGTTCTAAAAATGGGCGCTAAAATATGAGACTCTGAATACTCCAGTCTCATAATGCTATTTATAGAAGGAATGATAGACGCTACCACCAAGGTCTTTTCATCCGGTATAAAGTTTGTAGATCGATCAAGCCAAAGCCCACTTGCTTCATCTTGACTCATAGATGAACCGCTCTCATCAAGCATTAGTGAACTCCAACTATCTGATCTTCTTTCACTCATAGTGATTGTGCTATGACTTTCTAATAAACCAGAACGTTCCAATGTTTTATAAATTCTTGATAATGGCACTCTTGTAATGAGTGTTGAGAGATACTTTCCGTCACGATAGACAGGGGAAGAAAAATATATAAATCGATGTTCATCCGTTTGATCCGCATCAGAAATCATAACCTGACTTTGCAAACCATAACGTGTGGTCTTAAGCAGGTTGCCCATATGCCCACTCACAAAAGGCTCACTGAGTAAGTTTTTTCCGTGATATTTACCATAAAGCAAGGAGAAAACCACGAAACCATTATTGGACACCAAAAAAATATCATCAAAGCCATTTCGCTCTGTGATCTTACCTATGAAGTCGATATAGCGATCCTCAACATCTTGATAGGAAGAAGCATAAATTCCACCATTGGTAAACGTTTTAGAAAATTCTTCATAAGCAGACTGCAAGGCAGGCATTAAAGCCATTGATTCCAGTTCATTTCTTTTACTATTAATATAACCCTCAATTTCTAATGATATTTCCTGGGAATGATTTTGTAGCCTTTTTTTCACATCATCGTATCGGCTAATCTCAAACAACCAATTAAGTGTAATCCCAACAACAAATAAAGGCACTAGCCCCAAAACCATGCTAAAAGACAGTATTTTCATACTCAATGTCTTGAAGAGGAATTTTTTCATACTTATATCCCCCAAGAACCATTGTGATTTCGCCAATACAATTGAACCATCAATTCCCACTCAGATGGTTGTCTTAATTGATGATAAATAACAGGTCTGATAAGACTTTCACTTTTAAATAGCACATCCAATCTATCATCTTGATTCCCGATGATTTTAATTTGATGCCAGAGGTGTCGATTTTTGTGATCCATTACAACGCTTTGATCAAGCATGGGAAATTCTAAATTAACTAATTTATTAAATTTAAAGGCATCATCAGTGATGTATAACCGAATAAAATACAGGGCTAGGTTAAAAAGATATTGACCCTCATTTTCAGCGTGGTTGTGATGACTTATCACACTAGAGAAATAACCATAATTATAGGTTTTGGAATAAGGCAAGCAGGTATTAAAAACCAGTAAATGTGGCGCATCTAGCTTCTTTAATACTCGCTCCCCTTTCGACTGGCAGACGCTGTTAATGATCACTTGCTTAGCACTGCCAGAGACCAGTTCATCCAATAAATTAAGCTCTAAATCTTGCTCAATATTAATATGTTGTGGTTGCCCCCACCCTTTTGCTTCTGTGAGATCTTTTAAGATATTACTACTTAAATAAGCACTGACTGATTCATCGCTAACTAAAATAGGGGGCGGATAACCGAGTTTGTCAATCACACCTAGAATTGGCTGAATACTTTGATTAAAAACAGGGCCGAAATGCCATAGGTAGCTTTCAGATTTCAAGCCATTGGAGCGACCTGTATATAAAAATGGAAGGTGATTGTCTGGCCCTAGGGCTGTGATAACGTTAAGTTTACATGCCTCTGTGAAGCACCCTAAAATCATTACATCGGTGTCATCTAAATCGGTTAAGATAACCTGCTGGAACGCTTGTGCATTGCTCGGATTTTCTACGAGAGAATAACTCAATTGAGAATTATGATTGACCAAGGTATCAAGCTGATCTTTGGCAAAAGCCATTAACTGCGGTTCAGTATTGTCATTAACAAGGTATATATGCACCTTGGATAAACTCGAACTTATAAACCAAATACCCACTGATACCGAAATCACCAGTAAAAAGGCGCAGACTATTTGAAAGATTTTCATGATTAAAACCTGGTAACCTGTATTAACAGATTAAGCTGTCTAAGCTGTCAGGCAAAAGATTTTTTATGCCTTAAGAAACAGGCTTTTAAGATGTTTTTATCTAACCCGCTAAAGAGATCATAAGAACCGAGATACGCCCACTTACCTCACAATATTTTTACTTTAAAGAAGGCATGGTTATAACAACTAGCAATATAGCATAGGATTCACCTAAACCATGTTCAGGCTTTATGCAGACTAAAAAATCATTTACACATTACATTAGCGGTTTTGTATCGCGATAGATTTTAAATATACCTATGGGTATTAGAGATACAAAAAAAGCGCCCTAAGGCGCTTTTTTGATGTCTGACTTTCAGCTAGCTTTATCCTAGATAAGAAAGCATTACACCTGCTGCAACCGCAGAGCCGATAACACCGGCTACGTTTGGCCCCATGGCGTGCATTAACAAGAAGTTATGTGGGTTAGCTTCTAAGCCCACCTTATTTGATACACGAGCGGCCATCGGTACTGCCGAAACACCGGCAGAACCAATCAACGGATTGATCGGTGTTTTGGAGAACAGATTCATGAACTTGGCCATCAGTACACCAGCACCAGTACCCACACAGAATGCAGCTAAACCTAGACCAATGATTGCAATGGTTTCCCAGTTCAAGAAGGCATCTGAACTCATTTTATAACCAACCGATAGACCCAAGAAAATAGTCACCACGTTGATCAGTGCATTTTGTGCCGTGTCACTTAGACGCTCAACCACACCAGACTCTTTCATCAAGTTACCAAAGCAGAACATACCAAGAAGCGGCGCCGCTGATGGCAAGATCAAGGCAACCAGTACCAATACGGCGATTGGGAACATGATTTTCTCAAGTTTCGATACCACACGTAGCTGTTCCATTTTGATAGAACGCTCAGCCTCTGTGGTCAGTGCTTTCATAATTGGCGGCTGGATCATTGGTACCAACGCCATGTATGAATAAGCCGCTACCGCAATAGCACCTAATAGCTCAGGGGCCAGTTTGGATGCGATAAAAATAGACGTAGGACCGTCTGCTCCACCGATGATACCAATTGCCGCTGCTTGCTCGATGCTAAAGTCCATAATGCCGAAATGGGTTAGCACCACTGCGCCAAGTACCGTACCAAAGATACCGAACTGAGCAGCTGCGCCAAGCAATAGGGTTTTAGGATTCGCGAGAAGCGGACCAAAATCCGTCATGGCACCCACGCCCATGAAGATTAATAGCGGTGCAACACCGCTGGCAATGGTCATGGAATAAAAGGTATACAGCATACCGTTTTCAAAACCTAAGCTTGCGCCTAGTGCCACTGTTTGCTTGTAAAGAATGGTCTCTGCATGATGGTAAGCATCCAATAAAGACGCTGTATCCGCATTGGCGGCCAAACCTAATAAAGCACGGAATTGATCCACAACTTCAGGGCTACCCGTACGGATCGCCTGCTCGGCTGCTGACCAACCTAAGCCAGCATTGGGGATGTTTACTAATAATGTACCCACCGCAATAGGAAGCAGTAGTAGTGGCTCAAAGCCTTTTTTGATTGCAAGGTATAACATACCAAAAGCAACCAACATCATGGCAAACTGACCAGGCTCAATGGCGTAGAAGCCTGTGTCATGCCAAAATTTTAATAACGTTTCCATCGGCAATCCCCTTAAGCAATCGTTAGCAGAGTGTCGCCAACAGAAACTGAGTCGCCTTCTTTCACGCTAACAGAACCCACGGTGCCAGACTTGCTTGCACGTACTTCGGTTTCCATTTTCATCGCTTCAAGAATTACGATCACATCGCCTTCTTCAACGTAGTCACCCGCGGCTGCTTCTACTTTCCAGATGTTGCCAGAAAGGGGCGCTTTCATTGCTTCGCCACCGGCAGGGGCTGCACCACTTGCACCGGCTGCAGGTGCCGCTGCGCCACCCATGCTTGTTGGTGCGCCGTTTAGTGCGCCAAGCTGAGTGATGTCACCACCGTCATCCACTTTCACCACATACTCGTTACCATCAACAGTAACCGTGAAGGTATCTTCTGCATCACCTTTAGGGGCTGGCTCAAATGCGTCAGGGTTACCACGATTCTCTAAGAACTTAGGTGCAACCTGAGGGAATAAGGCGTAAGTCAAAGCGTCATCAATTTTATCGGCCGCAAGCTTAATACCCTTGTCTGCTGCCAATGCATCAACGTCTGCAATAATTTTATCCAGTTCGTTTTCTAAAAGATCCGCTGGACGACAGGTAATCACTTCAGCACCATCTAACACTCGAGCCTGAAGTTCTGCGTTCATGGGCGCAGGCGCTGCACCGTATTCGCCTTTTAGAATACCTTGTGTCTCTTTAGAGATAGACTTGTAACGTTCACCGGTTAGTACGTTCAGTACCGCTTGTGTACCTACGATTTGTGACGTCGGTGTCACCAGTGGGATATGACCAAGGTCTTCACGTACGCGTGGAATTTCTCTTAATACTTCATCAAACTTATCCGTCGCGCCTTGCTCACGTAACTGGTTTTCCATGTTGGTTAACATGCCACCAGGTACTTGTGCCACGAGAATACGAGAATCCGTACCACGCAGTGCGCCTTCAAATTTCGCATATTTCTTACGAACATCACGGAAGTAAGCGGAAATCTCTTCTAGTAATAGAAGATCTATGCCTGTATCACGATCTGTTCCTTGCATAGCTGCCACAACAGTTTCAGTGGCAGAATGACCGTAGGTACCTGACATAGAAGAAATTGCTGTATCAACACGGTCAACACCGGCTTCGATGGCTTTTAAGATCGCCATGTCAGACATGCCTGCCGTTGCGTGGCAGTGTAGTTGCACTTCAAGATCGGTTTCTTTCTTAAGACGAGAAACCAATTCAAATGCTTGATAAGGGTTAATGATACCGGCCATATCTTTAATGGCGATGGAGTCAGCACCAAGGTCTTCAATTTGCTTAGCCAAAGACAACCAAGCTTCTAAATTGTGAACCGGTGATGTGGTGTAAGAAAGGGTACCTTGTGCGTGCTTACCATTTGCTTTTACCGCTTTAATGGCCGTTTCAAGGTTACGCGGGTCGTTCATGGCGTCAAATACACGGAAAACATCCACACCATTGGTGGCTGCGCGCTCAACGAATTTGTTTACCACATCATCGGCGTAATGACGGTAGCCTAATAGGTTTTGGCCACGCAGTAACATTTGCTGTTTAGTATTTGGCATCGCCTTTTTGAAAGCACGGATACGATCCCAAGGGTCTTCACCTAAAAAACGAATACATGAATCGAAGGTAGCACCACCCCAAGATTCCAAAGACCAGTAACCTACTTGGTCTAGTTTTTCTGCGATTGGCAGCATGTCGTCTATACGCATGCGGGTCGCAAATAATGATTGGTGAGCGTCGCGTAGAACGACGTCCGTTATGCCTAATGGTTTTTTAATATCGGTCATTTGTAATGGCCTTTGTTAATTATCGTTATTCGTTTTTTAAGCGCGTGGTTTCTCACTTTTGGCGAGAACGGTGCTCTTTTACGGCTGCAGTTAACACTTTTAGCAACTGCGGGTCGACGCCTTGAGCTGGTGCTTTTTTTACTTTTGCAGGGGCCGGTAAGGCTTCTGGAAAGTATTTAGTTACCAACTTGGACATGATGGTTGTGGCAAAGATAAGTACGACTAAAAATATAAACACCGTACCCATGCCAAATCCCATCAGGCCTAGGCCGTCAGCTACGATTGGGGACATATCATCCACTCCTCATTAGTACTGATCGGGTCTGCTTATGCAGATCTTTTTTTAATTATGGCCCATGAGAATGATTTAAATCCCTCACAAGCCTTCACTAAAGCGATTTATCCTGCCCGAATACGAGACAAAGCAGGCAAAATATCGCGCTAATGTACTGTATATAACCACTTTAGGCAAATATTGGACGCAATATAAGCAGTTGATTTGTCGCATAAAAAGTCTGATTTTTTGTTAGAATATGCGCCTCTTTATACAGATGAATCCTTATGAAATTGGCGCTTGCCCCCATGGAGGGCTTAGTTGACGTACATATGCGAACCTTGCTCACTCGCCACCGTGCATTTGATTACTGCGTCACTGAGTTTTTACGCATTACCAATCAGCTATTGCCTGAGCGGGTATTCACCCGTTTATGCCCTGAAGCTTTGCATAATTGGCAAACGCCCTCCGGCACACCTGTTCATTTGCAACTGCTAGGAGGCGAGCCTCAACCCATGGCTGAGAATGCCTGCAGAGGCGTTGAATTAGGCGCGCCAGTGATTGACGTGAACTTCGGATGTCCGTCTAAGTTTGTGTGCAACAGCGTTGGTGGCTCAATTTTACTAAAAGACCCAGAAAACCTGTATCGCGTATTGTCTGTTATGCGACAAGCCATGCCCTCCCATATTCCGCTCACGGCCAAAATGCGCTTGGGTTTTGAAGATAAATCACTGGCTATTGAAAACGCTCAAGCCGTAGAAGCGGCCGGTGCTAGCATGCTGTGCATTCATGCACGCACTAAGGTGGAAGGTTACAAACCACCGGCACACTGGGAGTGGATTGCAAAAGTAAAAGAGCAGGTAACCATACCCATCATGGCCAATGGTGAAATCTGGACGATCAAGGACTATGAAACCTGTAGGCAAGTCAGCGGATGTGATGACATTATGCTGGGGCGTGGTGCAGTCGCCACGCCAGATCTGGCCTTACAGATTAAACATCATCAAGCTGGCAGTGACTACCAAGCAGATAGTTGGAAAGAGCAACTCATGTCGCTGGAGTGGATGCTAGAGACCACGGTGCAGTCTGGGAATGTGAAATTTGCTGCGGACAGAATGAAGCAATGGCTCGCATTTTTTAAGATGCAACACCGCCAAGCAGTGCCATTTTTTGAAAGTGTTAAGCGTATCAAAGATCATCAGCAATTAAGCGAACATATTCACGCAGAAATTAAAAAACAAGGTTAACCGGTTTAATCTGCAATGGGTAAATTAATGATGAAGCATGTGCCGACACCTTCTTCAGATTCAACAGACACATTGCCCCCATGTTTTTCAATAATACCGTGAGAAATCGATAAACCTAAACCTGTCCCTTCGTTAACCCCTTTTGTGGTGTAAAATGGATCAAAGATTTTATCCATAACCGATTGTGGCATCCCTTTGGCTGTATCTCGAATGGTGATACGAACAAATCCATCTTGTGCTCTGGTTTGAATATAGATATCACCATCGGCTTCCATCGCCTGGGCTGCATTGACCAACATATTCATAATAACCTGACCGATCTGCCCTTCATGACCTTTGACCGAACAGTCATTTTCATCAAAATCTTTATGCAGTCGAGCCTTATATTTCAGCTCATTCCAAACCACCTTAATGGTATTTTCAATGCACTGATTAATTTTAAATTCACCCGTTACTTCTTCATCACTGCGTGCAAATGATTTTAGGTTCGCGACAATTTCTTTTACCCTCAACAACCCATCGTCGCAGTCATCCATAATATTTTTTATGTCTGAAAATAAAAATTTGAAGTTCTCTTTTTCATCCATTTTTTTCATAACAGATGATATTTCATTGTCAGATTGCTCTGCTAATTGAACAGCATGAGAGAAATACTCAGCAAGCACATGAGAATACTCTTTAAGTGTACTAAAATTGCTTGTTACAAATCCAATAGGGTTATTAATTTCATGAGCCACACCGGCTGCTAGCTGACCCAAAGATGCCATCTTTTCTGATTGCACCAACTGGGCTTGTGCCTGTTTAATTTTATCGTGGCTTAACTTTATTTCTTGATAACTTTTTTCCAGCTCTTTTTGATCTGCACTGCGTTCAAGCATTGCGCTAATCTGAAAGCCTGCCACCTGGCACTGATCAAGAACTTCAGGCTTAAAATCGACACCCTCAGATAAGTATATTTCACATACGGTATTAACTTTACCAAAACTTTTAATCGGTAAAAAAACCACTCGGTTAATCCCTAAAACCATACTCACACCTAATAATTCAGGTGAGTTTAATTCAGAAATCATCACAGTAGATCGATCATCTTTCTTGTATATATCCTGATAGACATTTAACCCAAGTTTAGGAAGCTGATCGTCACTGCCTATCAAGTTTGATATAACAATTTTTCCATCAGAGATATAGCTGTATCGACTGCATTTCGCATTGAGAAATTTCATACTCTCTGTCGTGTAATCATGAACACTTTTTTTGAGACCTTGATCTGTTTGCGTTAATCTAGAGATCGCTAACAAGTAATCAGACTCTTTTTTCTGAGACATTAAGTCATTAAATTGATAATGGATCATTTCAATACTGGACTGTACCTCTCGGGATTTTTCGTCCAGTAGTTTTTCAGCCGCTAAACGGGCTATTTTTTCCCTTTCATAGGCAGCCTTATATGCATCAGACATAATTATTGCCTCTCATTAATGCTTGGAAAATTTAACCTGCCAGATGCAATTTTCTGCACCATCATGCATGCATTGAACATGTTCCATTTCCACCGATTGACCATAGTGCTTTGCAGCGCCTTGAAGTAACCCCCCGGCAACCATACACAGTCTTCGCTTACTGGCGTAAGTTAATGAACCTGAACTTTGAGTATCCGGTAAGTATTCAAAAAATGGGGTGTATGCATTAGGGTGAAGTCGTTTGACATCTCTATGAACCACATCCTCTATGTTTTTCAATAGCGTTTGGGTATCGTTATATTCTTGCAGTTCGATAGGCCCTTTTTTAATTAAATAACCAAAAAAAAACTGTCCAAATAAATCGAGCCCCGTTTCCAACGGTATGTCTAACTGCTTACATAGATTTGTAGCTAAGCTGACAATTTCACTGTCTTCATACGTTACGCCAAACGTGTACGCACCACCACTTTGCAAATCACTCGCATCGATCACCGCGTTCCAGGTCTCCATATCAGCCGTTTCTAATACAAATTCTTCTAACGCATTAAATACAATTCCTAACATTTTAATGACCTCTTTATGCAAGTTCGCACAAATGGATAATGGATTTTAATTGCTCATTTTCAAATGGTTTTTCTAGTATAAAGTCGGCTCCTAGGTTTAATGCTTTTTTGAGATCTTGCTGGCCTTGCGCGCTAATCACTATGATGACAAGACCTTGATCTTGAAACTTCTCTCGTGTTAATGACAACACGCTAAATCCGTCCATATATGGCATTTTTAAATCAAGTGTCATGACATCCGGCTTGAACTCTCCTAATAGCAGGCCAGCCTCAAAGCCATCATGCGCCACCTGCGTATCCCAACCTGATCTCTTAAATACTCTAGCAATTGCTTGGGACATGGCAATTTCATCGTCAACAATCAGCACTTTCTTTGTCTGGTCTTGCCACTGTTCTGGTAATGGTATTGAGTTTTTGACCATAAAAGCCAATAGATCATTGTGTCTGACCCTATGGTCACCTCGCCCAGGCAGCTTGTACCCTTCTAATTCTCCACGCTCAATCCAGCGTATTACCGTTCTAAAGTTAACCCCTGTGAATTTAGCGACATCGCCTGTTGTATATATTGATTCCAAAATACCGCACCAACAGCTTGTTTTGTGATCAATTTAGGCTATTTTTTGTATAATTAATAGTCAATTATTATACTATTTTAATCTTAGACAGGTTAGACAGGTTGAAATATAGTCAGGTTTCAACATGGGAGTGGACTTATGGATTCCGTTAGCAAAATTTTATTCGTGGATGACGAGCCTCAAATGCTCACGGCACTTCAGCGGGTCTTCCGAGGCAAACAGTTCGACGTAAAATTGGCTAATTCTGGGTCACAGGGCCTAGAGTTTCTTAAGGAAGGCCCATTTGATGTGATTATTTCGGACATGCGTATGCCCGAAATGGACGGTGCAACCTTTTTGGCTCAGTCCATTGAGCTAAGCCCTAGTAGCCGCCGAATTCTTCTGACTGGCTACAGCGACCAAGAAAGTACCATTCGTGCTATTAATGACGGTCAGGTCCATCAGTACCTAAGTAAACCTTGGGATAATGAAAAGCTTCGCAGTGTGGTCGAAAGTGAAATTGCGGAAAAAATTCGCATTGAAGAAGAAACACCTAATCAAGAAGAACACCTTGCTTTACAAGAGCAGGTTACCAATGTGAGCCAAGAACTGGCAAGTGCAACCATGTTCATGGACATGGCGAAAGAAGAGCTACTGAGCCAATATAATACAACCATCAAGGTCATCAGCAACCTGATCCACATGCGTGTACCCACACCAAGAGAGATGAATAAAGATGTGGTCTCTCACAGTGTTGCACTGGCAAAATTAATTAAACTGGATCGAAAAATCATAACAGAAATTCGTAATGCTGCTCGCTTATTTCAATTGGGCAAACTTAACTTTGAAAAGGAATTACTGAGTAAAGCAGTTCAAGATATGTCAAAAAAAGAGATCGAAGTTTATCAGGATCACCCCTGTTTAGCGGCTGATCTGCTCACGCCCTTAAACAGTCTAGATTACGCTGCAAAATTGATTCGTCACCAAAATGAAAACTATGATGGCAGTGGATACCCTGACGGACTATCAAGAAACAAAGTGCCTTTAGGCTCTCGAATTTTACGTATCGTCATCGACTATCATCAGATTATAAATGGGTTTTATATGCGAGACAGCCTTGGCTCGAAGGATGCCCTAGAGCTAATGGATAAATACAGTGGCAATAAATACGACCCTGAGATTCTAAAGCTCTATCGGAAACTCATTATTGAACTCCAGAAAAACCAGGTGGTGCAACAGGATAGGCTAACCCATATAGACGAAATTAAAGAAGGTGACATCGTAAACAGAGATCTATTTAGTCATGATGGTATCTTACTGATCGCTAAAGGCATGCCTCTTAATAGCTCTCTGATTACGAAATTAAGTCTTATTGAGAGCAGAAGTCATAAAGTACTAAATATCTTTATTAAAGAAGTAGAACCACAAGAGTAAGTCAGTATCATAGTCACCTTTGATAAAAAGTGTGGCCAAATGTGAAACATTCAACGTTGATGGTGCAAGGTACCACGAGTGATGCCGGTAAAAGCATTTTAGTAGCGGCCATTTGTCGTATATTTGTGAATCATGGGATCAGTGTCGCGCCTTTTAAACCACAAAATATGGCACTCAACAGTGCTGTAACCGAAGACGGCGGGGAAATTGGTCGTGCGCAAGCCGTTCAAGCCATGGCGTGTAAGATTCCAGCCACCACGGACATGAACCCTGTTTTATTAAAACCCAATAGTGATACCGGTGCCCAAGTGATTGTTCATGGTAAGGCAGTCGCTAACATGGATGCACTGTATTATCACAATCATAAACCCCAACTGTTAAATGCTGTTTTACAGTCACATCAACGCCTACAAGCCAAGTTTCAATGTGTCATCGTCGAGGGCGCGGGTAGTCCTGCTGAAATTAATTTGCGTGATCGTGATATTGCCAATATGGGGTTTGCAGAGGCCGCTGACTGCCCTGTGATTATTGTGGCCGACATTGACCGCGGCGGTGTGTTTGCACATTTAACTGGCACACTAGAATGCTTAAGTGATTCGGAAAAACAGCGAGTAAAAGGGTTTGTTATTAATCGTTTTCGCGGTGATATCTCATTACTTGAACCCGGTCTTAACTGGCTTGAAGCAAAGACCGGAAAACCGGTATTAGGTGTCATTCCCTACATTGAAAATTTACATGTGGAAGCCGGAGATGCTATTTCGGTTAAATCCAACCAAAACTCATCTGATGCATTAAAAGTCGTGGTACCGGTGTTGCCGAGAATCAGTAACCACACAGATTTTGATGCTCTTGCATTGCATCCAAATGTGGATCTGGAATTTATTAAAGAGCCCACTCTATTTAATGGCTGCGACTTATTGATATTACCGGGCACTAAAAATGTTCGCCAAGATTACCATTGGCTTAAACAAAGTGGTTGGCTTACGTTGATTCAAAAACATCTACGTTATGGCGGTAAAGTCATAGGGATTTGTGGGGGCTTTCAAATGTTAGGGGATAACATTCACGACCCTCAAGGCATTGAAGGTCAAGCAGGCAGCACCGCCACTTTAGGTTTACTTGAGTTTGAAACAACTCTCATGCCCAATAAGGCCCTATTAAATGTGAGTGGCTATATAAAAAATAGTGACATCGGCGTAACAGGTTATGAAATTCATGCTGGCTTAAGTAAAGGTAGGGCATTTGAGCACTGCCTGATTCAACTTGAAAACCATGAAGATGGTTTGATCAATCAAGATGACAATGTATTTGGCAGTTACATTCATGGCCTGTTTGATGAACCTGCCATGCTTGAATACCTCTTAAAGTGGGCAGGGTTAACAGATATTGAGCACTTTAATTATCAACAACATCAGTCAAACGAACTTGACCGATTAGCAAATATTGTTGAACAAGCGATCCCCATAGATACATTAATTAATATTTTAAGCGGCCAATAAATTCAATATGGAATCCTTCTATTCTTCTTTCTTGTTTTGGTTACTGGCGATTGTCGGTGTGCTTCTGACAGGCATTTCCAAATCAGGGTTTGCTGGTGGTGCCGGAGTGGTCGCTGTGCCTATATTGGCCCTTGTTATGCCTGTACCACAAGCAGCCGCTTTAATGCTGCCTTTACTCATTGTCATGGACATTAAAGCCATCCAGCTTTACCGCCAGCATATAAATAAACGGGTTTTATTTTCAATTATTCCTGCAGCACTGGCTGGCATTATTATTGGATCATTACTGCTGACTTATACACCAGGGAGCGTATTAGAGGTGACATTAGGGGTGATATCAATTCTATTTGCCTGCTGGCAATCCCTCACACCTTTTTTTGGCAAAATGCGCGGTGCGGGTATTTTATGGGGGATGATTTCCGGCATCACCAGCACACTCATTCATGCCGGTGGCCCACCAATCAATATTTACCTTATTGCTAAAGCACTGCCAAAATTGACTTGGCTGGCCACATCGGCGATCTTTTTTGGTGTTATGAACATCATCAAAGTCATTCCATATTCTTTAACCGGACAATGGCAAACAGAGATTTTATGGTTATCTCTAATCTTAGCACCTGTGGCCTATCTAGGTATTTGGTTAGGCCATGCCATCCAACATCGTTTTAGTGAACAGCACTTCATGGCTATTTGCCGGGTGTTATTATTTGTATCAGGCGTACTTTTGCTTACAAAAGCGTTTTTTCACTAGACAGTAAAATGTGCTCAGAAATGGAAATCACAACGTTTATTAATGTACCTAAAGAAACGTCTTTTTAAGTGCATCAATTATCGCGAGATTCGCGTCTGGAAATGAGTACTGATCAATATCAGCTAATTCGATCCATTGCGTTTCTTGCCCTTCTGCACCATGAGGTTCACCAGAAAATGTCTTCACGCAATACACATCTAGTTGAATCAGCTTATCGCCGTAATCATGTTCTAACATGATTAAAGGGGTCGGCTCATTAATCACAATGCCAACCTCTTCGTGTAACTCTCGAGTTAACGCTTGCACCGCTGTTTCGTTTTGTTCTTTCTTACCACCTGGAAACTCCCAAAGTCCGCCTTGATGGGCTTTATCCGGACGCTTAGCAATAAATAATTGCTGACCACTTTGCGATAAAATTGCAGCTGCAACCACTTCTATTTTTTTAATCATTTATTTCTCTACCTAAAATAACAGGCAAAAAAAAGCTGGCTTAATAATAAATATTAAGCCAGCTCTTTATCTAACTATTTAACTGCGGTAATCCGCATTAATACTGACATAATCATGGGATAAATCAGTGGTCCATACTGTTTCACCCGCTTCGCCACGACCCATATCAATACGAACACATAACTCAGACTGTTTCATCACCGCCGCGCCCGCTTCTTCAGTGTAACTTTCAGCACGTGCGCCCTTTTCAACAATACAAACGTCATCTAAATAGATGTTGATCGCATCGACATTCATGTCGCGCACACCACTTCGACCCACGGCAGCTAGGATTCGACCCCAGTTTGCATCAGATGCAAACAATGCCGTTTTCACTAATGGGCTATGCGCCACAGTGTAAGCAATGCGTAACGCTTCTTTTGAGTTTTCACAGTGACAAACATCAATCGCAACAAACTTAGTCGCGCCCTCACCATCACGGACGATGGCATGAGCAAGGTATAAAAACACCTTTTCAAGTTCTGCTTTTAATACGGCATAAAGTGGCTGCTGTTTATTGACTAATTTTTCAACTTTGGCACACCCACTCGCAATCAACATACATGAATCATTGGTTGAGGTATCACCATCAATCGAAATTCGATTGAACGATTTATTACCAAGCTCACTGCATATCTCTTGAAGGATATCTTTAGCAACAGGGGCATCGGTTGCAATGAAACCTAACATGGTGGCCATATTAGGTTTAATCATGCCAGCCCCTTTTGAAATACCGGAAATGGAAATGGTTTGACCATCAAATTCAAATTGCGTCGAAGTGCCTTTTGGCTGAGTGTCCGTGGTCATAATACCGCGGCTCGCGTCATACCAGATGTTAGCTTGTGTTTGCTCAAGTGCCTTAGGAATTGCAGGCAATATTTTAGCCATTGGTAAGCGTTCACCAATTACACCCGTGGAAAACGGCAGCACTTGCTCAAGTGCCACGCCTTTTGCTTGGGCAACTGCTTGGCAAATCTCGATGGCATCCTCATATCCACCTGCACCAGTGCCAGCATTTGCGTTACCCGTATTAATAATCAGGTAACGAGTCTGCGCGTTTGCTAGGTGATGCTTACTGATTTGAACCGGCGCTGCACAGAAAGCATTCTCTGTAAAAATACCGGCGGTGGTGGCTGTATCAGCCAATTCAAACACAACAATGTCAGGGCGTGATGTTTGTTTCACACCTGCATTCGTTGTGCCTATTTTAATGCCATCGATTGTATTGAAGTCTTCAAATACAGATAAATTAACCGGCATGTGGATGCTATTCCTTAATCATTTAGGCAAGTTTGCCATGGCATTGTTTGAATTTTTTACCTGAGCCGCACGGACAAGGGTCATTACGCCCTACCTTTTGACCGTCACGTACAAACGGCTTTGCTTGGTCATCAGCTTCGGCTTGCTCTTCAGCAGGTAATGCTGATGCTTGATCATGTTCAAACTTAAGTGATTGCGCTTCAGCTTGTGCTCGTGCCTGCTCTTCTAAGCGCTTAACTTCATCATCATTCACAAACTGTGCATGAGATAAGAAACGAACCGTTTCATGTTTAATGTCATTAAGCAGCTGTTTAAATAACTCAAATGATTCGCGCTTATACTCTTGCTTAGGATTCTTTTGTGCATAACCACGTAAATGGATACCCTGACGCAGGTGATCCATTGTCGCTAAATGCTCTTTCCATTGATGATCAAGAATCTGTAGCATGATGTGTTTTTCAATCTGGCGCATTCTTGGTGCACCTACTTCTTTTGACTTTTCAGTATAAGCATCAATCACAACTTGTTTGATACGCTGACGCAATGTTTCTTCGTAAAGTGCTTTATCTTCTTCTAGCCATTGCGAAACAGGTACAGGCAATGCGAATTCAGTGGTCAGTGCTTTCTCTAAGCCATCCACATCCCATTGTTCTACCATACTTTGAGGTGGGATATATTCGCTAATGCTTTCATCAATTACATCATCACGAATAGATTCAATTGTCTGTTCAATGCTATTTGCTTCAAGTAACTCATTACGCTGTTGATAAATTACACGACGTTGATCATTTGCCACGTTATCGTATTCAAGCAATTGCTTACGCATGTCAAAGTTACGACCTTCTACTTTACGCTGTGCTTTTTCAATCGCGTTAGACACCATCTTATGCTCAATGGCTTCACCATCTTTCATACCTAATGCTTGCATTAAACGACGGGTTCTGTCGCTTGCAAAAATACGCATTAAGTTATCTTCTAATGATAAGAAGAAACGAGAAGAACCTGGGTCACCTTGACGACCCGCACGTCCACGTAGTTGGTTATCGATACGGCGACTCTCATGACGCTCAGTACCTAAGATATGCAAACCACCTGCTGCAATAACCGTGTCGTGACGCTCTTGCCAGTCAGCTTTCACTTTGGCAATTTTTTCATCGTTTGGGTTATTAATTTGCTCAAGTTCCAGCTCTAGGTTGCCACCAAGTTTAATGTCGGTACCACGACCAGCCATGTTCGTTGCAATGGTTACGACACCCGGGCGACCAGCATCTGCAATGATTTGTGCTTCATTGGCGTGATTTTTAGCATTCAAAACACTGTGCTTAATCTTTGCTTTCTTTAATGCATCCGAAATTAGCTCACTGCTTTCAATGCTGGCTGTACCAACCAATACAGGACGATTTAACGCAGTTGACTCTTCGATTTCTTCAATCACCGCTTGGTATTTTTCTTGTTCGCTTAAAAATACAAGGTCATTAAAGTCGATACGAGCAATGGGTTTATTGGTCGGAATAACCACAACATCTAGGCCGTAAATTTCACGGAATTCAAACGCTTCAGTATCTGCGGTACCGGTCATACCAGATAATTTAGTATATAGACGGAAATAGTTCTGGAAAGTTGTAGAAGCAAGTGTCTGACTTTCAGCCTGAATCTTTACACCTTCTTTTGCTTCAACCGCTTGGTGCAAACCTTCACCCCAACGACGACCTGGCATGGTACGACCAGTGTGTTCATCAACAATGACCACTTGTCCATTTTGTACAATATAATCTACATTGCGTTGGTAAAGGCAGTGTGCACGTAATGCTGAGTGAACATGATGAAGTTTTAATAAGTTACTTGGGGCGTACAGGCTATCCCCTTCTTCTAATAAGCCGGCATCAACAAGCATGTCTTCAACTAGCTCATGACCTACTTCGTTTAATTCAACACTGCGACTTTTCAGATCAATAATGAAGTGGCCTTCTTGCTCAACCACTTCTTCTTCACTCTCTTTATGCTCTATCAACTTTGGTACTAAAAGATTAATACGCTTATACATTTCAGAGCTGTCTTGAGCAGCACCTGAAATAATTAAAGGTGTACGAGCTTCATCAATTAAGATGGAATCCACTTCATCAATAACAGCAAAGGCTAGACCACGTTGTGCACGCTCATCTTTTGACAGCGCCATATTGTCACGCAGGTAATCAAAGCCGAATTCATTGTTAGTACCGTAGGTAATGTCTGCTTGATATGCAGCCTGTTTTTCTTGTTGGTCTTGACCTGAAAGTGCTACACCGACGGTTAAGCCCATAAATTCATAAAGGGGCTTCATCCAGTTCGCATCACGGGAAGCGAGATAATCGTTTACCGTAATAACATGGACACCAAGATCGTTTAATGCATTTAGGTACACAGCGAGGGTCGCTACCAGAGTCTTACCTTCACCGGTTTTCATCTCAGCAATTTTACCGTTATGCAGCGTCATACCACCGATTAACTGCACATCGAAATGGCGCATCCCCATAACACGCTTACTGCCTTCACGTAACGCAGCAAATGCCTCAGGCAGAATTTGGTCAAGGGTTTCACCGTCTCTTAAGCGTTGCTTAAATTCATCGGTTTTACCTTTTAATTGCGCATCATCAAGCACCTCAAAATCGGGCTCTAGGGCATTAATTTTATCGACAACTTTACGTAAACGTTTTAATTCTCGTTCGTTTTTACTGCCAAGAACCTTGGCTAAGACTTGAATGAACATGGAAAGATTTCTTATTACTGTTTGTTATTGTGAAAATGCTGGATAACGCAATCTAATGATTGCGTTATACCGAAATTAGACAGAGAGGGGAATAAATATTATCGGCGGGTGCGATGAATATAGGCTGCAGGGTCAACCGTGCGGCCATTTTTGTAAACTTCAAAATGAACGTGCGGGCCAGTAGAGCGGCCAGTACTGCCCATCAAGGCAACTACTTGATCTTTACGAACCACATCACCTACTTTAACGACGATTTCATTACAGTGCGCATAACGGGTTTTGTAACCATTACCGTGATTCACTTCAACTAGTAAACCATAGCCATAGCGCTTAGATGCCCATGTCACCACACCAGAAGCAACGGACACGATATCTGAGCCTGTTTTACCAGCAAAATCCACTCCGCCATGCCAAGCTAACCGACCAGTAAATGGATCTGTACGCATACCATAACGAGAGGACATCCAGCCTTTTCTAATAGGCAGGCCTGCCACAAATGTGTCACTGGTGATTTTCTTTTGGCCCAGAATACTATCAAGCACTTCTAACTGCTGTTCGCGGTTATCAATTTGCTCGCTGAGCTCATCCAATACCGTAACGATACCAGGCGCCTGGTAAACGGACCCTACATCCTGACGAGAAGGCCCACCAATCGCGGGAAGTTCGCCGAAGTTGAACTCACCCTTATCAAGCTTAGATTGATCAATTAGTCGCTCACCAAGAGCATCAAGTCGAGTTAGACGGGTTTGAAGCTCAGCCATGCGTAAGGTCAAACCAACCAGCTGTTCGTCGGTTTGCTCTCGAATCTTATCGAGCTGCTTACGTTGTTGAGTTAAATCTTGTTCCCATGCTTTTGCCGTTTCGGGGCCAAATAGACCTTCGTCAACCAGCATCATGGTTAGATAATAGCCTGCAGCGCCCATTGAAAAAGGCAACACAGCTAAAATGAGGGTTAAAATCCAGCGAGCCACAGGCCCCAAGGAAATTGTCTTAGAGCGTCCGTGGCGCTGGCCTACGATAATAATATTCACTCAGCGCGTCCTAAATTTGTTAACTATTGGTCAGTTTAGACTGTACCTAGCTCACAGTATGAGACAAAAATCACAGTAATACCTAACTTTACGCCCATTAAATATAAATAACGGCACCTTACGTGCCGTTACATATAAAGGTTAAACCGCAGAAACGGGTTTTGCGTAGGAAATTGGGGCTGTTTCTTCATCTTCGTAAGACACAAACTCCCAGCACTCAGGTTGGTCAAGCAAGGCTCTCAACAGATGATTATTCAGGCCATGGCCAGACTTAACACCCACATATTCACCAATTAAGCTATGACCAAGCAAGTAAAGGTCGCCTACTGCATCTAAAATCTTATGTTTTACAAACTCGTCGTCATAGCGAAGACCGTCTTCGTTCAGTACACGGAAATCATCAACAACAATTGCGTTACTTACGCTGCCACCAAGTGCAAGGTTTTGAGAACGTAAATACTCAATATCGCGCATGAAACCGAAAGTACGAGCACGACTCACTTCCTTCACAAACGAGGTGGTGGAGAAATCGAGGCTAGCAACTTGATTTTCAGCATCAAAAAGAGGGTGATCAAAGTCAATCGTAAAGCTAACTTTAAAACCATTATAAGGCTGGAAACTGGCAGACTTATCGCCATCCGTCACCGTTACAGGGCTCTTGATACGAATAAATTGCTTAGCTTTATTTTGCTCTTCAATGCCAGCTGACTGCAGCAGGAATACGAACGGGCCTGCACTGCCATCCATAATAGGCACTTCAGCAGCACTTAACTCCACTAGAACGTTATCAATACCAAGACCAGCCATAGCTGATAGCAGGTGCTCCACTGTGGAAACTTTTGCAGAGCCATTACTCAATGAGGTTGATAGCGTGGTATCACCTACATTAGTGGCTTTTGCTTTAATCTCAACAGCTGGCTCTAAATCGGTACGAATAAAGATAATACCCGTATCCACTGGGGCTGGGCGCAAAGTCAAATAGACTTTTTCACCTGAATGTAGACCAATCCCTGTGGCTCTAATGGTGTTTTTAAGGGTACGTTGTTTAATCATTTATTCTGTCGCTTACTCTTTCACGGCAATCCACTATTATAGTATTAATAACAGCCATTGGCCAACCGCCAGCACTAGTCTGCTTGGCGGCGCAAAAATGCAGGGATATCGAGATAATCCATATCCTTGCTGTTATTTGTATCTGGATTCGCTTGATGAGCCGGCTGGGCGTTTGAGCCTCGCATGACGGTTGGGCGATCCAACTTCTTATAATCCACTGAACCATCAGTTTTGCTAACGGTATTATCCACCACCTTCTTAGGAGCGGCTTCTATATTACCTAAACCGGTAGCAACTACCGTGACGCGCAACTCATCCGTCATATTTTCATCGATAACGGTACCCACAACAATAGTGGCATTATCAGAAGAGAATTCCTCAATGGTATCGCCCACTTCAGTGAACTCACCCAAGGACAGGTTCATACCTGCGGTGATATTGACCAGAATGCCACGGGCACCTTGCAAGTTCACATCTTCAAGTAATGGGCTGCGAATAGCCGCTTCGGCCGCTTCACGAGCACGATTCTCACCTGATGATGAACCTGTGCCCATCATGGCTTGACCCATCTCAGACATAACCGTACGAACGTCCGCAAAGTCGACGTTGATCATACCAGGGCGAATAATAAGGTCTGCAATACCTTGAACAGCACCCAACAATACATCGTTTGCAGCGCTGAAGGCATCCAATAAAGATGTATTTTTACCGAGTACCGCTAATAATTTTTCATTTGGAATGGTGATTAAGGAGTCAACATGCTTAGCCAGCTCACCAAGACCGCTTTCAGCGGCTGATATACGTTTACGGCCTTCAAATGGAAACGGCTTAGTGACAACCGCCACGGTAAGAATACCTAACTCTTTAGCCACTTCAGCGACCACTGGCGCAGCACCTGTTCCGGTACCACCACCCATGCCCGCAGTAATGAATACCATATCAGCACCATTAAGTGCTTCAGCAATGCGCTCACGGTCTTCCATTGCGGCTTGACGACCCACTTCAGGATTAGCGCCTGCGCCTAAACCTTTAGTCACCGTTGAACCAAGCTGTAGAACGGAACGTGCCGACATGTTCTTAAGTGCCTGCGAGTCCGTATTGGCACAAATGAAGTCAACACCCTCAACCTGGCTAGAAACCATGTGTTCGACAGCATTACCGCCACCGCCACCTATACCAACAACCTTAATAACAGCGTTGTGTTGAGGTTCATCTACTAATTCAAACATATCCCCATCTCTTTGCGACATCGCCCTTCTCCTTATTACTTATTATTCGTCAGGCGCTTTACTGCTAATTTAGCGCCTATTAAATATTAAAAATTCCCTTTAATCCAATTTTTTACGCGTGCTACGAATCCAATTGGGTCGTCTTCCTTTCGAGCGAAGACTAATTCGCCCAATTGGTGCTTCGCACCGTAAATCAATAAGCCAACTGACGTAGCATATATTGGGTTTGCCACCACGTCTGTTAACCCTTCTACACCGCTGGGTTTTGCTAACCTAACCGGTACATGAAAAATTTCTTCTGCCAGTTCAACCACGCCTTCCATCATTGATGTCCCTCCGGTTAAAACAATCCCAGCAGCAATCATATCTTCAAAACCACTGCGCCTTAATTCCGCTTGAATAAGCGTAAATAATTCTTCGTACCTAGGTTCAACCACCTCAGCCAGTGCCTGACGAGATAAGTTACGGGGAGCACGCTCTCCTACACTTGGTACTTTGATAAGCTCATCGGCACCGGCTAATTGGGTCAGTGCACACGCGTATTTGATTTTAATTTCTTCTGCGTGTTGTGTCGGCGTTCTCAACGCCATGGCAATATCATTTGTTACTTGGTCGCCTGCAATGGGGATGACCGCTGTATGACGAATCGCACCTTCAGTGAAGATAGCAATATCGGTAGTACCACCACCAATATCCACCATACAAACTCCGAGCTCTTTTTCATCGTCGGTTAGCACCGCATAACTGGAGGCTAATTGCTCCAAAATAATATCGTCAATTTCCAAACCACAACGCTGCACACATTTCTCAATATTTTGCGCCGCATTTAATGCACCACTGACCATATGCACTTTGGCCTCTAGGCGAACCCCTGCCATACCAATGGGCTCTTTGATGCCTTCTTGTAAATCAATCACATACTCTTGTGGTAATACGTGCAAAATGCGCTGATCTGCGGGTATCGCAACCGCCTTAGCTGCATCCAGTACGCGTTCAATATCGGTTTGCACCACTTCTCTGTCTTTGATCGCCACGATACCGTGACTATTCATCGAACGAATATGACTGCCCGCTATACCGGCATAGACTGAATGTATTTGGCAGCCCGCCATTAATTCAGCCTCTTCAATAGCTCGCTGAATAGATTGCACCGTGGATTCAATATTCACCACAACGCCTTTTTTTATGCCGCGCGAAGGATGACTACCCACACCTACAACCTTGATGATGCCTTGTGCATTCACTTCGCCCACAATGGTGACAATTTTGGATGTGCCAATATCAAGGCCAACAATCAATTTACTTTCTGCAGTTGTATTCATAAACGTTCTCTTATTATTCCTGCATCATCCTTGTGCCTGACTCATGGATTCTTTCCAAGCCACTGCAAACCCTTGTTCATAACGCATGTCTATTTGCTTTATACGCGCCAATTCAAATTGTTCTATAACGCTGTCTAATTGTTGTAAGCCATTCATGGCCGTTGTGTTGTCCAACCAAATCGACAACCCTGATTGATACTTTAATTGCCAACCCGCTGAAGAATGATCGATCCCAACTAACTCTAACTGATGACGCTTACCCCAGCGGTTAAATAGTAAAAAATGTTGCATCACCATTTTGCTTTCTTGATTTCCCCCTTTTAAACGAGGTAATTTCAATTGTTTTAACGCCACAGGCAATATATCACCGTTTTCACTGAGCATACTTTCATCATTCCAGATAGCAACCGGTCGCTCTTCTACGATGCTCACTTTTAAAGTATCAGGCCAAACTTTTTCGACGCTCACTTGTGATACCAACACCATACTTTGCAACTGGTCTTTAATGGCATTTACGTCCAAATAAATAAAGCCATTTGGAAACCAAGGTTTAATCGTCTCTTTTATGCTTTTCGAGCTAATGTGTGCCAAGGGCGTTTCAAGCTGCAACCTGTTAACTGGCTTATTCGCTGTTTGCAGTAATAACAAAACGACGGCGACCAAAACAGACACAACCGTCACACCAATAGAAACAGGCTTAAGCCAGCGCAGAAACTGCTCACCGCTCAACCATGTTTTTTTAGGGGCCTGCCTTGTTGCGCCTTTTCCTTTCATCGCTCGACCGCTGCCAATATTTCAAACACTAACTGCTTAAAATCAATCCCTGCGGCTTTTGCTGCCATAGGGACTAAAGAATGGTCCGTCATACCAGGAACGGTATTGACTTCAATCAGCCAAAACTGCTCTTGTTCATCTTGCATGACATCAACACGACCCCAGCCTTTACAATCCAGTGATTCATAGGCTTTTAGCGCAAGAGTTTGCAGCTCTAATTCTTTTTCTGGACTTAAACCACACGGCAATAAATATTCAGTATCGTCTTGAATGTATTTTGCTTCGTAATCGTAGAACTCATTGGCAGGCTTCAATTGTATAGCGGGCA
>MDTG01323415.1_pt1 | contig 27952 bp, 17 predicted proteins | sample 811421 | NCBI WGS metagenome assembly MDTG01 (sample SAMN05326645, study PRJNA326480) | marine metagenome | isolation source: seawater | place: Pacific Ocean: South East | collected 2011
ACCTCGCGGGCGAGCCGCTCACCTACGCGTTCAGCGTGGACAATCCCGGGAGTGTCGCGGTGGAGGATGTCGCGGTCTTTGCGACGGCGCCGCAGGGGACGACGATCCTCTCGGTCTCCGCGGGCGGCTTCGTCACCAACGATGTCAACGCGGACTGGGTCATCCCCACGCTCGCACCGGGCGCGTCGACTGTCGTCACGATGACGGTGCAGGCACCCTGCGAGCCGCGGCAGTTGTTGCTGGAATCCGCGGCGTACGGCGCCCGGCTCGGGTTCTCGTTCTTCTCGGGCTCGGACCTGTTCACGGATGTGCTCGCGCCCGCGGACGGCGATGTGACGATCTCGGTGCAGTCGGCTCCCCAGGGGAGCGTCCCCGCGATCCAGGGCGATCTGGCGCTGCACAGCGTGACGATCAGCAACAACGGGCCCGTCGCGGCGGCGGACATCACGATCGACTGCTTCAGCATGGGGAACGGGAGCGTGCTGGAGAGCGTGCTCGACGACGCGGGCGGGCAGGTCGTCCAAGGCGCGTGCGGCGCCGAGAGCCTCGCGTGGACCGGCACGATCCCCGCGGGCGCGACACGGACGCTGGTGTTCACCACGCGCCTGGAATGCGTCTCGCGGAGCTTCCCGGGAGGCCCGCTGGGCGTGCTGCTGAACCGGGGGGTGAGCCTGAGCGTGCGCGGCGGCGCCCCGTGCGACGCGGTGCTCGCGCAGGCAACCCCGACACGGATCGACGCGGTGCCCCCGATGCAGGCGGAACTGTCCTACGCGGAGTTGTCGCCCGGGACGCTTCGGTTCAACGAGGTGGACGGCGCGCCGTTCGTCGGCTCGGTCGTGGGACTGGGGCGGCTGGGCGAGCCGGCGGAGGTCGTGCTGACGATCCGCAACGAGGCGGGGCCCGACCTCCCCCAGGCGTCGTTTGTGTACGCGCTCAACGACTCGTGGGAAGCGGTGGGCGACCCGTTCATCGGCACGCCTCCGGCGGGCGTGACATTCGACCCTCCGACAGAGACGGTTCGGTATGCCGGTCCGCTCGCGACGGGCGAGACGATCGAGGTGCGCATGAGCCTGGTGATGTCCTCGCCCGATCGCCCGGACGACGGGGTGACGCTGCAGAGCGCTCCGGGCTGCGATGTCCCCGGCTTCCCGACGCGGAGCGCGGATGTCTACGCGGTGCCCCCGCCCCCGAGCGGGCGGCATGTGCACGCGATCACGGGGTTCGAGCACTTCCGCCACGACGCCCCTTTGGGCGACGGGTTTGACGAACGCCTGCCCGATTTTGCGTTCGAGATCTTCGCGGGGATCGACGCGGGGGCGGACAACAGCCTGTATGTCGCGGATGTGCTGTTCAGCTATGTGCTCAACCCCGACACGCTCTTCTTCGATGTGTTCGAGATGCCCGGCATCCCGCTCGACCCCGACCCGCTCTCCGGGGGCGTGCTGCACGCGGCCGGGGACGGCCTGTCCCGCTACTTCGCGGACGGTTCGGTCGAGCAGGTCTATTCGGATCCGAGCGGGTTGTTCTCGATCATCAACGCCGCGGTCACGGATGATGGGGTGATCCACCTGCTTCTCCGGGATCAGTCGACCTCCGAAATCACCGTCGCATCGCTCGATCCGCGGGGCGCGGTGCTGCCGCTCGGGCCGAGCGCGCTGTTCGGGTCGCGGAGCGTGCCGGCGGTCACTTACCCCTGGGAGGGGGACTGGGGACCGCTTCTCTCGCGGACGGTGCAGGGGTTTGCCGACGACGGGACGGATCTGCTCATGGTCGTGCAGGCCTACTTCGCGGGCCCCAACCCGGGCGACGGGGGGATCGCGTACACGGCCCTCGTCCGGATCGATCCCGCGACGGGAGCCGTGACGGTCGCCGAGCCCGAACTGGCGTTCTACCGCGATCTGGACGGCCCCCCGCTTCCCGCGGATTCGCAGCCGATCTTCCAGACCTTTATCAACGGGATCGCCGCCGTGTCTCGGTCGGACGGCCCGGTCTTCAGGCTGAACTTCGGGAACGGTTTCGCGGTGTACGACCCCGCGACACGCATCCCGAGGGCGTTCATCATCCGCGCGACGCAGTCGCCCTACGCCGCGATCACGCTCATCGAGCCCGGCTGCGGCCGCGCCGACCTGAACAACGACGGCGTGCTCGATGTCCTGGATATCAACGCGTTCATCGCGGCGTTCTCTGCCCGGAACCCGGTCGCGGACTTCGTCGGCGACGGGATCTTCGACCTCAGCGACATCAACGCGTTTGTCAGTGTCTTCAGCGCGGGCTGCCCATGAGCGAGGGCAGCGAATGAGCAGCGTCAGCGGGGAGGAACACCCCGCTGGCGGTTTAGGGGTTCAGTGGGTCCGCGGGCGAAGCCTTCGGACGAAAGCCCGCACCGAGTCCTTCGATCACACGGAAGAGCATGGGTGTCGCGAACACCCCGATGATGGTGGCAAGCACGAGGCCCGCGAACACCGCGGTGCCCAGGGCGACGCGCGCCCCGGCGCCGGCGCCGGTCGCGATCAGCAGCGGGAGCGTGCCCAGCACGAAACTGAACGCGGTCATGAGGATCGGGCGGAACCGGAGCACGGCCGCGTTCAGCGCCGCGCTCGACGGGGAGTCGCCCTCCATGCGCTTGGCGCGGGCGAACTCGACGATGAGGATCGCGTTCTTGCTCACCAGCGCGATCAGCAGGATCACGCCGATCTGGGTGTAGACATTGTTATCGAGACCCCGCGCGAGGACACCCGCGACGACGCCCAGCAGCCCGAGCGGGACGGCGAGCAGCACCGAGATCGGCAGGAGCCACGACTCGTATTGCGCGGCGAGGACAAGGAACACCAGCAGCAGGGCGAGCCCGAACACGGCCGCGGTCGATGTCGCGGCGGCGCGTTGCTGGAAGGCGAGGCCTGTCCACTCGAAGCCCGTCCCCGCGGGCAGCGTCGTCTGCGCGAGTTGCTCCATGAGCGCGAGCGCCTCACCCGAGGACACGCCGGGCGAGGGCTCGCCCTTGACCGACGCCGCGGGGTAGAGGTTGTAGCGTGAGATCATCGACGGGCCCGCCCTCTGCTCGACGGTCGCGATGGACCCCATCGGGATCGACTGCCCGTTCGTTGTGGGGACACGCAGCCTGAGGATGTCCTCGGGCTCCATGCGGTAGCGCCCCTCCGCCTGAATGAGGACCTGGAATGTGCCGCCGAAGGCGTTGAAATCGTTGACATACGAACCGCCGAGATTGGTTTGAAGGGTGCGGTAGACCTCGTCGACCGGCAGTCCGATCTGTTTGACCTTGTCGCGGTCGACATCCACGAAGAGGCGTGGCGTGGTTGCGCGGAAGCTCGAGTTGATCCGCGCGAGGGCGGGCTGCGCGCGGGCGGTCGCCGCGATGTCATCAGCGACGGACTGGAGCGAGGCGGTGCCCAGTCCGCCGCGATCCTGGACGCGCATGTCGAAGCCGCCCGTGAGCCCGACACCCGGGATGGGCGGGGTCTCGAAGACAAAGGCGACGCCGTCGCGGGTCGTCGCGAGATCCGATTGCAGCGTCGCGGCGATGCGTGCCTGGTGGAGCGCGTGGTCGTCGCGTTGATCCCACGGTTCGAGCGTGATGATGTAGGACGCGACATTCGGATTGGCGACACCGTCGATCAGCGAGAACCCGCCGATCTGGATGAACGAGCGCACGCCTTCCGTCGCCCCGATGATCTGGTTGATCTCATCCGTCACGGCGCGGGTCCGGGCGCGCGACGCCGCATCGGGGAGTTGCACGCCCGCCATGAGGAGGCCCTTGTCCTCCTGGGGCGCGAAGCCCGTCGGGAGCCGGAGGAACCCCAGCATGCCGGCGGCGGCGATGAGCAGGAAGAGCACGAAGGTGATCGCGGCGCGACGGATCACGAGCCCGACGACCGCGCTGTAGCCGCGCGTGGCGACCGCGATCAGCGCGTCGATCGCTCGGAAGAGCGGGTTCTTCTTCCCGGAGCTCGGGCGCATGAGGACGCCGCATAGGGCGGGGCTGAGGGTCAGCGCATTGACCGAGCTGATCACGGTCGCCGCGGAGATGGTGAGCCCGAACTGGCGGTACATCACGCCCGTGATGCCCCCGAGGAACGAGGCGGGCACGAACACGGCGAGCAGCACCAGCGTGGTCGCGACGATCGGGCCGCTGACTTCTCGCATCGCCCGGATCGTTGCGTCCCTGGGCGTCGTGCCCGGGGTTTCGAGGTTCCGCGCGACATTCTCAACGACAACGATCGCGTCGTCGACGACGATGCCGATCGCGAGGACGAGCCCGAAGAGCGTCAGGGTGTTGAGCGTGAAGCCCAGCGCCGCCATCACCGCGAAGGTGCCGATCAGGGAGACGGGGATCGTGACCGCCGGGATGATCGTCGCTCGAAAATCCTGGAGAAAGAAGAGGACCGTCAGGATGACGAGCGCCGCCGCGACGAAGAGCGTGACCACGATCTCCCGGAGCGAGGCGCGCACGGCATCCGCGGCGTCGTAGGTGACCGCGACCTCGAGCCCGTCGGGAAGCGAGGGTCGTGCCGACTCGATCAGAGCGGCGAGGGCGTCCGAGATCTCGATGAGGTTCGCGCCGGGTTGCTGGAAGATCGCGAGCACCGCGGCCGGGCTGCCATCGACGCGGGACTCCATCGCGTAATTCTGGGCCCCCAGTTCGATCCGGGCGACATCACGCAGCCGGAGGACGCGGCCGTCCTCGCCTGTCCGGATCACGAGTGCGCCGAACTCGTCCGCGGTGGCGAGCCTTCCGCGGGCGGAGACCGCGTACTCGAAGACCGCGCCGTCGGCATCCGGGAGCGCCCCGATCTTGCCCGCCGCGACCTGGACATTCTGCTCGCGGACGGCAGCGATGATCTCGCTGGTGTTCAGCCCGCGCTCGGCGAGTTCTCCGGGGTCGAGCCAGATGCGCATCGCGTAGTCGGCGGCGCCGAAGACCTGGACGCCCCCCACGCCGGGGATGCGCTTGATCTGCTCGCTCACCTGGAGCGTCGCGTAGTTGCTGAGGAAGACATCGTCGTACCGCTCGTCCGGCGAGGTCACGCTCACCATCTGCGCGAAATCGGGCATCTTCTTCTGGGTCTTGATGCCCTGCCTGCGGACATCCTCGGGCAGGCTCGGCTCCGCGGCAGCGACGCGGTTCTGGACCTGCACCGACGCGATATCGAGGTCGGTGCCGGTCTCGAATGTCACGGTGAGCTTGTAGGTCCCGTCGCCCGAGCAGGTGCTGCTCATGTAGAGCATGCCCTCGACACCGTTCACCTCTCGCTCGATCGCGACCGCGACGGTATCGGCGATGGTCTCCGCGTCCGCTCCCGGATAGACGGCGTTCACCTCGATCGTCGGCGGCGCCAGGTCGGGATACTCCGCGACCGGCAGGATCGCCAGCGACACCAGGCCCGCGACGACGATGACGATCGACACCACGGCCGCGAAGATCGGTCGCTCGATGAAGAATCTCGACATCACGGCGTCTCCGAGCCCGAGACCTCGATCGACTCATCCCTTGCCGTGACCGGTTGACCGGGGCGGGCCCTGAGGATGCCGCTCACGATCACGCGGTCATCGGGCGAGAGACCCGACTCGATCACGCGGAGTTTGCCCTCGCGCGCCCCGAGTTCCACCGGGCGCGCCTGCACGAGCCCGTCCTCCGCGACGACCAGGACATACCTGCCGATCTGCCCGCTCCCGATCGCCGCCTCGGGCACGAGGATCGCATCTTCGATCTGGCCCGCCACCAGCCTCGTGCGGACGAACAGACCGGGCTTGAGCGCCCCGCTGGGGTTGGGCACCGTCGCGCGCAGCCGGATCGTCCCGGTCTCGGGGTCGACCGCGGGGTCGACATAATCGACCACGCCGGCGTGCGGGAATCCCCGATCCGCCTCGGTCGCGATTTCGATCGGATAGGCGAGGCCCTCGGTCGCCCGCGGGGGCTGGCGGTCGTTCCCGGAGGCGGCTGTTTGGAGGTACAGCCGATCGGGAACGGTCATCCAGACGCGGACACTGGAGGTGTCGTAGATCCGCGTGAGCGATCGCGAGCCGATACCACCGACGAGGCTTCCCAGGTCAGGCGCTCCCGCTTCGATCTCACCCGCGAGCGGCGCTCGGATCTCTGTGTAATCGACCGAGAGCTGCTTGATCGCGAGCTCACGCTTCGCGACCTCGAGGTCCGCCGCGGCGGTGTCCACCGAAGCCTGCGCCTCGAGCACCTCGATGTCGTTGGCGGCGCCCCGCTCCGCGGCGCGGCGGGTGCGGTCGAGCCGGACCCTTGCGACACCCAGTTCTGCCTCGGCGCGTTGCACGCGGGCCGAGGCAGCGTCGCGTTCGGCAACGAAGAGATCCGGGTCGATCCTGAACAGCAGCTCGCCCTCGTCAACCTTCGAACCGGGGGGCGCGAGCATCTCGATCAGCACCCCCTCGACGCGTGCTCGGACCTCAACCACCTGGGCGGCTTCCGTGCGCCCGGTGAACTCCGCGTACCGCGTCACCTCCCGAACGATCGGTTGCGCGACGCCGACCTCGGGCGGCGGCGGTGCGACCACCTCGCGTTCGTCGCACCCGCCCAGCAGACCCGCGGGAACGGCGACGAGCAGGGGCAACGCCAGCGGAAAAGCGAACGAGAACACGCGCCGATTCCCCAGTACATCCCGGATCGTTCTAACAATCATGCCAACCCCGTTCGTTCAACGCGCATCGCTTGTTCTTCCGGCCGTGCAATCCGGACTTTCTGAATTCGCATCAGATGGGTTTCCATCGGTCAGTCGATGCGTCAATCCGAGACGCCGTGGGTTGCGAGGCATACGCGCCGGCGCCTTCGTTCGGGTGAACAGACCGATCCAGACCCGGAACAAACGGTCTTCTCTCGTCGCCTTGGTGCTGCGGACGACCGCCGCCGCAGACGCTCGGGAAGAGACCGCTGATCCGCCCGATCTCGATCGTTGAGATGTTACGGCACGGTCCGAGTGCGTGCCCGAGCAAGAAACTGCTGCGAGGCGCTCCCGCGTCGCCCTCGAACCGCGGGATTGGGCGAAGCAGTCTTCGGATCGCTTCGTGGAGTTCCGCAGAACCCCGCAGAGGGCCGAGCGCGTGCTCGATCGCGGTGACTGAGTCGCCGAGCAAAGTCCTTCGCAACCCCGCTTCCGGTGCCAGTTCCGACGCGCGTTCGTCCCCCGTTTCGAGTACCTTCCGAATGCTCCGCGCGCGGTGGACAAGGTGCCACCGCAACCTTCCGCGACGGGGGGATCGAGAGCCCCTTCCCGCAGCGGAACCTCGGTGTGCAGTCCCCGGAGGCGCCGGGGGTGATCACCGCGACGCTCGAATCCAGTCCAGACAGACGCCCGGAAGGCCTTAGAAGTCCCGCATCCGACCCACCGCTATGTCTCACGAACCACCGATCTACGCGCTCGCCTGTTCAGGAGGCGGTGCCCTCGGGGCGTACCAGCTCGGTGTGCTCAAGCACATCCACCGCGAGATCGCGCCGGCGAGCCACAGCCCGTTCCGCGTGTTCGTCGGGTCGTCCGCGGGGAGTCTGAACGCGGGGTTCCTCGCGTGCCGGAGCCACGACGCACGGGACGCGATTCTCGAACTCGAATCGCTCTGGCGCTCGTTCCATGTCCCCGCCTACTACGGTAACCCGCTGCTGAAGGCCCTGCGTTCGCGCTGGTGGCGCGGCCTGCTGGGCCGCGGGCGGTCTGCCCAGTGGTCCCTGCTCCCGCAGACACACCTGCGGGAGATCGTCGAGCGGGGCTTCTCGCGGAGCGGGCTCGATCTCGCGACCGGGCGAGGCACGACACTGGGTGTCGCGGTCGCGACCACCGAGTTCCAGACCGCGTCGCAGGTCTGGTTCACGGAAGGGGAAGCCGCGACGGAATCGGATAACGGCGTCGCAACCGTTGTCCGGGCCCGTCTCGAGGCCCGGCACCTCGTCGCGAGTTGCAGCGTGCCGCTCGTCTTCCCGCTCGTCAGGATCGGTGAGCGGTTCTATTCCGACGGGGATGTTGCCCATCACGATCCGCTCGGGGTCGCGATCGGCATGGGATCGAGGCGGATCCTCCACATCGGCATGCGCGCGCGCCGCCCGCGGGATATCCCCCCGCTCCCCAGCGATCATGTCCCCACAATCGGCGAGGTCATGCGGATGCTCCAGCACGGCATGCGGTACGACCAGGCCACGATGCAAGCGGGCTGGCTCGAGGTCCTGAATTATTTCCACGCCAGGCTCCCGGCCGAGTATCAGGCCTCGCTCCCCAACTCTCCGCCCAGTGGGTCTGTCGACCTCGATCGCTACCAACCGGTGGAGGTCGAGCTTTTCCGACCTTCCGAGCCATTGGATGCGCACGCCGACTCGCCGAAGGCAACGGGGCGAACGCCGGGCGGCCTGCGGTTCCACAAGGCGTACATCGCGAGGCTGATCGAACTCGGGGAGTCCGATGCCTCCGCTCGCCATGACGATCTCGTCCGGTTCTTCGACCCCTCCCGTGAACAGCGGGCCTCCCGTTTCGAGAAAGCCGCCCCGACACCATGACCCGCGCAACCACCCGAATCTCACGACCGAGCCCCCCCGCGGCGGAGCGGGCCGCACGCCCGACCACTGGACCCTCTCGTTCCGCAGACCATCAGCCCAAGCAGGAGACCGCCATGGCTCGCGTCCGATCACGCCTCCCGTTTCACATCGCCGCTCCGATGCTCGGCACGCTCGCAGCGGTGCTGACCGGATGCCAGATCGGCCCGGGGACGCTGCCGGTCTCGAGCGCGCACTACAGCGACGCGGTGCGGACCGCGCAGTCCGAGCAGATCCTCGTGAACCTCGTCCGTCTCCGATACCGGGACCAGCCTGTCTTTCTCGAGGTCAGCAGCATCTCCACGCAGTTCGAGATCGGGGCTTCCGCTTCTGTGAACGGGAGCGTCGTCGAGAGCGGGCCCGACACGCTCGGGCTGGGGGGCGCCGCCCAGTATGCCGAGCGACCGACGATCACCTTCGGCATCATGGGCGGAGACAAATTCGAACGCGACATGCTCGAGCCCGTCAGCATCAACACCATCGCCCTGCTCGCAGAGTCCGGATGGCGTGTGGACCGCGTTCTGCGGCTGACCGTCGAGTCGCTGAACGGCCTGCGCCACGCGAGCAGCGCTTCGGGCCCGACCCCGTCGGCCGCGCCCGAGTATGAGGACTTCCTCGAAGCGGTCGCCTTACTCCAGGATCTCGCGAACCGTGGGCTGATCGAGTTCGAGTTCGAGCTCAGGAACAAGGTCTTCTCCGACCCGATCCCGCGCACGCAACTCTCGGGCGAAGACCTCATCGTTGCCGCTCGGGAGGGCATCGAGTTCAAACGGGCCGGAAGCGGCGAGGACTATCAGCCCGTGCTGGAGGAGCGTCAGTTGGTGCTCCGGGTCCGCAACGGCGCCGAGGGCGACCCCGATCTTGAGCGGCTCCGCACGCTGCTCGCCCTCGACCCGCAACTCACCCGCTACGAGGTCGTGTCGCGCGACGATGCGGAGGTCGACACATTCGATGCGCGGTCGAACCTGTCGCAGATCATCCTCGATACCCGATCGCTCCAGGGCATCCTGTACTTCCTCTCGCAGGGCGTCCTCCCGCCCATGCGCGACCTTGACCGCGGGGTTGTCACCGACACGAGAGCCGAGGACGGTTCACGGTTCAACTGGGACAGCCTGCTTTCCGGTCTGTTCGCGATCAGCTGCAGCGATACTCGACCGGGCAACGCCGCGGTGGCGACGCGCCACCGCGGGGCGTGGTTCTTCATCGCGGACGACGACGAGTCCTCGAAATCGACATTCCTGCTGCTGCGGCACCTCTTCACGCTCCAGAGCGGCGAACGCCCCGCGATCAAGCCGGTGCTGACACTTCCCGTGGGACGCTGACCGGGCTCGGCGAGCCCCCCGGATGCATCGGCTCCGCATGCCGCTCATGGAACCCGGCGCAATCAGCTCAAGAGCAGGGTGCACAGGGCCCGGTGTCGGCCTTGTCCGGGTGTCCCCTCGACATTGCGGAGGGGATCCGCAGCGCCGCCATACCCTCGGTCGCCCCGGCGGCGCGCCAACGGGCACACCGGATTCGGACCCATGATCGCGCCCCGTGCTCTAACCCGAAGCGAGGACGGGACCGGGGCGAAGACCCAAACACAAGACCCCGTCGCTCGCAGACCACCGCAAACACAGTGCTCCGAGCGACGGGGTCTCGATGAAGCGGAGAGAGGGGGATTCGAACCCCCGAGGACGTTACCGCCCTACACGAATTCCAATCGTGCGCCTTCAACCGCTCGGCCACCTCTCCGGCGCCCAGCAGTTTAGACCTCACGCGACGGGTTTTCAGGCCCGTGGGGCCTCCACGGCTCAGAACCCCTCCAGCGCGTCACGGGTCCCCCGCTGGAGCACGATGAGCACGACAAAGGCGGGGAGGACCGCCAGGAGCGTGCCCGCCATCAGGGCGCCGTAATCCTCGCGGTACCCGTCGATCATCTGGCTCACCCCCAGCGGGAGGGTGAACAGGCTCGCGCGGTGGAGGACGATGCTGGGCCAGACGAAGGCGTTCCACGCCGCGATGAACGCGATCAGGCAGAAGACGGAAGTCGACGGCCTGACCATCGGGAGCACGATGCGCCAGTAGAGCGCGAGTTCGCCGCACCCATCCGCGCGGGCGGCCGCGAGAATGTCGCGGGGCACCGATTCGATGACCCTGGTGAAATAGAGCACTCCCAGAGCGCTGACCGAGAGCGGGAGAATGAGCCCGGCGCTCGTATCCACGATGCCCAGCGCGTGCACGATCTGGTACTGCGGCGCGAGCAGGAGCTCGGAGGGGACCACCAGCAGGACCAGCATGAGACCCAGGATCAGGCGTCGGCCCGCGAAGCGATGCAGCGCGAGCACGAAGCCCGCAGCGCTCGCGGTCGCCCACTGCAGCAAGACGACCGCGGACGCGATGAACACGCTGTTGAGAACCGCGAGCCAGAAATTGATTCGGCCCGCGAGCGACGCGAAATTCGCGAGCGTGGGCCCGCCCGCCTCGGTCCACCCCGCCGCGGGGAGGAAGGACGCGACCGCGAGCCACGCAAGGGGCGCGACGAACACCCCGGCGACCGCCCACGCCCAGATCCGGACGAGACTGTGGAGCCCGCCGGTCACCTTGTCGCCCTCCACGATCCGCCCATCGCGTTCTGGGCGAGGGCCAGCACGACCACGACGACGGTGATTACCCATCCGATCGCGGACGCGGCGCCGAGGTCGCCCCGGACGAACCCGGTTTCGTAGAGATAGGTGACCACGAAGAGCGCCGATTTGTCCGGGCCCGGCGTGCCACGCTGCAGGATCCAGGGCAACTCGAAGACCCGGAATGCGAGAACTGTATTGAGAACGAGCAGGAAGACCGCGACGGGGCGGATCGCGGGCAGCGTGATCGACCAGAACCGCGTCCAGGCGCCCGCGCCCGCGAGCAAGGCCGCCTCGTGGGGCCCGCGCGGCACGGAACGCAGCGCCGCGTGGAAAAACACCGTATTGAACCCCACCCCCACCCACGCCGCGACCGCGACCGTCGTGGGAAGAACGAGCGAAGGATCGCTGAGCCAACGGGGCTCCGCGGTCATGTCGGCCCCGGGGAACGCTCGCGCCGCCCACCCCAGCAGGCGGCTGACCGGTCCGAAGCGCGGCTCGAGCAGCACCGCGAAGATCACCGCGGCGAACGCGGCCCCGACGAGATTCGGCCCGAAGACGAGCGCGCGGAGCAGCACCGACCGCCACCCCCGCAGGCGCGCGCTGACCAGCGCGAGCCCGAGCCCCAGGGGGACCTGAACGACCAGGCTCGCGATCACGAACACGAGCGTGTTCCGCATCGAGAGCAGGAACTCCCGATCGTGCCAGAGCCCGATGATGTTGCGCAATCCAACGAAGCGCAGGCTCCCCGGACCGCTCGTGCGATGCAGCATCAGCCAGGCGCTGTGCACAAGCGGGACGAGGCCGAACACGACCGCGAGCGCGAGCATCGGCACGAGCATGCCCCAGGGCGTCCGCCTCCCCGAGAGACGCCCGACCCGTGAAATCGTGACCGATGAGCCGCTCACGGCACACCTTCCTCGGTCCGGCGCGCGGCATCGGCAAAGAGCACAGCGAGCGCGGATTCGACATCCCGCTGCGCGTCACGCAGGCTCGCGCGTGCGAACGCTTCGAGACCCTCATCGCCGAAGCGGGCCCGCTGCGCCCCGCACGCGCTGAGGACATCCGCGATGGCCTCGAGCACGACCTGCGGCGCCGGCCCGTTGCGGATCTCCGGGACCTCTTCCGCGAGATCGAGATAACGCCGCCCGATCGCCTGGCCGTCCCAGAACGGCGCGGGTTCGTCATACACCGGCAGATCCCAGTTCGATCGGAACGGGGACACGATGTTGGTTTCGCGGAACATCTCCGCGGCGATCGAGCGATCCACATACAGGAAGCGGACCAGGTTCCACGCCCGATCGGGCTCGTCGCACGCCGCGCTGATGCCCAGCATCGTCGCGCCCCATGTGCTGGTCCGGCGTCCGCCCTCGGACCAGGCGGGCATCGGCATCAGCCGCAACTCGCCCGACATGGACGGCAGGTTCGCCTCGATCGTCCTCGTCAGCCAATCGGGACAGAGAAAGCAGAGGTAGTAGCCCGACTCGATCGCTCGGAAGAAACCCGCGCTCGGGAAGGCCGCGAGCGTGTTCGCGATGCGCCCCTCCCCGTACGCGAGGCGGGTGTAGCGGACCAATGTGTCGACGACCAGGGGATCGTCCAGAGCGGGCCGCCCGTTCTCGTCGAACCAGTTGCCCCCCCGCTGGAGCAGCAGGCTCTGGAAGACGATCGGGGTCCGCTCGTCAACGGAGAGCATGAAGCGCGCCCCGCCCTCGGCCGTGTCGGTCGGACGCGTCAGCGCGCGTCCGACACGCTCGAAGTCGTCCCAGCTGCGGATCGACTCGGGATCGATCCCCGCGGCCTCGAAATCACGCCAGCGATAGGCGATCATCACGGGGTGGAGGTCGTGCGCGATGCCGATGAGCCGACCGTCCACGCGGTAGAGATCGCGGCGGGTGGGAACGAGATCCTCGCTGATGGACACGCCCGCGGGGCCGGGCTCGCGGGCCCGCTCGCTCAGGTCGACGAACGCTTCGGCGCCGAGCCCCGTCCCCAGCAGCACGCCCAGCTTCTCCTGCGGGAACTCGATGAGATCCGGGATGCCGCGCCCGGCCCAGAACGCGGATCGGAGGCGTCGGTCGATCGCGGTGAACGGCATCCGCTGCATCTCGACGCGGACGCCCGCCTCGCGTTCGAACGAACCGATGACGGTCTCGTACGCCTCGACATGCGGGATCGCGGACGACCAGAGCACCAGGCGGTCCTCACCAGACGGCGCTGGAACGAAGAGCAGCCGGAGCACGAATGAGACGAGCAACCCCGCAACGAACAGCGCCGGCGCCGCGCCCCACGAAACGACCGTGCGGGCGCCGCCCCGCCGCACCGCGTGCCCGCGGCGGCCCTGTCCCCCGTGTTGCTCGGTGTTCGGAAGCACGCCTGTCTGCACCACCGCGGCAGGACCGCTCGGATCACCGGAGCGGGATCTCGATGGTCCGCCCGTCCGTTCCTTCGCCGGTCAATTCCGTGCCGTCTTCCATCAGCACCCGCACGCTGAGCGTCCGCTCGGAGCGCGGCGCGACCCCGCCGACCGTCTCCGTGTCGATCCGCAGCACATCGCCCGAGCGCTGCGCGGTGTACCGCGTGCGGAGGTAGTCGCCCTCCCGGAAGCCCCAGCCCTCGCCCGCGTCCTCGTAGAGCTCTCCCTCGGCGCGCCCGCTGGAATCGAGCGCGACAAGCAGGGTGAGCTCGTCGCGCTGATCGGGACGATCGCCGAAGTGCTGATGGACAGGGCCCGTCGGGACGATGCCCCCGCCGCGCAGGAAGAGCCTCGCCTGGTCGCGGTCCTTGCTGTCGCGTCCCCCGTCAAAGCTCGGGAAATCGAAGCCGCGCCAGTCGCCCCGGGGCATGACAACGGCATCACCCCGGCGCTTGCTGACATCCGCGACGATCAACAGGTCGTCGCCCAGCAGGAAGGCGTTGTCCACATCGCGGAGCCTCGCGTCCGCGGGATCCGCGAAGAAGACCGGGCGCGCCACCGGCATGCCGGTGCGGTGCGCCTCTTCGAACAGGGTGTAGTAGAGCGGCATCAGACGGTACCGCCGCTCGAGCGCCCGCCGGACCGTCGCCTCGATCTCGGGGCCGTACGCCCAAGGCTCCTTGTCGCGGTTCCCCTTCTGCGTGTGCCCCCTCGCGAAGGGGAGGAGCGACCCGAAGCCGAACCACCGGGAGTACATCTCGGGTGTGCCGTCGTGGATGAACCCGCCCAGGTCGGGCCCGACGAAGGGCTGCCCCGACAGCCCGAGGTTGAGCGTCATCGGGATCGACATCTCGACATGCGCCCAGTTGGAGGTGTTGTCGCCCGTCCAGGTCGCGCCGTAGCGGTGGCCGCCCAGATAATTCGCCCGGCTCAGCACGAAGGGGCGCTTGTCGGGATTCGCCGCCATGATGCCCTCACGCGACGCCTGCACCATCAGCATGCCATAGACATTGTGGTACCGGGCGTGCGGCCCGGGCCCGCCCAACTCTATATCGGCGCCGTGGTGGTTGTCCTCGGGCATCGTTTTCGACTCGACATTGAACACGCTGGGCTCGTTCATGTCGTTCCAGACGCCGTCGATCCCGTTCGCCATGAAATCGGCGTACAAGCCCGCCCACCACTCGCGCACATCCGACCTGGTGAAATCCGGGAAGACGCACTCGCCCGGCCACACATCGCCCGTGAACGGTGTCCCGTCCGGACGCTGCACCCACGCGTTGATCTCGTCGCCCTGATCGTGAACGAAGTAGCCCTCCTCGTTCTTGATCCCGGGGTCGATCATCCAGACATTGCTGAACCCCAGCGCGTCGAGTTCCGCGTTCAGCGCCGAAGGGTTCGGGAACCCCTCCGCGTCGAAGGTGAAGCAGCGGAACCCGTCCATGTAGTCGATGTCCATCCAGATGACATCCGCCGGGATCGCCCGCTCGCGGAACCCCCGCGCCACCTCGCGGACGCGGTCATCCGGCGCGTAGGAATACCGGCACTGGTGATACCCCAGCGCCCAGCGGGGGGGCATCTCGATCGTGCCGGTCAGCGTCCCGAGCGATTCCATCACCGCCCTGGGCCCGTCGCCGTCGATCACGATCACCGGGTGCGCGGGTCCGTCGGCGCGGAAGGTGATCCCGCTCCGAAGGTCGATCTCCACGCGGTAGGTCGTGTCCGCCAGCACCCCGAACGCCGAGCCGTCCGCGCGGACCGCGAGCACCCAGGGATGGCTCGTGTACAGCGCCTTGGTCTTGGCGCCGTAGCCGTACGCGTCGGTGTTCCAGGCCTCGGTGACCTTACCGTTCCGGAGCAGCTCGCCCCCCGCCTGCCCGGTCCCGTACAGGCTGGTGCCGGGCTCGATCGTGACGCTGGTCACGAAACGGCCCGCGCGGTCCCGCGCGAACGAGGGCACGACCGCGAACGCCTCGGGCATGGGCCCCTCGTACCGCGCCGCCTCGACGAGCGCGAGCGAAGGCAGCCGCGCCGCCTTCGCCTCCGCGTTCATGTGGAACTGCACGATCCCGTCGCCGATCCGCTCCGCGACGATCTCCTCGCCGGGATACGACTCGACGATCCGCGCGTTCGCCGCGTTCTGCCCCAGCAGCGCGAGCGCGAGCGCCAGCAGCCGCCGCGGGGTGATCAGGTGCCGGCGTTCCTGTGGTCGACGCATGACTAACTCCGACGGAACCGTCCCGAACAGGGATCGTCCGGTTTACTGAGCCTCGCGGGTCACCCGCTCGGCAAACTCCACAACCAGGCGCTGCGCGGGACCGACCACACCGCCGTGGTCGTACCCGTCCAGCTCCATCAACTCGACATCCTCGTGCCCGATCACGCGCATCATGCGCCAGAAGAACGCGGACTCCTCGTACCGCCCCAGCATCTCTCGCTCCCGGTCGCCCGAGATCATCAGCATGGGCGGCGCATCCGCGCGGACATGGTACAGGGGCGCCAGCTCGTCAACGATCGCGCGCGTGCCCGGGATGCCCCGCTCGGCGCGCACGCGGAAGTGCGTGATCCCGTGACCGCTGATCGGCGCGAGCCCCGCGAGCGTGTCGGGGTTCTTCCCGTGCGCCGCGAGCCACCGCTTGTCCAGCCCGATCATGCTCGCCAGATACCCGCCCGCGGAGTGCCCCGTCACCACGATCCGTGAAGGATCGCCGCCGTACTCGTCGATGTGGTCGATGCACCACGCGACCGCGGCCGCCGCATCCTCGATGCACACCCGCGCCTCGACATCGGGGCTGAGACGATACCCCGCCGCGACGACGACGAACCCCGTGTCCCGGAAACCCGGGGGGACCCACTTCTCGCCCGCGGTCAGCCCCCCCGCGTGGAACCACACCAAGACAGGCAGGCGATCTTGCTCAACCCGCGTCGCATCGGGGTGGACGATGTCGACAAGGCAACGCTCCGCGATCAGCGCATCGCCGCCCGCGTCGCGATAGGGCACATCCCGCGTGACAACAAAAGGTGCCCCGGTCTCCGACGGCGCCCCCGCAGACATCGACGCGAACAGGACCGCGACCAGCCCGAACGCGAGGAACATGCCGACACGACCGCCCGTCACGGCGTCACCGCCCGGAGCGCCCGCCGCGCCGCGTCAATCTCGCCCCTCAGGATCATGCGACGGATGCCGTCTCCCTCGTCCCGAGACACACCGCCGCGCCGCCTCGCCTCGAGCAACATCGCGGGAAGCCGGAGGTCCTCCGCGTCGTACGCGAACGAGCCGCCCGCCTCCTCCCGCCGCGCATTCTGGATGATCTCGAGGAAGCGGTACCCGAACTCGTAGGTGGGCTCGATCATGGTGCCCTCACCATAGTCATTCCAGGTGACGAGCTGCACGATCTCCCAAGGCCCGGCCATGCAGACATCGAGCGAAACCTCCATCGAGGTGCCCCCCAGATGGGGCACATACGGATGGCTGTTCTCGTAGATGTCGTCGAACCCGGGAAGCGCCGACACGATCGTCCTCGACGGGTCGTCCGAGACCGCGCGGTAGGTTCGGTCCAGCACTCGACGGATCCGCTCGGGCTCGGGTGTCTCCCACGCGTGCGCGTGCACCCAGGTGTACCCGCCGTCCGCGTCCACACCTTCCCAGAGATGATGGAGCGCGAAGAACGAGGGGCGGGGCGAAACCGAACCGAGCGCCCGACGCCACACCGCCGCGTCCTTGATGTGAATCGGGCCGAAGTTCAGCAGCAGAGGCCTGCCATCGACCTTGACATAGCGATCATCCCCGAACCAATGCTCGTCGAGCCAGGACATCGTCTCGGTGAGGTGGGCCTCCGCGTCCTCGGGCGTGAGCGCCCCTGTGTTCTCCAGGTGCTGGATGGTCCGGTCTTCGTAGCAGACCGCGAACGACATCCCGACCTCGCCGCACGCGTCGAACAGCGCGACCGAGCCCCGCTGATTCGCGGGGTAATCCGCCGCGTCCGCGATCCCGTACCAGTCCACGATCACCCCGTCCACGCCCGCGAGCTTCATCTGGAGCAGATGGCACTCGATCACATCCGGGTCCGCCGAGTCGTACACACCGATGAGCGGGCGGAACTCCGATCGGATATCCGGCAAGCCCCGCTCGTCCGCCTGCGACGGATCGTGCTCCTGCTGCCACCCCGCCCAATGCCCGCCCCAATACCCCTGCACTTCAGGGGTCTGATACCAGGGCATGTAGTGCATCAGGAGCGTCTTGCGGCCGGGAGCCGTCGCGCTCTCCCCCGCAAGCGCGACCGCGACGGTCAACATCGCCGCAACAGACACCGCGACTGGTCGGAGCTGGCGCATCGGCTATCCCTTCATCACGCGCAGAAAATCACGGCTCCACGGGCGGCCGAAGCACGCCCGGGATCGCCGTGTCTCGGGGCGCGCATTGTGCTCAGAAGCTCGGATCGGGCTGGTACGAATTCCAGGTGAACGCGTTGAACTTCGCCGAAGAGCCGACATCGGGGTTCTGACCGGTGGGCAGCGTCTGGACATTGTCGAACGGGATGTCGTGCCCCCGCGAGAAGATGTTGTCGCTGCTGTTGATGATGCGCCCGAACTCCGTTGTCCCGACGAGCGGAGACGGGTTCTGGGCGACATGCCCATCGTTCCAGATCACGCCCAGTTCGTGCTGTCCGACACGCTGCGAGAACATCCCGATGTAGCTGTCGAGCCGCCACTGGTTGACATCGCCGCCATCCAGCCGATAGAGCCGGTCCGCGATCACAGGCGTTCGGCTGCTCATCGTGTTCTTCCAGCCCAGCCGCGCCGACTCGTAGTTGGGATCCATGTCCCACCCCAGCTCGTTCACCGCGTAGGAGTAGTTCTCGTAGGTGAACCCGTCGGTCGGTTCCTCGATGAGCGGGAAGTCGTAGATCTCCTTGGGATCGGGCTCCGCCGGATGGATCAGATCCTCAGGCGTGACGAGCTCGAGGCGGAGCATCTCGGAGAAACGAACGATGGGGAAAGTCCCCATGTCCGCGAACTGCCCCGCGTGCCCCACCGCGGAGATGAGGTCGTAACCCCGGCCGCGGGACATCCAGCGGTTCTGCTGCGCGTCGTACCCCGTGTACCACTCCTTGTTCTGCTCGCTGTGCATCACCAGGCCCTGGTGCATGCTGCGGAGCTGAACATTGTTCTTCAGCTTCTGCGCGCTCAGCCGCGCCTGCCCCAGCGTCGGGAGGAGGATCCCGATCAGCAGCGCGATGATCGCGATCACCACCAGCAACTCGATGAGCGTGAATCCTCGGTGCATCGCGATCCGACGCATGGGTGGTCCTTCCCGAAGGCGAACACGAGACTCGGGCCCGGCTGTGCCGACCCACCGGACTGATTCTATAGCATTATCGCTTCATTTACAACGCCACATCGCGAGTTTCCGGCACTTTTTTGCCAAGTCCAGCGTGAGCGTTCCGAGCGAAAGACCCGAAACTGGTCTGACCCAGATTCCGCACTCAGGCGACAAACCGCCCCCAACATCGTCCATAACCTTATGTTCGAAAGGTTTTTACGCCATACCAACCCGATCTCCCGCCAACGACCGGAGGACCCTTGGAGAAAGAAAGCACAAGTGCTATAATTTGACTTCAGCAGACCAGCCTAATCGCGGAGCACCGATGCCCAGGCGAGCGACCTATACCGAGACCATGAGCGTGATCGAGCGCCGCATCGCCGCGGGCGAATACATGCTCAAGGACCTCCCGGGAGAACGCAAACTCGCCGAGGAGACCGGCGTCAGCTACATGACCGCCCGCAAAGCGGTCCTCGCGCTGATCGACAAAGGGGTCTTGGCGCGGAGCGAAAGCGGGACGCTGACCGTCGCGCCCGAGCACGAGGCAAAGTCCGCCGCGACCACCCGCGTCGCGCTGCTCATCCCGGCGTACCCGTCACCCTACCTGACCTACCTCCGTCGCAGCGTCGATCACGCGACCGTTGGCAAGCCCATCCAGTTCCGCGCGTTCGAATACGCCCACTGGGACGACGGCATCGTCAAGGAGGCCCTCGACGGCTGCGACGGCGTCGTCATCGTCCCCAGCACCGAACCGATCCCCCAGCGCGTCCGCAAAGCGCTCACCGCGGGCCCCGCGAAGGCCGTCTTCCTCGACGGGGACCTCTCCGAACTCGGGGTGCCCTCCATCCGCCTCTTCCCGGACCGGCACATCAGGGGGTTGCTCGACCATCTCGCCGACGCGGGATACGAGCCGATCCACTGCCTCAACACGCAGGGCAAGAACCCCGAGATCGACCGCCGCATCGACCTCTGGCGTGCGCACATCCTCGAGCACGACATCGACGGGAACCTCTGGGACGACCCGACCCCGCCCTACGAAGACCCGATGCTCCGCGCCCACGCCGCGATGAAGCACATCATCAAGACCACGCCCCGCCCGCTCGGCGCGTTCGTCTGCACCACCCAGCCCGCCGCGCTCGGCGCGATGCGCGCGTGCTACGAAGCCGGAGTCGAAGTCGGCCGCGATATCGCGATCTGCACCATCAACAACGAGCCCACGGGGTGGTACTTCTGCCCCTCGCTGACCGGGCTCGAGACCCCCGATTTCGAGCCGCTGCTCCATCCGTGCTTCGACTGGTTCGCCAGCGAAAGGCCGTGGAAGGGCGATCTCATCGTCGAGCCCGTCGAGATCCCGCTCTTCATCGGTGAGTCCACGACCGGCGCCCGCGTGACCGCGAACCGCTGATCCGCCCGGCGCTCAGGGGATCGCCGCATCGACCGCGGCGAGAAACCCGATCAGGTCCGTCAGGTCGACATCTCCGTCACCGTCGAAGTCCGCGATCCCGAAGGCGGAAGGCCGCACGCCCGCGATCACGCCCTCGGAGAGCGCCTCGACGCCGGGCACGGAGACGCGGAGGCGGTACACGCCCGCGTCGGCGCGCGTCGCGTCCGCGATCGTCAGCATCGCGGTCTCCGCGCCCGACACCCGCCCGTCATCGACGAGCGGGACGCCGTCACGCTCCCACCGGACCCCGATGCCCTCGAGCGTCCCCGCAACCGACGCCTCGAGCAGGAGCGAACCGCCCGCATCAACGATCGCGGGCTCGGGCATCCGCGTGACCTGCTGCACAACCACCCCCGCGAGTATCGAGCGTGCCCCCGCGACATCGCCGTTCGCGAGCGCGAACGATGCCGCGTCGAGCGTCGCCGGCGTCGGCCCGCCCTCCTTGCGGAGCTCGTACAAAAGCGTCGGCAGCCGCAGGTCTTCTGCCGAGAACGCGAACGAGCCCTGCTCATCGCGCCGGGCCTGCTGCACGATCTCGAGGAAGGTGTAGCCGAACTCCCGGGTCGGCTCGATCATCGTCCCCTCGCCGTAGTCGTTCCAGGTGACGAGCTGCACCATCTCCCAGGGCCCGTCCATCGCGACATCGAGCCCGATGCGGAAGGTCTCCCCGTCGCGGTGGTCGAGGAACGGGAAAGGATCGCCCGCGTACACATCGTCGAAGCCCGCGACCGCGGACGGGATCACCTGATTCGGATCCGACGAGGTGAAGGTGAAGTAGTTCGCCAGCCGCTGACGGATCACCGCCTCGTCGGTCGTCCCCTCGAACGACGAGAAGCTCACCCAGTTGAAGCCGCCGTCCGCGTCGATGTTCCGCCACAGGTGAGGGAGCGCGAAGAGCTCGGGCTCGGGGCTCAGCAGCCCCGTCGCGAGCTCCCAGGGACCGGGATCCCCCACGAAGATGGGCCCGAAATTCAGCACCAGCGGACGCCCGCCCCGCTTCCCGTAGTGCGCCGCGCCGAACCAGTTCGTGTTCATCCACGAGAAGGTCTCGACCATGTGGGTGTTCACGCCCGTGGGCGGGATGATCCCGTTGTTCACGAGATACTGAACCGTGCGATCCTCGAAGCACGCGATGAACTCGAGTCCGAACTGCGCCGACGCATCGAACATCGCTTCCGACGCGACCTGGATGATCCCGTAATCCGCCGCCCCCGAGATCCCGTACCAATCCAGGATCACCCCGTCGATCCCCGCGAGTTTCATCTGCAGCAGGTGACACTCGAGCGCGTGCGGGTCCGCCGAGTCGTAGGGCCCGATCAGCGGGTAGTAATTCGACCAGATGTCCCGCCGACCGTCGGGCCCGACGATCGTGTTGGGATCCGCCTCGTTGTTGAACCCCGTCCAGTGGTTGCCCCAATAGCCCCGGAAGCCGGGCGTTTCGTACCAGGGCATGTAGTGCGCATAGATCCGCTTCGCGGGCTCGCCCGCCTCCGCAGTAGCCGCAATCCCGCCCATCGCCCCGACGCCCGCGAGCGCGATCGCCACCGTCGCGTTGCCGATCACCGACGCCGTCATGGTGTCACCTCGTCGAAGGAACGCAGGAACCGGAGCACATCGAAGAAGTTCACCGAGCCGTCCGCGTCCGCGTCCGCCGCGTCCCCGTCGGACCATCGCACCGCGACCACCGCCGCGTCGGAGACGACACTCGTCGACCCATTCGTCGCGACCGCTCGGTACAGCCCCGCGTCCTCCAGGCGTGCCCCCGAGATCACGAGCGTCCCGGTCTCGGCGCCCGACACTCGACCGTCGTCGACGAGCGGCACCCCGTCCCGCTCCCAGCGGATCGCCAGCCCCGGCTGGTTCGACTGCGCCGCGGTCTCGAGCACAACCGCGTCGCCCCCGTCCGCGATCACCGCGGAGGGTTGCTGCGTAAACGAAACCACGGGCGGCGCGTCTTCGACGATGAGTTCCATCGCGTTGAGGTGCATGAACCGCCCCTCATCCGCCTCCAGCCGCAGGGCAATCGTGCCGTCGGGACGAGGCGTGACGCCCGAGACGACCGCCACGCTCTGAACATTCCCCGTCGTCGCGAGCGCGACCGTCTGCGCTCCTCCGCCCCCGGTCACCGTGTACCGCGTCTCACCGTCCGATGGACCGCTCGCGCTGCTGCCGAACAACCGAAGCCCGTAGACCAGCGCCGGGTCGAGATCGCCCAGCACGAAGCGGACATCCGTCCCGCTGTTGCTCAGGCGGAACACGAAATCCCGCGTCGCGCTCTCGATCGCGAGCGGACCGAGCGCCGCCGGATCGGGCCCGAGCAGCCCCTCGTCGTCGAACAGCGACGCCCCCATGCTCGTGGCCGCTGAGAGCGAGACACCCTGCGGCGACGAACTCGCGGACGCCCCCCCCGAGGTGTCCACGAGCCGGATCGAAGCGCCGGGCTGGTAGTTGTTCCACGCGTTCCCGTTCGCATCGGGGCTGACCGTCAACGCGGGCCCCGAGAAGAACGCCGAAGGCCCGAAGTCAACCAGCATCGACTGCGCCGCGACGCCCCCCACCGGCGCCAGCGCCAGACCCGCTCCGACCATCCGCGCGCTCACCCGCGCTGTCCACCGACGATCACGCATGCCGAACAAACCTCCGCGGGGCCCGACGAAAACCGCCGCCCGGGCGCTCACCCGGGCGGCGACAGGAAGAAGAAATTACGGGCATCCCCCGGTGAACGCGCCCACGAACCCCGTGATATCCGCGAGGTCGAAGATCCCGTTCTGATCGATGTCGCCCGACGGGTCCTGCGTCGTGAACGCGACCACGAACGCGTTGATGTCCGCGAGGTCGAGCACCCCGAAAGGCTCCGCGAGGTCCGCGGCATTGCAGTTGGGCTGCCCCCCGCCCTCGACCTCGAGCTTGATCGCGTTGAGGAACATGAACTCGCCCGACGCGGCGCTGAGCACGAGCTGGATCGTCCCGTCGTCCGGGTTGGACTGCACGCCCTCGAACACCACGAGCGTGTCGCCGTTGCTCGTGTGCGCCACCGTCTGCGTCCGCGTCCCGCTCGCGTCGGTCAGCGCGAACTGCGTCTCACCTGGCACGCCGTTGCGCGTCGAGAGAAGCGACATGGTGAACGACACGCCCGGGTCCACGCTTGAGAACTCGAGCCCCAGGGTCGAGGAGCCGCTGAAGTCGAACACAAAGATGTGATCCTGTGTCGCGCTCTCAACCGCGAGATCGCACAGCAGGCTCGCCTCGGGCGCCAGCAACCCCTCGTCGGGGAGCAGCGAGCTGCCCAGCCCCGTGGTCGCGCCGAACCCGATCCCCTCGGGGATCGTGCTCGCCTGCGCCTGCCCGTCGGTGTCGAGCACGCGGATGAACTGCCCCGGGCTGAAGTTGTTCCACTGGTTCCCGTTCGCGTCCGTCCCCGTCGTCGCGGGCTGCCCCGAGATGAACAGCGGACCCGTGTCGATCAGGAACGCGGTGTTGGACGCGAAGTCGCACCCGCTCCCGCCGTTCCCGCCCTCGACATCGATCTGCAGGGCGTTGATGAACATGAAATCGCCCGACGCGGCGCTGAGCTCGAACTGGATCGTCCCGTTCGCCTGCGCCTGCACGCCCTCGAACACGACCAGCGTGTCCGCGTTGCTCGTGTGCACCACCGATTGCGTGGTCGTCCCCGATGCGTCCGTCAGCGCGATCGCCGTCTCGCCTTCCACCCCCGCCCGCGTGCACAGGAACGAGAAGGTGAACGAGACCGACGGATCCACGCTGCTGAACTCGCCCCCCAGCGTCGTCCCGCCGATGTCGAAATTGAACATGTGATCCTGCGTCGCGGTCTCGATCGCGAGCTCGCCCAGCAGGTTCGGATCGGGGTTCAGCAGACCCTCATCGGGAAGCACCGACACGCCCGACCCCGTGGTCAGCCCGAACCCGATCCCCGCCGCGATCGTGCTGCTGGTGAACGCCCCCGTCGTGTCCGCGACACGGATGAAGCTACCCGGGCTGAAGTTGTTCCATTCGTTCCCGTTGCTGTCCGGGCTCGCCGTCGGCGTCGAAGACGGACCGAAGTCCATCAAATAGGTCTGCGCCGAAACCATCGGCGTCCCGCACGCCGCGAGGCACGCCCCGACGACCGCCGCGGCCTTGCTCAAAATCCCACGGTTCTGCATGATCTGCTCCTTCGTCCGTTGCGCGCCCGGCATCACCCGCCGGACACCACCGAGCGGAAAACCACCCGGATATGGTGATCGTCTCTCGACCGCCGTCGATGTTCAACCCCATCGACCGACAAGCCTGAACACCACAGATAATATAGCGTTGTCGCTATTTTTGAAGCAGATAATCCGTGAAATTCCGCCGAGATTCGCGCAGGATACCCAAACATAAACCGTTATTCTCGATTTCTGACCCCCCGCTGAGCCAACGCAGATCGCCGGCCCAACCGTGGGGGGATCCTCACCCGCGCTCCGCGGCGACCAACGCCGGAAGCGCCGGGGCCGCGTTCCGATTCACGAGCGTCCGCCACGCCGCGTCGACGAGCCGCACCCCTGCGTGCGTGCGCGCGATCGGGATCGCGATCAGCGCCCCCATCGCCCCCCCGACGAGGACATCCGTCAGATAGTGCGCGCCGAACAGGACCCGGCTCCCCCCCACCACCACCGCCATCGTCACCGCGACGGGGCGCAGCCTCGGGTACCAGACCCACAGCATCGAACTCATCACCACCGCGTACAGCGTGTGACTCGACGGCATCGACCACAGATCCGACGAGATCCCCGAGCCCATCTCCCACGCGTGCCGCAGGCCGACCTCCTCCGAAACCGGGTACACCCCGAAGGGACCGAGAAAGTGCTCCGGATCCCCGAACTTGGGCCTGGGCCGCCCGATCAGCATCTTCGCGGGGTACCCGATCACCGCCGCGACCCCGATCGCGAGCAACCAATCCAGCAAACGCCGCCGTAAATTCGGCTGGAGAAGCCAGACCGCCCACGCGACGAGGAAGCTCACCGATCCCTGCCCGTACTGCTGCAGCGCCCCGAGTTCACGGACCACATCGCCGCCCAGGTGGTTCTCGCGCAGGCCGACCGCCCACCGCGAGATCGCGCCGTCGAGGGGCACCAGCCTGTGCAGGGCGATGAACGCGACGCACAGCGCAATCGTGACGAGCGTCACCCGACGCCCCGCGCGCGCACGACCCACCGCCGCGATAGAGTCGCGTTCCCCGGAGGAAGCCGTGCGGTCATGGTTCGAAGACATGCTCGATGATCTCCGCACGGCGCTCACCGGGCCGGTCGGTCGCTGGCGCGCCGTTCGGCTTGCGCGGGGCCTCCCCGCCGGTGCCGTGCTCGTGGTCCTGTGCCTCGCAGTCTATCTCCCGGGGCAGTTCCGCATCCCCCCCGTCGATCGCGACGAGTCCCGCTTCGCCCAGGCGAGCCGGCAGATGTTCGAAGCCGTCGCGCTTCCCGCAACGCAACGCGACACGAACGACGAGGGCACCGGTCTCCACGACGGCGGTCTCATCGTCCCCATGGTCCAGGGCAAACCCCGCCTCAACAAGCCCCCGCTGATCTACTGGGCTCAGGCGGGCTCCGCCGCGGTGTTCACCGCAGGCGATCCCACACGCGACGCGATCTGGATGTACCGCCTGCCCAGCGCGCTGTTCGCGACCATCGCCGTTCTCGCGACCTGGCGCCTCGGCGCGCGCGCCTTCGACCCCCGCACCGGCTTCGTCGGCGCCGCGCTGCTCGCGATCTGTCCCATGGTCGTCTGGGACGCCCACCAGGCGCGCGCGGATCAGCTGCTCCTCGCCTGCACCACGCTCGCGATGCTCGCGATGTGGCGCGCCATCGATCGAGACCGGCGCGTGCCGAGCCCAACCCCGCGTGCATGGATCGTGCCCGCCTCGCCCTGGGCGATGGTCTTCTGGACCACGCTGGCGCTGGGCATCCTCGCCAAGGGCCCGATCACGCCCATGATCGCCGCCCTCACCCTGCTCGCCTTCTGCATCAAGTCCCGGAGCGTGCGCCCGCTGCGTGCCCTCGCCCCCGCGATCGGGCTGCCGATCACGATCGCCATCACCCTTCCGTGGGTCATCGCCGTCATCGACCGGGTCGGGTTCGACACCTACCGATCGATCGTCTTCGGCGAAACCGTCGCCCGGTCCGGTTCCGCGATGGAGGGGCACTGGGGACCGCCCGGCTACCACCTCGTCTTCCTCGTCCCCCTGTTCTGGCCCGGCGTGCTCCTCACCGCGATCTCGATCGCTCGCGCCTGCCGACGCGCCCAGGGCGTCCCCCTCGAACGCCCCGAGTCTGAAGCAGACGAACCCGCGGAGACCGTCCGCGTCCGCCCGCCCCTGCCCGTGCGCGCGATGGCGTTCATCCGCGCCCTGTTGGGCCTCGCAACCGGGCGGCGCGCCGAGTTGTTCTGCCTCTGCTGGATTCTTCCTTCGTGGATCGTCTTCGAACTCGTCGCAACCAAACTGCCCCACTACACGCTGCCGCTGTATCCCCCGATCGCGCTGCTCACGGCGCGGGGCCTGCTCCAGGCCGCCGCGCGCGCGCTCAAGGGCGTGGACGATGCCGCTGCGATGCTCGGACACCGGATCTGGCTCGGGGTCGGGGCGGTCCTCATCGCGGGGCTCCCGCTGGTCATCGCGGTCCCGTTCGGGGGCTGGGCAATCAAGGGTGCCGGCGCGTTCACCGCGCTGCTCGCTCTCTGGATCCTCTGGCGCGCCTGGCGCCGGTTGACCATGAACGAATTCGGGGGCGCCCAGGCGATCAGCGTCCTCGCGATGGCCGTCGCGTTCGTCGGCACGCTGGGCGTCGTCATGCCCCGCGCGGACGGGCTGTGGATCAGCCCGAAGCTCGATGCCCTCATCCGCGCGCACGACCCCGCCCGCGACCGCCCCATCGGCGCGGTCCACTACCACGAGGACAGCCTCGTCTTCCTGACGCGTGGTCGCCTCGACAAAGCCGACGATGCGCGCGCCTGGGCCCGCGCCCATCCCCGGGGCCTGCTGATCACCCGACCCGAGGACATCGACCGCGCCGACCTCCGCGGCCCGCCGCTCACCGAGGTCGGGCGTGTCCGCGGGTACAACTACTCGAACGGGCGCCTGACCGACCTCGTCGTCTGGGAGGTGGGCCCTTGAGCGATGCGGGCGGATACGAGGACCCGATCGCGGGGGTGATGCTCATCGACAAGCCCGTCGGGCCCACCTCGATGCGGGTGTGTTCGCTCGTGCGCGCGAAGCTGGTCGGCGCGGGCGCACCCAAACGGATCAAGGTCGGTCACGGCGGCACGCTCGATCCGCTCGCCTCGGGCCTGATGGTCGTGCTGGTGGGGCCCGCGACGAAACTGTGCGACGAGATCATGGCGGGCGAGAAGGGCTATCGCGCGCGCATCGACCTCGCCCACACCTCCCCCACGGACGACCTTGAGAGCGAGCCCGTGCCCGCGCCGATCGGAGAACCGCTCGCACGCGAACAGATCGAGGCCGCCCTCCCCGCGTTCACCGGGCGCATCATGCAGGCGCCCCCGGCGCACTCCGCGATGAAGGTCGGGGGCAAGCGGGCTTACGAGCTCGCCCGCGCCGGCAAGCTCGACCGGC
>MDTG01232809.1_pt1 | contig 27949 bp, 28 predicted proteins | sample 811421 | NCBI WGS metagenome assembly MDTG01 (sample SAMN05326645, study PRJNA326480) | marine metagenome | isolation source: seawater | place: Pacific Ocean: South East | collected 2011
AAAAGGAATGCTACCTGTAATAATAAATACTATGGCCACAACCTCAATCATTCCATTATTAAAATGACCTATAGATTGGCTGTACGTTGAGTAACCACCTGTTGATACAGTAGTTAAAGAATGATTAATTGCATCAAATACACTCATGCCAGATAGCCAGTATGCCAATGAACATGTTAAGGTAATTACGATATAAATCTTTGTTATAGAAAGTGCAATTTCGGTACTTTTAGGCACTACTTTCTCAACCTCCATTCCTTCTGATCTAAATAATTGCATCCCTCCAATATTAAGTAATGGTAAAATTGTAATTGCCATTACAATAATACCAATACCGCCCAACCATTGTAGTAAGGATCTCCAGACTAAGATACCTTTAGATGCTTTTTCTACTTCAGGCAAAATAGTTGACCCAGTTGTAGTTATTCCAGATACACTTTCAAAAAAAGAGTCAACAAATGTCAGATCTAATGACGAGAAATACAGAGGAAGAGCTCCAAAAAAACATATTGATAACCATGCTAAGTTTGTCATTAAAAATGCTTGTTGGACGTTTAATGATCTGTCTTTTGTCTGGCTTATTAAAACTAGCAAAGTACCCACAAAGGCAGATAAAATTCCAGTAACTAAAAAGTGCTGCGATTTATCTCCTATGGTAATCTCAACGATGTGTGGAATAATCATAAATATTGATAATATAATGATAAGATAACCGTTAATTAAAAATGTAGTTTTTAATCCAGAATTCATTTCAAAGCAGTTTATTTGAAAATATATTAATATTTCGATTAGACAATCGTTCAAATGTTTGCAATTTGAAAAAAATCAATTTTAGCCTATAAACAAAAATATCTATGAATTCTGAATTTTTAAATTCTAATGCTTGGCCGTTTGTAGAGGCTAGATCAATATTAAAAGAGAGAGGAAATTATCTTCAAAAAAAAGGTCATGTTTTATTTCAAACAGGTTATGGACCAAGCGGTTTACCTCATATTGGAACTTTTGGAGAAGTATGTCGAACGACAATGGTAATTCAAGCATTTAAAAAAATATCAGATATACCAGTAAAACTTGTTACTTTTTCTGATGACATGGATGGTTTAAGAAAAGTTCCAGAAAATATTCCCAATAGTGAGGTTCTACATCAAAATTTAAACAAGCCACTCTCTTCTATTCCAGATCCATTCGAAAAATACTCAAGTTTTGGTGAGCATAATAATGAAATGTTAAAAAATTTTTTAAATAAATTTAAATTTATTTACGATTTTAAAAGTTCAAGTCAAATGTATAAAGATGGAATATTTAATGATGAATTAATTAAAGTTTTAAAAAATTATGAAACAATCATGAATATTATTTTACCAACATTAGGTTCTGAAAGAAAAAAAACATATAGCCCCTTTCTTCCCGTATGTCCTGAAACAGGCAAAGTTCTTGAAATACCCATTCTAGAGATTGATGAAAAACAAAACGAGGTTGTGTTTGATAATTTTGGAAAAAAACTAAAAACAAAAATTACAAATGGAAATTGTAAATTACAATGGAAGGTTGATTGGGCTATGAGATGGTCAGCTCTTAAAGTTGATTTTGAAATGTATGGAAAAGACTTGATTCCAAGCGCAGAACTCTCAGCAAAAATATGTAAAACTTTAGGCTCCCAACCACCCAATAGATTCTTTTATGAATTATTTTTAGATGAAAAAGGTGAAAAGATTTCAAAATCTAAAGGTAATGGAATAACAATCGAAGAATGGTTGAAATATGCAACTCAAGAAAGTCTAGCTTTGTATATGTATCAAAATCCTCAACGAGCAAAAAAGCTGTATCCACAAGTAATACCCAAAGCAGTTGATGAATATTTATCATTTCTGGAAAAATTTGAGCAACAAGATGTCAAAGAACAATTAGGTAATCCTGTTTGGCACGTGCATAATGGAAATCCTCCAAAAGAAAAAAATGTAATTACATTTGGTGTATTATTAAATTTAGTGAGTGCTAGTAATGCAGAAAGTGAGGAAGTTTTATGGAAATTTATTAAAAATTACAATTCGCAAATAAATAAAGATGATCATCCAATTTTAAAAAAATTAATCAAAAATGCCATTCAGTATTTTAATGATATTGTTAAACCTTTAAAAAAATATAGGCCTGCAAGTGAAGGTGAGAATAAAGCTATATTAGAATTGATTTCTGTTCTTAAAGAAATGCCGGATGGAAAAGATCCATCGGAAATTCAAACTGAGGTTTTTAGTGTTGGTAAAAAATATTATCCAAAGGAAGAATTAAGAAATTGGTTTAAAGCTATTTACGAGATAGTTTTTGGAGATGAGCAAGGTCCAAGAATGGGTTCGTTTATTAGTTTTTTTGGTCGTAAAGAAACTATAAAATTACTAGAAGACAGTTTAAAGAGATAATATGTTATATAAAATTTTAAATTCGTTTTTAAAACAAACGGATCCTGAGGTTGCACACAAATATGCTATTAAATTTTTAAAACAAAATATTATTCCTTTTGACCTGTTTAGATTTAAAACAGATAATTCTTTAAAGACAAAAGTTTTTGGCATTAATTTTGATAACCCAATAGGATTAGCTGCAGGATTCGATAAAAATGCAGAGGTTTATAACTCAATTTTCAAATTAGGATTTGGTTTTTCAGAAGTTGGAACAATTACTCCAAATCCACAAGAAGGTAATCCAAAACCAAGAGTTTTTAGATTGAATGATGACCAGGCGATCATTAATAGTTTAGGTTTCCCAAATGAAGGAATGGAAAAAATTTACGAAAGAATTCTTAATAATCCTAAAAAAAGTATTCTAGGTATTAATATTGGGCCCAATAAAGAAAATGCAACAAAAGAGGACGATTACCTAATATGTATTGAAAAATTTTATGAACAAGCAGATTATATCGCTATAAATATATCATCTCCAAACACTCCAAGACTAAGAAAATTACATGATACAGAACAAATTAGCAGTTTAATTAATGTGCTTCAAAAATTTAAAAAAAATTCAAGAGAAAATAAGCCTATTATATTTAAACTGTCTCCGAATTTAAATAACTCAGAAATTGATATTTTATCTGAAATTTTCTTAGAAAAAAAAATAGATGGTTTAGTTTTAACTAATTCAACAGTTGATGGAAAGGAAATATTATTGGATAAAGATAAGAGTAAACCTGGTGGGTTATCAGGTTATCCTTTGAATTCAATTTCCAATAAAGTAATTAAAAATTTTTATAAAAATTTAAAAGGTAGTATACCCATAATTGGTGTTGGGGGTGTCAGCAATGGCCTCACAGCTTATGAAAAAATTAAATGTGGAGCAAATTTACTTCAGTTATATACCGCATTAGTTTTTAAAGGACCCTTTATAGCTTCTAAAATTAACAAAGAATTATCTCATTTACTAAAAAAAGATGGTCTCCAAAATATTTCAGAGGCCATTGGTGTAAATGCTAATTAACATTGTTATATGAGATATAATTACCAAAATAGTTAAATTTTTTCTAATTTTTAAATAATCAAAACTACTTAAAAATTTTTTATCTATACAAAGTATTAAAAAATAAAAAATCGAATAAACAAAAAATTTTATTTCAACTTTTAAAAATAATTCACAAAAAATTAAAAAAATTGGACTCAATATTACTATATATAAATAACGCACTATATTTAATTTATTTTCGAAAATAATTAGATATAACCAGGTTGATCCAAATAAAAAACTTAGAATTACCAATGAGTAAATTGAGAAAATATCAATAATTATAAAGCTATTTAAATAAAAATTTAAAACTGGTAGGGAAAAAAAAGGTATAAGACCACTATAGCAAAGAAGTTTGACGATATTCAAATTTTTCATTTAAGTAATTTTTTAAAAGAATATGCAACAATTATGCCAACGCCTACAGCTACTGTCACAGATGCTACGCCATATATTGCTGGATGGTTCTCAGATATATTTATAATAAATTTAGTAAAGTTATTAAAGTCAGGGGCAAGGGTATTTGTAATATTGAGAGATGGTAAAATTTTTGCAAAATATAAATCATATCCAAATTTAAAACCAAAAGTTAAAATTAATATTGACAGTAAAACTCTAAGCTCTTCGCCTGCTAATTTGCTGCTGATGTATGAACCAATTTGAGCACCCATTACTGATCCAATTGCTAAAATTAAAACAAGATATAAATCTATCGTTTTATTAGAAATTGCGTGAAGCAAAGTCACAATTATCATAACAAATATCATTGCAAATAATGATGTACCGGGCACTAATTTTGCAGGCATGCCTAATATATAAATTAAAATTGGTACTAATATAAAACCACCACCTACTCCTAGTAATGAGGAGATAAGCCCAATTAAAAATCCAAAAAAGACTGGACCTATTGCACTAATATATAGTTTAGATGCATTTAGTCTGACTTTAAAAGGCAAGTTATGTATCCAGTAATGTTGATGAAGACGACGCTTAATAAATTTATTGTTTCTTATTCGTCTCATTTCACTTAAACTTTCATAAAACATTAATATTCCAATTGTACTTAACAGAAAAAAATATGAACTTGATATTAGTTTATTTATAGATCCAGCTGCTACAAAATATGAAAAAATTTTAATTCCTAATATAGATCCTAAAATTCCTCCTATTAAAATCAACATTCCCATTTTTACATCTATATGATTTTTGAAATAATGGGCTAATGACCCAGAAACAGAGGCAGCTAAAATATTATTCGCACCATTTGCAACCGCATAAACTGGAGGAATACCTAAAAAAATTAATATCGGAGTCATCAAAAAACCACCACCAATACCGAGTAAACCGGTTAAAAACCCAACGATTAAACTTATAATTAATAACAATGGAACATTAATGTAAACTTCTGCAATAGGTAAATAGATATCAAGCATTAATCATTGATGATAGTTAGCTTACAAATATGCTTGTAAATTAGAATTGTCAAATTCATATGCTAAATTTAAGGTAAAAATTGCTTGACCAACACATTTTAACTAAATATATGCTCATGATCCATGGCTAACATTTGTGAATTAACAGGAAAAAAACCAATGAGTGGACATAAAGTGTCTCATTCAAACAACAAAACAAAAAGAAAATTTTATCCTAATCTAAAAAAAGTTTCATTGAAAAGCGAACTATTAAAAAAGAATGTCAGTTTGAAAATTTCCACTCGGGCTCTTAAGGCTGTAGATTTTAGAGGAGGTTTAGATCAATTTTTAATTAGAGCAAAAAATAAAAATTTAGCACCAAGAATTAAAAAGTTAAAAAAAGCTTTAATGATTAAAACAAAATCTAAAGTTAATTGATTAAAAAAATAATACCATATATTTTTTCTATGATGCTGATAGTTTTAGCGTCAAATTATTTAGTACAAATACCTTTTGAATTTCTTAATCTTGAAAATGTTTTAACATGGGGTGCTTTTACTTATCCAGTTGCTTTTCTAGTCACTGACTTAGCAAACAGATTAAATGGAATTAAATTTGCAAGAAAAGTTATACAGATTGGTTTTTTGTGGGGAATTTTAGTTTCACTGTATTTTTCTTTAGGTCAACTAAATTTAATTTCTGTACGAATTGTTATTGGTTCGGGTATTGCATTTTTAACTGCCCAATTATTAGATGCAAATATTTTTGACAAATTAAGAAACCATAAATATTGGTTTGTTCCACCTTTTTTATCTTCAATAGTTTCTTCAGCTATTGATACGATCTTGTTTTTTTCAATTGCTTTTTATGGCACAGAAATACCTTGGATTACACTAGCAATTGGAGATTTTGTTGTAAAAATTATAATTGCAATGTTGTTACTTGTTCCTTTTAGATTAATTATTCAAAATATGAATTTAGTTCAGAGTTCTTTTTTTAAAGGGTGAATTGATAAATAGCTCAACCAATTGATCAACCATAGCATCACCAAGTTCTTGGACATCAGCAATTTTTATCGCTTTTTCATAATAATTTGTTACATCGTGCCCAATCCCTATTGCATTAATTTCTACATCTGAACTTTTTTCGATCCAGCTTACAACTCTTTTTAAATGTTTTTCTAAATAATTTGCTTGATTGACAGATAAAGTTGAATCATCAACTGGTGCCCCATCAGAAATCACCATTATAATCTTCCTTTCCTCTTTACGCTTTTTAAGTCTATTGTAAGCCCATAAGATCGCTTCTCCATCAATATTCTCTTTTAGAATTCCTTCTTTGAGCATTAAGCCTAAGTTATTTTTCGATCTTCTCCAAGGCGTATCTGCAGATTTATAAATGATATGACACAAGTCATTTAATCGACCAGGCGATTCTTTCTTTTGTTTCATCCAAAGCTCTCTACTTTTACCACCTTTCCAATTAAGTGTTGTGAAGCCTAATATTTCAACTTTTACAGAGCAGCGCTCAAGTGTTCTAGATAAGATATCTGCACAAATTGCGGCGATAGTAATTGGTCTTCCTCTCATTGATCCAGAATTATCTATAAGCAAAGTTACTACTGTATCTTTAAAATCTATATCTTTTTCTTTTTTATATGAAAGCGAATTAAATGGATCCATTATTACTCTTGGCAATTTAGATGCATCCAGCAAACCTTCTTCTAAATCAAAATTCCAGGATCTATTTTGTTTAGCTAACAATTTTCTTTGTAATTTGTTAGCAAGTCTCGATATGAATGACTGCAAAGAAGATAATTGAATATCTAAGTTACCTCTTAATTTATAAATCTCTTCATCTGTAATTAACTCATTAGCCTCTAATGTCTTATCAAATTGATTGGTAAAAACCTTATATTTATTATTCTCACCTGAAGTTTGCTTTTTTACTCTTGATGTTTGAACATCTTCATCCTCACTATCTTCTAATGCAATTTCTTGATCATTCAAACTTGGATCAAAATCTACCTCCGGTATAAGATTTTCTATGTCAAATTCAGGATTTTTGGATTGCTGATTTTCCTGTTCCTGTAATTGTTGTTTTTCATTATCTTTTTCTTGTTTATCATCTTCGCTTTCATCATTGTTCTGAGTATTTTGAGGATTTTGATTTTGATCCTGAATTTCAAGATCATTGATTATTGAATTTATTTTTTTACCGTATTCTTGCTGATTATTTAAACTTTGATTTAGGGACACGATCTTTTTAGCAACTTTATTGTCAAATATTTCATTCCATCTTTTAAAGTCTTCTTTTTTATTTTCAGGAACAGTAAAATCCATCACTTTACTTCTCAAATATGCTTCAAATGCGTCTGCTATAAAGTTCTGAGAGTGTACATTGCTCTCTGAAATTTTTTTTTGATAAAACTTATTTATGTTTTTTTTTATTCCTTTGTATTGGTCAGATCCGATCTTTTCGTATCTAATTTTTTCTGCAATGTTGTATATTGTTTTACTTACAGTACCTACAGGCTGATTTTTATTTAGAATATTAGTGTCACTATATTTAATTTTTAAAGCCTCACTGTCTGATAAAACTCTTGCTTCAAGAATTTCTTCAATATTTTCAGCTGAATGAATTTTAGGTTTGGAGATCTTATCGAACTTTTCTTTTTTTTCACCAATACTTGTTCTTGCAATAGCTTTGGCCGTTGAAAGAATTGCGGTTTTATATTTCTCTAAATTTGGATGATCCGTCATTAAGTCAGGATTTACTTTTCTTTTTAGCCATAATATCTTCACCAAAACATCTTTGGTAATATTCTGAAATAATAGGTCTTTCTAATTCATCACACTTATTTAAAAAAGAAACTCTAAACGAATGTTTGAGATCTGAAAAGATTTTATAATTATCGGCCCACGTTAAAACTGTCCTAGGACTCATTATTGTAGAAATATCTCCATTAGCAAAACCATTTCTAGTAAGATTAGCAACTTGAACCATATTTTTTATAATTTGTTTACCATCACTCGTATTTAAATAGCTACATTTAGCCAAAATTATCTCTTCTTCCTTATGAGGATCTAAATAATTCAAGGTAGTTACAATGTTCCATCTATCCATTTGTCCCTGATTTATTTGTTGTGTTCCGTGATACAATCCAGAGGTATCGCCCAAACCTATAGTATTTGAAGTAGCGAACAACCTAAAAGAATTATTTGGTTTAATAACCTTATTTTTGTCAAGCAAGGTAAACTTTCCCTCACTTTCCAACACTCTTTGAATAACAAACATTACATCTGGTCGCCCTGCATCGTATTCATCAAAAACTAGTGCCACAGGATTTTGTAATGACCAAGGCAATATACCTTCTTTAAACTCAGTAATTTGTTTACCGTCTTTGATTACAATTGCATCTTTACCAATTAGATCGATACGACTGATATGACTATCCAGATTAACTCTTACACATGGCCAATTTAGCCTTGCTGCGATTTGCTCTATGTGAGTAGATTTTCCTGTCCCATGAAAACCCTGAACCATTACTCTTTTATTATTCGAAAAACCAGCAAGAATAGCAAGTGTTGTCTCTTTATCAAATATGTAATTATTATCTATTTCTGGAACATATTCATTTTTTTCTGAAAAAGCCGGAACCTCTAAATCACTATTAATATTAAAAGTTTGTTTGACAGAAATTTTAAGATCAGGTTGTTGCTCAGTAAACATTATGTTTTTATTACCTTCTGTTTATCGCTAAGCGATGTTTTTAAGTATGAATAAGCAATAGTTATTTCTTTAAGCTTTTCTTCATGTTTCTTATCGCCAGCATTCATATCAGGGTGATATTTTTTGACAAGTTTTTTGAATTGTTCCTTAATAGCAATCCAGGAGATATCAGGTTTTAATTCCATTTTTTTTAACGCTACGATTTGTTTTTCAGTATATTTTTGATTTTTTTGGTTTATTGTTTTTTTAAATTTAGAAATATTCAACAACTCATCTTCAATTGCATTATCCCATAATTTATGAAAAAAATTATCCCGTGAACCAAATTTTTGTGTCTTCCTATGACCAACTATATCCTTAAAAATAAAATCTTCGATTTCAGATTGTGACATTCCTTCAAAAAAATCCCATTTTTTATTATATTCCTTAATATGCTCCTCACAAAACCACAAAAATTTATCATCTTTTTTTGCTGGGGCTTTATATTCTCCTAATTCTTTGCACAAATCCCAGTCACATTTTAAATTTTGTTTTTTAATATATTCCTCGAAATGCAAAATACACAGAACTTTATATTCACTGTTTTTTTTATCTCTTACTAATACTTTTTTATAGCCACGTTCTGAACAATTAATATTTTCACAGTTTTTTTTCATCAATAATATAATATAAAATAAATATGAATGCTGAAACACAAATTAAAAAAAAATTATCAGAAAATTTGGGATTAAAAAATGTAGATGTTATAAACAACTCATATTTACACAAAAATCATAGCTCATCCCCTAAAAGTGGTAATAGTCATTTTAAGATTGTAATTTATGATGAGTATTTTTTCAAATTATCTAGAATAAAATCCCATCAAAAAATTTATAATTGTCTTTCAGAGGAAATGAATAGTTTTATTCACGCTTTAGAAATTGAAATTAAAGGCTCTTAGAAGATCGATCTAAAAAAACTTTAATTTGAGTGATTTGATTTTTGTTTTTATTAAGTATCTCATAAATGATGTTATTAAATTTAAAGGTCTGACCAACTTCGGGCAATGCTTCTGTTTTGTAGATAATATAACCTGCTAAAGTTGATGCAATATTTTCTGGAAGTTTTAAATCTAATTCTCTATTAATATCTCTAATATTTACATCACCTCTTATGCGATATTGATCGTCGTTTATTCTTCTTATACCTATTGTAGACGTATCGTTTTCGTCAAAAATATTTCCTACAATTTCTTCTATTATATCTTCAAGAGATATTAGTCCCATTAGTTCACCGTATTCATCTACAACAAAAGCAATTTTTTCTTTTCTATTGATAAATTCGTTTAGTTGATCTTTTACTTTTGTTGTTTCAGGTATGAACCACGGTTTAATAATACTATTTTTAATTTTATCTATACCAATTATTCCGGAGCTATCTAAATTAGTCAAAATATTTTTTGCATGGATAATACCTAATATATTGTTTGGACTTTTTTCCCACACAGGTATCCGACTAAAGGAACTTTTAGCGATTGTTTCATAAAACTTGTCTGTTTCATTAATATCCAATGAAAATATATTTTTTCTATGTGTCATAATTTTTTCTACCGTTATTTCTTTTAAATCGAGTACTGCATTAATCATATCGCTTTCATCCTTATGAAGATCTCCTTCATCTTCATGCATGTCGATTATATTTCTAATATTTTCTGTAGCTGAAAAATCACTTCTTTTGTAATCAATACCAAACACCCTATATATAATTTGATTAAGTATTTTTAAAATAAAATTCACGGGGTAAAATATTTTTACAAACAAAGTTAGTGGACCAGAGAAAAAAAGAGCAAATCTCTCTGCTTTAATTAAAGCTATATTTTTAGGTAGGACTTCAGCAAAAATAACGATTAAACAGGTCATGACAATTGTAGAATAAAATATTCCATCACTGCCAAAATACTCAATAAGGACCGCTGTAGCCAAAACAGATGCAAAAATATTTACAATATTATTACCAACTAGTATTGAACTTATTAAATCGTTCTTATTGTCAATTAAATTTAATAATTTTTTTGCTTTCTTATCACCCTTATTCGCTAATTGGTGAATTTTACTTCGGTTCACTGATGTTACCGATGTCTCTGATCCCGAAAACATTCCAGAAATAACAATTAATATGGTTATATATAAGATCGGTAAGTAGTTAGTAATTTCCATTTTTAATGTCTTTTTTTATCAAAGGAATAAAACTATTTTTTAAAGTAGTTTCTTTTATAAAAGCTTGTCCAATATTTTTTAATAGAATAATTTTGATTTTTTTTCCACTTGATTTTTTATCATTTAACATAATTTTAAATATTGTATTCATATTTTTTTCCGTGACAAATTTATTATATTTAAAATTTAATTTAAGTTTTTTATATAGATTTAAAATTTTGTTTAAATCTTTGTCTCTTAAATATCCAAGTTTATAAGACAATCTTGAGGCAAGCATCATTCCAATGAGAACTGCTTCGCCATGAATAATTTTTTTTGAGTACTTTGTTTTTGTTTCAATGGCATGTGCGAATGTGTGACCAAAGTTTAATATTGCTCTATAACTATTTTCATACTCATCTTTCTGCACAACTTTAGACTTCAGAGCACAACTTGTATATATTGCCTTTAAAACAGTAGTTTGATTTTGATTTTTTAAAATTATTTTTCCGTTTATGTTAAGCCAATTAAAGAATTTTCTGTCTAAAATCAAAGAATATTTTAAGATCTCAGCAAATCCTGCTGACACTTCTCTTTTTGGTAAAGTATTTAAAGTTTCCGTATCAATTAATACAAAATTCGGCTGATAGAAACTTCCAATAATATTTTTTCCATAATTATTATTAATACCTGTTTTTCCACCGACTGATGAGTCCACTTGAGATAAAAGTGATGTAGGTATTTGTACAAATTTCAATCCTCTTTTGTAAATACTAGCTGCATATCCTGACAAATCTCCAACAACACCACCACCAAGAGCAATAACACAATCATTTCTATTAAAATTTATTTTAGATAAACGATTTGTAATTTTTGTTAAAAAAGAATTATTTTTAATATACTCTCCATCAGGAAGTATAAATGTATAAACATTAACTTTTTTGATATTTTTTTTAAGATTATCTAGGTATTTTTTTGGAATTTTTTTTGTACTTATAATTAATATTTTAGACACGTCTTTTAAATATTTTTTTTGATATTTATTAAATTTTTTTAAAATATTTTTTCCAATAAAAATTGGATATTTTTTTTTCTGTGTTTTTACAAATAAAGTTTTCACAATTTTTTAATAATTTTATCTACAATAGTTTTTTTGTTATCAGACTTTGTTTGAATTGTATAATCAGCTTTTTTATAAATCAATTTTCTGCTATCATATATTTCTTTGATAGATTTTTTCAAATTTTTATAGTTTAAAAGTGGTCTTTTATTTTTAGATTTATACAATCTTTGGTAAATTTGTTTCAATCCAGTATTAATCCATATTGAAATTCCTTTTTTTTCAATTTTATGCCTGACTCTTTTATTCAAAAACCCACCTCCACCCAAAGAAATAATACATGGATTTCCGTTAATTAACTCACATGACATCTTCTCTTCTATCTTTCTAAAAAAAAACTCCCCTTTAGTTTGAAAGATTTCAGAAATGGTAATTTTGTATTTTTTCTCAATTTCTTGGTCAATATCAATGAAGGCTAAATCTAATTTTTTTGCCAATTCTTTACCCACAGATGTTTTACCTGACCCCATCATGCCGATTAATACTATTGTTTTTAACATTGCGTGTGATTATTAATATTTAAATAACATATTTTTGACTAAAATGTTTATAAAACATAATTAAATGATTAAAAAATTTATATTCAAAAAAATACTGCCCATAGCAATTATTGTATACGGAGCTATGTATTTTGTGAACTATCTAGATATATCTCCTGAGATTAAAAAAATTAAAAAAAAATTACCCAATGATATCGTTAATACTATTAAGTAAAAGATTTGTAATTTTATTAATATTAATCTTTAGTTTTTTTTCAAAATACTCTTATGCAGAACCAAAAGATATTTGGAAAAAATCAAAAGAAATAGAAATTAAAAAAAGTAACGAAAAAAAAATTAAACAGATTAAAGATAAAAGTATTAACAAAGACTTACCTCAAACAATTTTTGATAAGGGTAAAGTAAATTTAAGTATCAATAAGATTAACCAAACGGATGAAATTAAAGATGATGAAATAATTTTTGGATTGTACGATCCACAAGATTTAAAAATTAACTTAAATTTTTGGTCGACAATTGATCAAAATACTTATGAGCGTTTTATAAAAAGTGTGTTACAAAAAAATAAAAAGAGTTTAGCTTATTTGTCTGAAAAAATTTTATTTACAAAAACCAACCTTGCAAGTTTTTCAGATAATGGTTCAGAACACTTATCATTTATCACTAAATGGTTAATTCAGAATCAGAAGATGGATCTAATCGATAAAGTAGTTCGTCAAAATAAAGAAATAAATAAAAATTCAGATTTAATAAAATATATGTTCATCCATTATCTTTCAGAAGGACAAACAGATAAGGGTTGTAATTACGTAAAATTAAAAAATATATCAACACAAAGTACAGATTTAGATAAATTTAAGATATTTTGTTTAATTAAAAATAAAAAAATAAAACAAGGCCTTTCTCAACTCGAATTAACTAAAGAAACAAGTTCTTTAGATAACTTTTTTGTAGAAAAAATTAATTTTTTATCTGGTGTGAGTGAAAAGAAAGGCAAAAAAAATTTTGATAATGTTTTTAACGCTCACTTGACTCTTCAAGCCAATGAGGATTTTGATATCAAATTCGAAAATTTTTCTAAAAGCAAGGAACTCAGAAATTATTTCTTTAAAAGTGGTATCGCTGGAAAACTCTTAGAAGATACAATGAATAAAAGTTCTGCAAATGAAAAAAATAAATTAAATGCATTGGTTATTTTCTTAGAGAGGTCAGCTAATGAAAATTTATATCAAAGTAGTAAAATTTTAGAAATTTATAAAAAATATAATTTTTCTTTTGACCAATTATTTAAGGTAGACGACGCGGTAAAGAAATTGAAAAGACCAGAATCACATGCAATATTATATCAAGCTATGTTACTTGCTCAAAATCCTGAAACAAAAATAAAAATATTAAATAGTCTTAAAGAAAAACTATCTTTAAATGGATTAGTTAAAATAGCAGAACCGATTTATTACAGTGAATTAAGTAAAATTTTAAGCGTAAGGAAAGATCTAGTTGATAAAAAAATTGTTCAACAAATTGAAATTTATAATAAAAATAAAAAAACTACTTTAGAATTTGATAATAATTTTATTTATTCTTCCGAATTAAAAAAATTATTTAAAGCCGAAATTTCAAAAAAAGAAAAGAAAAAAATACTTAAACTGCTAGGTAATTTTGATAAAAAAATTAAAGATAAAAAATATCAATTAAATAACAAAGATATTGCTTTCATAAACTTATTAAAAAAAGAAAAAATAGATTTACCAAGTACACTATCAAAATATATATATAATGAAAAAGTTTACATACCTAATGAAATCTTTAACTCCATTGAAAAAAAATTAAATGATGAAGCTCTGATAAAAACAATAATTTATCTTGCAAAGATAAATGAAAATAATGTTAATTATACAAGAGATATTTTAGCAATAGTAAAAGTTTTTGATAAAATTAAGCAAGATGAACTCAAACAAATATTTTTAGAAAATGAATTTAGTACATAGGAATTAAATGAATTACTTGGATTTCGAAAAAGATCTAGAAACATTAGATAAAAGTCTTGAGAAGTTAAAAAATCCTTTTAATCAAGAGGAAGGTTTATCAACAGTTAATAGTGCAGAAATAAGCGATATAGAGAATAAAATAAAAATTAAGATTGAGGAAATATATTCAAATCTAGATGGTTGGAAAAAAACAATGTTGGCTAGACATGAGTTTAGACCTAAATCACAATTTTACATATCTTCAATTTTTGATAATTTTCAAAAATTATCAGGTGATCGAAACTTTGGTGAAGATCAATCTGTAATTACAGGTTTCGCTACGATTAAAGAAAAATCCGTATTAGTAATCGGTCAAGAAAAAGGAAATGATACTGAGTCTAGAATCAATAGAAATTTTGGAATGATGAAACCAGAAGGTTATAGAAAGTGTATCAGATTGATGAGGTTAGCTGAAAACTACAATATTCCAGTCATTACTATGATTGACACACCTGGTGCTTTTCCTGGCAAAGGTGCAGAGGAAAGAGGTCAAGCTGAAGCAATCGCCCAGTCAATTAATTGTTGCTTAAATCTCAAGGTTCCTATCATTTCTATTGTAATTGGAGAGGGTGGATCGGGAGGCGCAATTGCACTCGCAACATCTAATAAAGTTTTTATGTTAGAGCACGCAATATATTCTGTAATATCTCCAGAAGGTTGTGCTTCCATATTATGGAAAGATGCTACTAAATCCAAGGATGCAGCTGATGCCATGCATTTAACAGCTCAAGATTTATACAAGCATAAAATTATCGATCAAATTATTGATGAACCAAAAGGTGGAGCTCATAGACATCCAGAACTAATGGCAAAAGTAATTAAAGATATTACATATGATGCAATTAATTTTTTTGAGTCGAAGTCTTCATCAGAAATAATTCAAGATAGAAAAGACAAATTTATAAATATTGGTCAAAACTTAGATACAGATATTGTTTCATTTGAGTCGATACGACAAGTAGATATTAAGAGTAGATTAATAAAAAATAAAAATAAAATACTACTAGGTTTTAGCATATTTGTAATAATTTTTTTTCTTTTTAAGATTTTTTAAATTAAAGCTCCACAACAAGATTTGAACTTTTTACCTGTTGCAGGACATTTTTCATTTCTAGAAATTTTATTTTTTGCATTATCATTTAATAAACATCCTTCAATTTCCTTGTTTTTCACGATATCTTTAGATAATTCTTCCTGCATTTGATCTGCAATTGTTATCTCTATATTAGATAAGAAAATGACAATATTTTCTTTGATCTTTTCTAATAAACCTTGAAACAGAGAAAAACTCTCTCTTTTATATTCATCAATCGGGTTTTTTTGTCCATAGCCTCTAAGACCAATCACTTGCCGTAATTGCTCTAAGTATTGTAAATGACTTCTCCATTCAAAATCTAGATTTTGTAAAAATATTTTTTTTTCAATATCTTTGTTTACATCATCGCCAACCTTATTTATTCTCTCTTTACGTTTGTCTTCAAATTTTGTTTTTAGTTTTGCAACTTTCTCATTATTTTTTAGCTTAATAAATGTCTCTATATATTCTTCATCTAGTTTATTTCCTAAAATCCTTTCAATTTTTGACTTAAGAATACTTTTATCAAGATTTTCTTGTGGTAATTGAGTGTAATCAACAATATTTTTGGTTACATCCTGAAAAAAATTGTTTGTAATATTATAAATATTTTTAGTTTTTAAAATTTCTAATCTTTGTTCGTAAATAACTTTTCTCTGGTCACTCATTACATCATCAAATTGTAATAATGATTTTCTTATTTCAAAGTTTCTCCCCTCTACTTTTTGCTGAGCTTTTTCCAAAGCTTTATTAATCCAAGGATGGTCAATACTTTCACCTTTCTTTAATCCTAATTTTTGCAGTATAGTATCGATTCTTTCTGATCCAAAAATTCTCATTAAATCGTCCTCTAAACTCAAAAAAAATATTGATTTACCTTTATCACCCTGACGCCCTGATCTCCCTCTTAATTGATTGTCTATTCTTCTACTCTCGTGTCTTTCAGTTCCAATTACAAGTAAGCCGCCAGACTCCATTACTTTTTGCTTCTCCTTTTCAAAAATTTGCTCTTCTAGTTCTAAATTTTTAGACTCTTTTTTTCTAAGCTCTAAATTACCACCGAGCTGAATATCAGTTCCACGACCAGCCATGTTAGTTGCAATTGTAACCGCTCCCAATCTACCAGCTTGTGCTATGATTGAAGCTTCCTTTTCATGATGTTTAGCATTCAGGACGTTGTGAGTAATATTATTTTTTTTTAAATATTTTGAAAGTTCTTCAGACTTTTCGATACTTGTTGTGCCAACTAAAATAGGTTGTCCATTTTTATTTGACTCTTTTATGCTATCTATAATCGCAGAAATTTTTTCATTTTCTGTTCTATATATTTGATCATTTAAGTCGTGACGTTCTACTGCTACATTCGTAGGGATATCAACAACATCAAGTTTATAAATATCAAAAAATTCTTGGGCCTCTGTCATTGCAGTACCTGTCATTCCAGATAGCTTTTCATACAATCTAAAATAATTTTGGTATGTAGTTGATGCGAAAGTTTGATTTTCACTTTGAATAGGTACACCTTCCTTTGCTTCTATAGCTTGATGTAGCCCATCTGAATATCTTCTTCCATCCAATATACGTCCAGTAAATTCATCAATGATTTGAACAGTATTTTCTTTAACTATATAATCTTTATCTTTTTGAAAAAGCATATTAGCTTTTAGTGATTGATTGATATGATGAACTAAAGACAAATTTCTTGGATCATAAAAATTTTCACCTTTTAGCAAATTGATTTTTTTTAGTTTTTTTTCAACCTCATCTATTCCTTCATCATTCAACGTTACATTTCTGTCTTTTTCATCGATTTTGTATAACGCACTATCTAATTCATTAATGATTTTGTTAAATAAAAAATACTCTGTAGAGGACTCTTCGACTGGACCAGAAATAATTAAAGGAGTTCTTGCTTCATCAATTAGAATACTATCAACTTCATCAACTATACAATATTTAAACTCTCTTTGAACCATCTCGTTCAAAGATAGTTTCATATTGTCTCTTAAATAATCAAATGCAAATTCATTGTTTGTTCCATAAACGATATCAGACTCGTAAATTTTTTTCCTTTCTTCATCTGGAGTTTCACTTGTGAGGCAGCCAACAGTTAAACCTAAAAATTTATAAATTTTACCCATCCATTCTGCGTCCCTTTTAGCTAAATAATCATTTACTGTAATTATATGAACTCCTTTTCCACTTAGGGCATTTAAAAAAGCTGATAGCGTTGCTACTAAAGTTTTACCTTCTCCAGTTTTCATTTCTGCAATTTTTCCTTGATGAAGAACGATCCCACCCATTAGTTGAACATCATAATGTCTCTGACCAATTGTTCTTTTGCTCGCTTCTCTAACTAATGCAAATGCTTCTGGCAAAATATCTTTATTATTCGAAGAACTTTTTGCAATTTTTTTTAAATTAATTGTTTTTTCAACTAATTCTTTATCCGATAATTTTTCAAGATCTTTTTCAATTAAGTTTATTTGTTCAACAATAGGTTTAAGAGCGTTTATTTTCCTATCATTTGTTGAACCAAATATCTTATTTAAAAAATTAAGTTTCATTATTTTATTTTTTATTAATAGCAAATTCTGCCTATGTACCTTATAAACCCTTTAAATATCAACGTTTAAACTTATGGATACAAAACTTAAAAATTTTTTTAAAGCCCAATTTTTAAGAAATAAGGGTTCTTTCATTGAATTACCAGTACTAGAAGGAATAAAAATCTCCTCATCTAGTGCAAATTTATACAAAAAGAAGAACAGAAATGATTTATGCCTTTTTTATTTCGAAAATGGCGCTTCGCATGCTTCAGTTTTTACAAAATCTAAAATTTTTTCAGAGTGCATAAAGTGGAACAAGCAACCAAAATCAAAAAAAATTAAAATATTGTTTATAAACACAAAAAATGCAAATACGCTTACTGGCAAACAAGGTTATAATTCATTAAAAATAATAAGAAAAGTAATTTCTGAAAAACTAAAGATAAATGAAAGAGAATGTTATTTTGCATCTACGGGTGTAATTGGTGAGAGATTTCCCATTGAAAAAATTAAAAATGCTCTGCCAAACTTAATAAAAAAAAATAAAAACTCATCAGCAGCAAGCTGGTTACAGGCTGCAAAAGCTATTATGACAACAGATACTATCTCAAAATTAAGCAAAAATTATTTTTTTTTTAAAAAATAAAAAAATTAATATAGCTGGTATAGCAAAAGGATCAGGCATGATTTTTCCCAACATGGGCACAATGTTAGCGTTTATTTTTACAGATCTAAATATATCAAATAAATTATTAAAATTGGCTTTAAAAAACAATCTAAACAAAACATTTAACGCAATTACTGTTGACGGTGATACTTCAACAAATGATATGGTTTTAATCTTTTCAACTGAAAAAGCTAATAATAAAAAAATAATAAATGCAAAATCAAGAGATTTTAAACTTTTTGAAAAAAAATTAAAAGAGGTAATGCTAAATTTGGCAAAGCAAATAGTAATTGATGGTGAGGGAGCAACTAAATTTATAGAAATATATGTTGTTGGTGCAAAAAATAATAAATATGCAAAACAAGCAGCCTTTTCAGTTGCTAACTCTCAATTGTTTAAGACAGCAATTGCAGGTGAGGATCCGAATTGGGGTAGAATATTAATGGCTATTGGCAAATCAGACTCAAGCATAGATATAAAAAAAATTCATTTAAAATTGGGAAATCAATTTGTTTTTAAAGATGGTAATATTTTAAAGTCTTATAGAGAAAAAAAAGCGTCAAAATATATGAGAGGAAATGAGATAAAAATATTAATTAATTTAAATCTTGGTAAATCAGCATTCAAAGCATATACGTGTGATTTAACGCATAAATATATTTCAATTAATACAGATTATAGAAATTAAGTGAAATACATTTTTGTATCTATTTGTATCATAAATAAAAAAAATAAAATTTTGATTACTAGAAGACCCTCACATAAATACTTTGGAGATTTTTGGGAATTTCCGGGAGGAAAGTTAGAAAAAATTGAAACCTTTGAGGAAGCAATGATACGAGAATTATATGAAGAACTAGGTATAAAGTCACGTATAAAAAACTTAAAGAGCCTGGATATCTTAAGCCATACTTATGATAGAAAAACTTGCATAATTATGAATTTATTTAGTTTGAATAAATGGACAGGAAAAATCCGAAATAAAGATACAAAAAATTTTATATGGATTAATAAAATAGGCCCTTTTCCAAATAAATTCTTAGAGGGCGGTTTATTGATTTTAAAAAGGTTAAAAAGTCGATATTATAAGTTATGAAAAAGCTTGTTATTATTACATTATTATTTTTAATTAACGGATGCTCAAATATGAATTTAGAAGATTACAAAAATAAAAAACCATTACTTAAACTTGAAGAGTATTTTGCTGGAAAAACGATAGCAAGAGGTGTGTTTGAGGATCGATTTGGCAATATTAAAAAAAGCTTCAAAGTATTTATTGAGGGCTCTTGGGATGGACAATATTTAGTTTTAAAAGAAGATTTTATTTATGACGACGGATCAAAGGATTATCGTGAATGGAAAATAGAAAAAGATAAAAATAATACCAACGGTTATTCAGGTTATGCAGAAGGTGTTATTGGAACTGCCAGTGGTTTTGTAAGCGGTAATGCATTTAATTGGAAATATGCTTTTAAACTTCAGGTGGGAAAAAATAAAATTAACGTCAAATTTGATGATTGGATGTTCTTACAAGAAGATGGATTTTTAATAAATATTGCCAAAGTAAAAAAATTTGGTTTTACCTTAGGCAGAGTAATATTATTTTTTGAAAAAACAAAATCTGATAATGAAAAATATTAAAAACTACTATGATCAAATATCATCTTAAATGTGAATGTGGAGTTGAATTTGAAAGTTGGTTTTCAAACTCTCAAGAGTACGATAATTTAGAGAGAAAAAATCTGTTATCATGTCAATGTGGAAAATCTAAAAATATTTCCAAGCAGATTATGTCTCCACAAATAGCATCAAAAAAAGAATTGAAAGCAATACCTCCTAAACAAGAAATTTTTCTTAAGAACGTTAATAAGAAGTTAAGAGAATTAAGAAATTATATTGAGAAAAATTCAGAATATGTGGGAGATAATTTTGTATCAGAAGCAAGATCCATTCATTATGATAAAAAAAATGTTAGAAGTATTTACGGTAAAGCATCACCTGAGCAAACTGAAGAGCTATTAGAGGAAGGTATTGAGGTTAATACTATTCCGTGGATAAATAAATCTGATAATTAATTTTTTTTAAAATAACACATATAGTTTACATCTATATCATTGCTTAAATTCCATCTATTTTTGAATGGATTATATATAACACCCTCAGTCGCAACATGAGCAAGGCAGTGTTTCGAAACTTTATTTATAATTTCATTCGGTGATATAAACTTTTTCCAATCATGAGTTCCTCTTGGCAGCCATCTCAATATATATTCTGCTCCAACTATAGCGAATAAAAACGATTTTAAAGTTTTATTTAAAGTAGCAAAAAAAATTAATCCATTATTTTTCATAAGGCTAACACAGCTTTCTATAAAAAAATTAACATCTTCGACATGTTCTATAATTTCCATACATAAAATTACATCAAAATTCTCTCCTTTAATTTCCTCTGGTTTTTTGTTTAAATAATTAATATTTAAATCATTTTCTCTCATATGTATTTTTGCAACCTCAATATTTGTTTTAGCGGCATCAATACCTGTTACATTTGCACCCAATCTACTGAGCGGTTCACACAATAGGCCGCCACCACATCCAACATCCAGTATATTAATTTTATTGAAAGGATTCTGATTATTTAGGTTTAAATTAAAATGTTCAGAAATCTTATTGACTAAATACTCTTGTCGAATGGGATTAAATTTATGCAAGGGGGCAAATTTTCCTTTTGGATCCCACCATTCTTTTGCAAGCTTATTAAATTTATTTATTTCGTCCTTATTTGCTGTATTTTTAATTTGCATATTTTTTATAGATAGTATTGTTTAATTTATAACTGAAGAGTATTTAAGTACAAATTTTAATTAATAATATGAGTATAACAGTAATGAAATTTGGCGGTACCTCTGTAGCAAATATAGAGAGGATTAAAAACGTCGCAGATATCATCAAAAGTAAAAAAAATGATGGTTTAAAAATTGTTGTTGTAGTCTCCGCTATGGCCGGAGTTACTAACGATTTGGTTGAAAAATCCAAGGCAATTTCGCAAAACTTTTCAAACGAAGAGTATGATGTTTTGTTATCCTCAGGAGAACAAGTTACATCAGCATTGCTATCAGCTTGCCTAATTGAAAAAAAAATTCCAGCAAGGTCGATGCTTGCATGGCAAATTCCTATTGTTACTGAAGGTAAGAACAAAAATAGTAGAATATTATCTATTAATTCAAAAGCTATATTAAATTATTTAAATATGAACTATGTAGTAGTTGTTCCAGGCTTTCAAGGTATATCTGAACAAATGAGAGTTTCTACTATTGGTCGAGGTGGATCAGATGCATCCGCAGTTGCTTTGGCAAAAGCACTAAACGCTGATCAATGCGAAATATATACCGATGTAGAAGGAATTTTCACAACAAATCCTGAGATGTGTGAAAAAGCAAAAAAAATTGATAAAATTTCTTATGATGAAATTCTGGAAATGTCATCTCTTGGAGCAAAAGTAATGCAAAGTTCCTCAGTTCAAAAAGCGATGATGAATGACGTTGAAGTTTTTGTTAAGTCTTCTTTTTCTCCTAACAAAAATGGGACTCAAATTTTATCGGAAGATAAAATTTCATATGATAAAGTGATAACTGGGATTGCATCGACCAATGATGATGCAAAGATAACTTTAATAGGCGTCAAAGATAAACCTGGTGTTGCATCTGCAATTTTTAAACCTTTGAATGATCAAAATATAATTGTAGATATGATTGTTCAAAATATATCTGCCGACAGTAATAAAACTGATGTTACATTTACTGTAAAACGAGATGATATGAATAAAACAAAAAATGTGCTAGTTAAATTAAAAAAAGATATTGGTTACGAAAATTTATTAACTGATAACAGAGTTGCTAAAGTTTCAATTGTAGGTGCGGGCATGGTAACGCATCCGGGTGTAGCCTATAAAATGTTTAATGCTCTATCTTCAAAAAATATTAATATAATAGTTATTTCAACTTCTGAAATTAGAATATCAGTTTTGGTAGAAGATAAAAATGTTAAGCTTGCAGTAAATACATTACACTCAGCTTTTGATTTGGATTGAAAGAGATATGAACTCGATAAGACCATTTAGAAATATAAACAGAAGACCATCTAGAGAGATATATGTTGGTGAAGTTAAGGTTGGAGGACAAAATCCTATTTCAGTTCAATCGATGACAAATACTTTAACTACAGACGTAAAAAAAACTATTGATCAAGTAAATGCTTTGCATGAGGCAGGAGCTGATATTGTAAGAATATCTTGTCCGGATCAAGATTCCACAAATTCCCTTAAAGAAATCTTGAAAAATGTTAAAGTACCAATCATTGCTGATATTCATTTTCATTACCAAAGAGCCATAGAAGCTGCAAAAGCTGGTGTAAGTTGTTTAAGAATCAATCCTGGAAATATTGGATCAAAGGATAGAATTTCTGAGGTAGTAAAAGCCGCAAAAGATAATAATTGCTCAATTCGAATAGGTGTTAACGGTGGTTCTTTAGAAAGAGAAATATTAGAAAAATATAAAGAGCCTTGTCCCGAAGCGCTTGTAGAAAGTGCAAAAAAAAATATTACTCTTTTAGAGGATAATAATTTTAACAATTTTAAAATTAGTGTTAAAGCGTCAGATATTTTTTTAGCGGTTGGGTCATACAGATTATTGGCAAAAGAATGTGATTATCCATTGCACTTAGGTATAACAGAAGCTGGAGGATTATTTTCAGGCACAGTCAAATCATCTATAGGATTAGGTTTATTATTACTTGAAGGAATAGGAGATACAATTAGAGTTTCTTTATCAGCAGATCCGATTGAGGAAGTGAAAGCGGGATTAGAAATTTTAAAAAGTTTGGGCCTGAAAAAAAGGGGAGTTAATATTATATCCTGCCCTTCATGTGCAAGACAGGCTTTTGAAGTAATAAAAACTGTTGAAATATTGGAAAAAAAATTATCTCACATCAAAGAGTCAATTACACTTTCTATTATTGGATGCGTAGTTAACGGTCCTGGAGAAGCAGCACAAACAGATATTGGCCTTACAGGCGGAGGAAAAGGAAATAATATGATTTATCTTTCAGGTTTACAAAATCATAAAGTGCCCAATGAAAGTATAATAGAACATGTTGTTTCACTTGTTGAAAAAAAGGCAGAAGAGATAAGACAAGAAGATAATGCTACCAATTAATAAGGTCAAAGAAATTGTTTCAAGATACAAGTTTTTAGAAAAAAGCTTGTCACAGACAGATATTGATAAAAATACTTATGTAAAGAATTCTAAAGAATATGCCTCAATAGGAGACATAATTAATGATGTTGAGCTATATATAAAAATTTTAGAGGATCAAAAAAGTTCTGAAAACATACTTAAAGATAAATCCGCGGACACAGAGCTCAAAGAAATGGCTGAGATAGAAATAAATGAGATAAAGGAAAAAATAGTTGATTTAGAAAATAAAATTAAGATCTTCATGCTTCCTAAAGATGAAGCAGACGAAAAAAATGCAATTTTAGAAATCAGAGCAGGTACAGGTGGGCTAGAGGCCTCATTATTCGCCGGGGATTTATTTGATATGTATCAGAAAGTTGCATCAATTAATCATTGGAAGACAGAGGTTATAAACATTTCAAATAGTGACGCAGGTGGATATAAAGAAGTTGTTTTTTCAGTATCTGGCAAAAACGTTTTTTCGAAACTTAAATTTGAGTCAGGTGTTCATAGAGTTCAAAGAGTTCCAAAAACCGAAACTCAAGGAAGAGTACATACATCTGCAGCTACCGTTGCTGTACTCCCTGAGGCAGAAGAGGTAGATATTAAAATCGATGAAAATGATTTAAGGGTGGATGTATTTAGATCAAGTGGACCAGGCGGGCAATCAGTAAATACTACTGATAGCGCAGTTAGGATAACGCACTTGCCCTCTGGTATTGTAGTTTCTCAACAAGATGAAAAATCTCAACATAAAAACAAGGCTAAAGCACTAAAAATACTAAGGTCTAAACTTTATGAGTTTGAGAGGAATAAACTAGATCAGGAAAGGTCATCAGCAAGAAAATCGCAAATTGGATCCGGGGATAGATCTGAAAGGATTAGAACTTATAATTTTCCTCAGGGTCGTGTCACTGATCACAGAATCAACCTTACTATACATAAGCTGACAGATTTTTTATCTGGCGATGTTTTTTCTGAAATTACAGATGCATTACAACTTCAATATCAAGCAGATCAATTAGATAATAACTAATGAATATTAATCAAGCACTTAAAAACTCTTATTTAAAACTAAAATCTTCATCTAAAACATATAAATTAGATTGTGAAATTTTATTATCAGATATTTTAAAAATAAAAAACAGATTTGATCTTTTTTTAAATTTAGATAAAGAGTTAACAAAAAATGAAATTAGTAAATTTTATAAAAAGATTAGTGATAGACAGAAATTTAAACCAATTTCTAAAATTGTAAGAAAAAAAGATTTTTGGAAATTCGAAATAGATTTACCAAAAAATGTATTAATACCTAGACCAGAAACTGAAACACTTTTAGACTTAGTATTTAAAGTTTATAAGAATAAAAAAAATATACAATTTCTTGATGTTGGATGTGGATCAGGTTGTATTAGTTTGTCATTATTAGATATTATTTTAAATTCAACAGGTGAGGCTTTTGATATTTCAAAAGATGCAGTCTTAAATACAAAGCTCAATTTAAAAAAATATAACAAGCATCATAGAGTAAAAGTTTTTCAAAAAGATCTTTTCAAATTCAGAACAAATAAAAAATATGATTTAATTATCTCAAATCCTCCATATCTTAAAAGCTCAGACTATATTAACTTATGTCCATCAATAAAAAACTATGAGCCAAAAAATGCTTATATTAGCGACAACAAGGATGGAATTTCATTTTACAATCATATCATATTAAGTTTAAAAAATAATATCAAACTTAACGGCTACTTAGCTTTTGAAATTGGTGACAATCAATTCATAAAAATACAAAATTTATTACGCAAAAATGGCTTTATAATTGTATCCAAAATTAAGCTCATAAATGATCAAATAAGATGTTTATTGGCAAAAAAAATTAAAAATTACGCTTTACAACAATAAATATATATGATTTGAAAGGCTTATCTTAAATAAAATATTATAAATTTATATAGTTTACTTAAATGACAAGTTTTGAAAGACGTCCTAAAGGACGAAATAATAGTAGAAGAAATGGTCGAAGAAGTTATGGCTCAAGACCGTCACATATTATAAAATTAAACGATCAGGGCAGGTCATTTAATTCACAAAGAACAAAATTTAACGGCAGCGCTAGCAAACTGCATGAAAAGTACAAAAAACTTGCATTAGAGTCGTTATCAACTGGAGATAAAATTTTAGCAGAAAGCTATTTTCAACATGCAGATCACTTTGCAAGAATGCTGCCATCGCAAGATGAGTCAAATAATACAAATAGGACTGATAAGGTGTCAGGAGAAAACGGTTTAGTGAGTTCCGAAGAGGAATTATCTGAAATAGAAAATAATGATACAAAAGAGCAATCTTCTGATGGTAGCAACGTAGTTGCTAAAAGTGTTCAAGATAATTAATATTTTAATTTATTAAATTTGATCTCATTACATCAATTTTTATTCTTGATATCTCAAATTTCTCTCTATCACTTCCTCTCAATGTTCTTCCAGATGGCAACTTAAGACGTTGTGAGTTTTTTCTTTTTCCATTTACTAAAACTTCATAATGTAAATGTGGTCCTGTTGATCTTCCAGTGCTTCCTACGTAGCCTATAATTTGACCTTGTCTGACTTTTGTTCCAGGTCTAATTCCTCTCGCATAACTATTAAGGTGTGCATAGGCAGTCTTGTATTTTGAATTATGTTTAATTCTTATATATTTACCATAAGCCCCCCACCACTTCGCTACCTCTATTGTACCAGATCCAGATGCCATTATAGGTGTACCTTTTGGTGCTGCAAAGTCTGTACCACGATGCATTTTATTATAACCGAGTATAGGGTGCTTTCTCATACCAAAAGTTGAAGATAATCTTGCACCATTAATTGGAGTCTTCATTAAAGCTTTCTCTATGCTTTTACCATTTGTTTGATAGTAGCCTGCAATTCCTTTTTGATCAATAAATCTATACAATGCAATCTCCCTACCTCTATTTTTCATATAAGCATAAATTATATCTCCATTTTTTTGCACTTCACCATCTTCGTCTACAAATTTGTCATATACTATTTGAAATATATCGTTTTTTCTAATATCTCTTTGAAAGTCAATTTCAAAACCAAAAATTCTTGCAAACTCTACAATAACCTCTGCTTCAATTTTGTCTTTCTGCGCTGCTCTAAATAAACTTGATTTGATGATACCCTCACTAAGTGAAGTTTTTTTATATAAAACTTTTTCAATTTTGTTTGCTACAAATTTATTATTTTTTTTAAAAATATGTAATGAATTAATATTATCTATATTTACAGTAAGCCTTTCAAGCTTACCGGTTTCTTTATTCATTATAATTTGAAAAATTTGACTTTTATTAATTTTTTTTAAGCTTAAATATTTGCCTAATAATATTGAAATATCAAATATATCTTTTCGAATAACTCCTGCATTCGATAAAATTGTATTTAAAGTTTGACCTTTTTTTACTGATAAATTTTTTTTAATATTTTGATTTTTTAACTGCTTAATAACTATTGAGTGAATATTTTTTGTTTCAATTTGAAAGTTATTTAAGCTTTTAGCCCTTTGTTTTTGCTTAAAATATTTATGATTTAGGAAAAAGAAGAGTACAGGTAGTAATAATAAGATAAAAAAAAATGAATATTTTAAATATTTGTTACTTAGTATATTTGTCATTTTTGCAAAAAAGTTATAATTTTCCTTATTAACTACTATAGGTTGTTTTCTAAAGCAAAAATTGGATAAAAACTCACATAATTAGTGATTTTTTTGATTATTTAGACCGCTTGACTTAGGTCAGTTTTGCTATATTACCCAGTTTCTCAATGCCGAATAATTTAATTTATTCAGGTGTTTAGCTAATTTTTTATAAATAAAACTGAGGAAAATCTTTCACAATTAAGAGATTTTTCACAGTTTTATTGAGCTCTTTAAAACGTAAAATATAGAAGAGAAGCGTGGACGGTTATATTTGTCAA